>Ga0209345_10002782_pt1 | contig 18804 bp, 15 predicted proteins | sample Cruoilmetagenom7_FD_187294 | JGI IMG/M metagenome (GOLD analysis project Ga0209345, IMG submission 187294) | Oil polluted marine microbial communities from Coal Oil Point, Santa Barbara, California, USA - Sample 7 (SPAdes) (version 2) | ecosystem: Environmental > Aquatic > Marine > Oil seeps ...
GTGCATATTTTCAACAAATTCCCCAAGCTAAAAGGTCGAAAGTTTTGGGGTTCAGGTCTGTGGAGTCGTGGAACTTACTATGCCTCAGTAGGACATATCTCCGAAGAGTCTGTTAGAAAATACATTGCTGGTGGTATTCCCGCTCCCTTTGATAAAACCTGATGGTCTGGGCACAAATCCCTTGACTTCGCGAGCTGAGGAATTTTGTTAACAAGATGGGGTCCTGATTTGTTAACAGACTTCGGTTATTGAGCAGCGGAATGCTGCTGCTCTGTATTTGGATTTTCAATGAGGCGCAGAGGACTCGAACCTCTAACCGGCTGATTAAGAGTCAGCTGCTCTTCCTATTGAGCTAGCGCCCCATATTGACCTCTCTTCAAACGGCTGGGCAAATAATATCAGCCACGCCCAGCAAAGTCAAACCTGTTAATCAGAAAAGGCAACACTAAAAACTTCCCTTTCAGCAGTCTATCAAAGCTTATTTCACTCGTTCTAAAGGTGCTAGGCTGAGCAGTAGTCTTTTAGTCCCCACCCCCCCTTGAAAGTCTACAATGATTTCATGGTCATCCCGAATAGAGGTACAGCTTCGAACTACCCCCTGACCAAACTTGGCATGGCACACCTGGTCGCCAGCTTCCAAAGCCAATAACACAGGAGTGGCCTTTCTCTGTTCACCTACAGGCTTTACCGAGTGTGGCGGGATATCTCGGAGGAAGCGAGAGGGGCCACTGCTACTCCCGAATAGACTGCGGCGCTGGGCATAAACTAGGTAGAGGTGGCTTTTGGCTCGTGTCATCCCCACATAACACAAGCGGCGCTCTTCCTCCATCTGCGCCGGAGCGGCAAAGGACCTTCTATGAGGGAGAATGCCCTCTTCCATGCCAACAATAAAAACCGTCCCGAACTCCAGCCCTTTGGCTTGATGCAGGGTGATAAGAGTCACCGTGTCTTTATTCTCATCCAAATTATCCACCTCGGACACCAAAGTCACCTGGTCTAAAAAGGAAGCCAGGCTTTGTTTGGGTTCAAGCCCCCGAAAGCCATTAGCTACAGCGCGCAACTCCAAGATGTTATCCCAGCGCTCCTCTCCCCTGTCCGTTTCCCGAATCCACTCTTGGTATCTTGAGGCCTGAAGCACAAAATCCAGTAGATCAGCCACATTGAGTGATTCGCTTTGGGCAATTAGCTGTTTAAGCAGGGCAAAGAAATTGATTAGAGACTCTAGGCTGCGTCGGGGAAGACTGGGAGAGGCTCTTCCTGCGGCGATAAGCTCCAGCCCAGCATATAGAGGTATACTTTGAGCATTTGCCCACCGGGCTAGCTCAGTCAAGGTTCGCTGCCCGATACCTCTCCCGGGTACATTGATTATCCGCGCCAAGCTAACGCTGTCATAGGGGTTATGGATAAGCCTGAGATAGGCGATAACGTCCTTAATCTCCCGCCGCTCGTAGAAGCGGAGGGCACCTACAAGTTGATAAGGCATTCCGTAGCGGATAAATGCCTCCTCAATTGCCCGCGACTGAGCATTAGTGCGATACATCACGGCACATTCGCCAGGTGAAACTTCACCTTGGCTTGCCAAGCGCTCTATCTCGCTGACCACAAATTGCGCCTCTTCCTCAGCATCCTCGGTTTCAATAAGAGCCACTGGCGCGCCTATCTCATTGTCACTCCATACTTTCTTCTCCTTGCGTTGCTTATTGCGGGAGATAACCTGTTGAGCCGAGTTCAAAATAGTCTGACTAGAGCGATAGCTTTGCTCCAGATAAACTACCTTAGCCTCGGGGTAGTCTTTCTCAAAATTGAGGATATTACGCAAGTCGGCACACCTCCAGGAATATATCGACTGATCGGGGTCGCCGACTACACAAATGTTGCCATACCTTCCGGCTAGTTGTCTGGCCAGGGCATATTGGGCGATATTGGTATCCTGAAATTCATCGATGAGGAGGTAGAGGTAGCGAGATTGGTATCGGGCAAGAATTTGAGGTTGACTACGGAACAGGTGCACTGTTCTCATAATGAGGTCATCAAAATCTAAAGCCTTACTCTGGCCGAGGAGTTGCTGATAGTGCTGGTACACTCGCTGCACAATTTCCTCAAAATAGCTACGCGCCTGATCAGCATAATCCTCTGGGGTCATAAGCTGGCTTTTAGCTCCAGTTATAGCCCGGTGGATCGCTTTAGGATTTGCCTGCTTAGGGTCAAGGCCAATTTCCTGAAGACTGCGCTTTATTAAGTTGAGCTGATCATCCTCATCGTAGATAACAAATTTAGGGTCGATGCCTACCCTTTCCCCTTCCTGGTGTAAGATACGACAGCAGATAGCGTGGAAAGTGCCTAGGGTTAGCTCGTCTGTTGCCTGGCCTAAGAGTTGGCAAAGTCTATGTTTCATTTCATTGGCAGCTTTATTGGTAAAGGTAACTGCCATGATACGGCGGGGGTTAGTGCCCAAGATGCCAACTAGATAAGCAACTCGATGAGCAATCACTTTGGTTTTGCCGCTGCCCGGACCAGCGATAATAAGCAAGGGCCCGGTTACAGTTTCCACCGCCTGGCGTTGAGCTGGGTTAAGCCCCGAAAGGATTTCCATATCTTGGCCCATTTTATTTATCCTGCTGCCACCCCGCGGAGACATGGGTCATTTTGCCCGCCAAGCCTAGCTTCTCCGATGAAAAGGGCCCAGGGTGGATGGGGTTCCTTCCTGGAGAGCCTTGCTAATAGTCCCAAGCTCTCGTTCGATGAGAAATCCAGCTACCGCAGAAAGGTGATGGGCCACACCGAAAGTTGAGGCATGGACTCTGTGGGTAATACCGGATGTCGCCGATGGTTCTTTTCAACTCGTTTCCCCCCGTAGAATGCTATCTAAACTTTGCTTTATTTGTTTTGCCTCCTCTACTGCTTCAGGAGCAGTTTCAAAGACGCCTACTCCGAGGCGATCAGCTTCTATTATACCAGGGTTGTAGCTTATGAAGCCAAGCACCTCAAAATCGGCTAGGCTTGTTAAGATAAATTGACGGTCGGCATCACTTTGAACCTTGGAGCCTACCAGGTAAAGTCTAGCGATCCCGATATCTTGGGCTAATTTTCTGATTGCCACGGCGGTTTGTAAGCTCCGACTCCCCGGCTCCACCACCACAATAAGGGCATCTACCCCCTGAGCGGTACCTCGACCCAAATGTTCTAGTCCAGCGTCCATATCCATGATGACCACTTCCGAGCGGCTGAGCAATAAATGAGTCAGCAGACTGCGAAGCAAGGCGCTCTCGGGACACATGCACCCTCCGCCTCCCGCTTTCACTGTGCCCATAATCAGAAGTTTGATATTGTCCCTAGTGATGGCGAAACGATCGGGAATGTCATCAACTCTAGGGTTAAGTCTAAAATAAGGAGCCATACCGCCTGGCTTTGCCCCGGTGCGCTCCTCGATTAAATCCTCTAGCTCAGCAATAGGAGTGATCGAGCCTGCCTCACTTGCCGAAATACCCAATGCAGTAGCCAGATTGGCATCAGGATTAGCATCAATGGCAATAACCCTGTTACCCGCAGCAGAATAAACTCGAGCCAAAAGACCAGCCAGGGTGGTTTTACCCACCCCCCCTTACCAGCAATAGCAATCTTGGGCATATTTATCCCCCTTAAAGATTGTAGCAAAAGTTCTCTGCTGAATCCAATGGGATAATATTTGCATTTTTACCTAGTTTTTAGTTATAATTCGAAAATGAAGAATCATGAAGCTCCCCTAGGGGTGATTTGGCAAATAAAATTTTACAGGAGGTGAAGCAGATGGTTAGACCACTAGATGGGGTTCGTGTTCTGGATTGGACAATATTTCAACAGGGGCCAGTTTGTGGCGCAATGTTGGCTGATTTGGGGGCTGATGTCATCAAGATAGAACACCGCATTGAAGGTGACCCAGCACGAGGGCTGATGGCGATGATAGGTACCATGATTGGTGATGTGGGAGGGCGAAATCCCTATTACGAGAACAATAATCGTGGCAAGAGATGCATCACCATAGACCTAAGGAAGGATAAGGGGAAGGAACTCGTTTATAAGCTGGTAGAAAAGAGTGATGTCTTTCTGCACAATCATCGTATGGGTGCCGCCGAGAGGATGGGCATGGACTATGAAACCCTCAAGAAGTACAATCCCAAGCTCATTTACTGCCATGCCTCAGGGTGGGGGCCAAAGGGCGAGGATGCCTTTAATCCTTCGGCTGATTATACCGGGGTGGCGAGGTCAGGGATTATGAGTGTAGCTGGGGAGCCGGATATGCCGCCACAGATGGTGCAGGCCGGCATTGCTGATCAAATGGGAGCGACCACCTCCGCTTACGGGATATTAGCCGCCCTGATTGCTCGAGATAGATATGGGATAGGCCAAAAGGTGGATGCTTCTTTATTGGGTGGCATGACCTGGCTTTTGGGACTCGCTGTGTCCATGCGCCTTATTTCAAAGATACCTACAATGCGGTCAGCTAGAAAGAAAGCGGGGAATCCCCTGTGGAACCATTATAGATGTAAGGATGATAAATGGATCGCCTTAGCCCATCTCCAGCCGGATAAATTCTGGCCCAATTTCTGCACCGCAATGGAGATTCACCACCTGGAAAAGGATACCAAGTATGAGAATATGATGGCCAGAGCCCAACATAGCAGCGAACTTATTGATATCTTGGATGGGATTTTTGCCACTAAAACGAGAGATGAATGGTCGAAGATATTCAAGGAAAATGGGGTGATTTTTGCCTCAGTTAACACCCTCGAGGACTTAGAATTTGACTGCCAGATGATAGCCAATGAATATATCACCGAGTGTGAGCATCCGGCTTGGGGCAAGGTCAAGGAGATAGGCTTCCCGGTTACCTTCAGCGAGACGCCGATGAAGATAACCAGAGAGGCACCTCAGTTTGGCCAGCATAAGGAGGAGATTCTTATGGAAGTCCTTGGCTATGGTTGGGATGAGGTCAACAAGCTCAAAGATGAGGAGATCATCTAAAGAAGAGGCGAAGGCTTTGCCAGGAAAAAGGCTCGGCCCCCTTTGAACTTTTCTTAAGGTGCTGGGGTGAGAGGGTAATCATCTTTTTAATGAGACCTATGGTAGAGGGTTATTATGGGTGAGAAGGTGCTGATCGACGGTAACGAGGCGATAGGTCGTGGTGCTATCCAGGCTGGCTGCAAGTACTTCTTCGGTTATCCCATTACCCCCCAGAATGAGATCCCAGAGTTTATGTCCCGAGAATTACCCCAGATTGGAGGCGTTTTCGTTCAAACAGAAAGTGAAACCGCCTCGGTGTATATGGTATATGGTGGTGCCCTAGCAGGGGCAAGGGTGATGACCTCCACCTCAAGCTGCGGCTTTAGCCTGATGCAAGAAGGGATTTCCTACATCGCTGAGGCTGAGATGCCTGCTGTAATAGTCAACGTTATGCGAATGGGTCCCGGGATAGGGACCGGGGGACAACATGGCCAGACGGACTATCGCCAGGTTACCAAAGGGGGAGGGCATGGTGCCTACCGGTGCATCGTGCTTGCCTCTTATTCCCCCCAGGAGTGCTTTGATCACATGCAGCTTGCCTTTCACCTGGCTGATAAGTATCGGATACTGGTTTTGGTGCTCTCCGACTTCATAATTGGGCGCATGGCAGAGCCGGTGGAGCTAAGAACCCTCTCCTTCGATGAACCCCTGCCCCAGAAAGACTGGGCTCTAACTGGCAAAGCCAAAAAAGGAGGAATGAGGAGGTTCTATGTCTCTGGGCTTATTATGTCACCTCCCGCCTATCACCAGCATATGATCGAGAAATACCAGACGATAGTTGATTCTGAGATCAGGTACGAAACCTACAGGGATGAAGATGCCGAACTGCTACTAGTAAGTTATGGTTCCTCAGCCAAGATGGCTAAAGGAGCAGTTGATCGGGCTCGAGCTGAAGGAGCCAAGGTGGGATTGTTTCGTCCCATAACCTTGTGGCCTTTCCCTGAGGAAGCAGTAAGAGGGGCAGCTTATCGGGTAGGAAAGGTTCTGGTAGTAGAGGATAGCCCGGGAGAGTTAGTTGAAGATGTGAAGTTTGCGGTGCAGGGGCGAGTTCCAGTCCATCTTTTGGGCATCTGGGGTCGTTATACCCCACGAGGTTTCATGGCTGCAGGGTCAGGCATCATCTATCCCGAGAAAATCCTCCAGGAGATGAGGAGTTTACTGTGAAAGGAGAAGCTGCCAAAGAGAAAATCTATGGAACGCCAAAGTTGAGAGTTCCTATACCTTTTAGCATGTTTTGCCCTGGCTGCCATTATGGCATTATTGTTCGCCTCCTCTGCGAAGTAATTGAGGAATTGGGGATCGAGGGCAGGGCTATAGGTCTTGCGGGCGTCGGTTGTAGCTTCGGACCATTCACAATGCTTATCGATGTCGATTTCACCGCTTGCCCCCATGGGCGCGCCCCTGCTATGGGTACAGCTATCAAGCGTATTCACCCCGAGGCCATTGTATTCACCGTGCAAGGGGATGGGGATTTGGGGGCTATCGGCTTGGGTTGCTTCATGAACACCCTCCTTCGCGGTGAGAAGCTGACCACCATCTTCTTAAACAATGCCTGCTACGGAACAACTGGAGGGCAGATGGCACCTACTACTCCATGGGGAATGCGAACCACTACTACTCCCAAGGGGCGAGATCCCAGTACGACCGGCTTTCCCCTGCATGCTGCCGAGCTCACAGCCACAATGAAAGGTGTGGCCTACTCTGCTCGTTGCAGCGTCCATACTGCGGCCAACTTCCAACGAGCCAAAAAAGCGGTAAAGATGGCCTTCCAGAAGCAAATGGATGGGATTGGATACGGCTTTGTAGAGTTCCTCTCTGCTTGTCCCCCTAATTGGGGAATGACTCCTGTCGATTGTTTGAAATTTCTTTCTGAGAGGATGATTGCTGAATATCCTTTGGGTGAGTTCAAGAATGCAAATGCTATCGAACTACCAGGTGAGTGGATGTAATGCTAGGGAAGAAAAAGGCATGGATTATTTTGCGCTGACAATAGCTGGGCTTGGAGGCCAAGGCGCTTTAGTAATTGGCAGGCTACTAGCTGAAGCAGGGATGTCGAAATACAACCATGTAAGCTACTTCCCCAATTATTCAGCAGCGATGAGAGGAGGGGAGAGCGAGTGCACGATTATTCTTTCCAATGAAGAGATCAGCTCCCCAGCATGGCTTGAGCCTTCATCGTTGATCCTTATGGGCCCGGCACCGCTAGAGGAGTTTGAACAAAGGGCCAAGCCAGGTGGTTTGGTGATGATAGACAGCTCACTGGTAACTAAGCAGGTGAGCAGGAAAGATGTAGAGGTATTCTATATCCCTGCCTCCAAAACTGCTACCGAACTTGGTGACAGTCGAGTGGCTAACTTTGTCTTTCTTGGGGCATACCTTAAGGCTACAGAAGCAGTTTCGCTGGAGCTTATTGAGGAGGCATTAGAGAAGAGATTAGCTGGTGGAAAGTGGGATGCCTTGCTCTCCCTGGATAAACGAGCTTTAAGAGAAGGAGCAAGGCTGGTAGAGAGAAGGCAAGGGGTGAACTAACTCAAACGGGAATTCTGCTACAGATATGGCCTTTACAAGGCCCGGGGTGATTTTGTTGAATTGAGGTAAGGGTGGTAAACTGATTGGTAGGGAAAGGAAAAAGGGGATGGTAACACCACCACGAAAGGAGGAATAAGATGCCTGGCCCCTTAGAAGGCTATAGAGTTTTGGATTGGACAGTATTTCAGCAAGGGCCAACTGCTGCTGCATTGCTGGCGGACATGGGAGCAGATGTAATCAAGATAGAGCCACCCGCAGGTGAATCTGGTCGAGGCCTGGGTAAAATACTTGGAATGGATCTGCCCCTGAATTTTTACTATCAAAACCAGAACCGGGGCAAAAGAGGTATTGTCTTAGATATGACAAAGGAGCGAGGGAGGGAAATCCTCTACAAGCTGGTTGAGAGGTCAGATGTATTTGTTACCAATTATCGCTATGTCCTGGCAAAAAAATATGGCATAGACTACGATAATTTGCGCCGATATAACCCCAAGCTCATCTATGCCCTCAGCACAGGCTACGGTTTGCATGGTCCTGATGCCGATCTTCCCTCGGCTGACATTGCTGGGCAGGCCAGGGGAGGGGTCATGAGCATCTCCTGTGGCACAGAGGATGGAATACCCGCCGCTATTGGAGGAGGCTTTGGTGATGAGGCTGGGGGGCTTGTCACCGCTTACGGAGTAGTATTGGCCCTCCTGGCACGGGAACGATATGGGGTGGGACAGATGGTGGAAGCTTCCTTGATGGGATCTGTAATTGAGATGTGTCGCCTTTGGCTGCAATTCTATCTCATCGGTCGTAGGTCAATGCCAGGCTCAGTATTAGGAATGACAAGGAGCAGCGCCCCCCTGTGGAACATGTACAAGTGCCAAGATGACAAGTGGCTTGTTCTCTCTGTGCTTCAGGTAGGTAAATACTGGGCTCCATTTTGTAAAGCGATGGAGATCGAAGAGCTGACAAAAGAAGAATTCACCCTTGAAAAGCTGATGTCATTTGAAGTGGCAACTGCATTTGTACTCAAGCTAAGAGAAATATTTGCCACCAAACCGAGGGATGAATGGTTAAAAGCTCTTGCCAAAGAAGAGGTACCGGCATCACCGGTCAATGAGATGGCTGATTTGGAGAATGATCCCCAGGTGATAGCCAACGAATACATAGTTGAGGTTGATGATCCTATTTATGGCAAGGTCAAGGTGCCGGGGATCCCGGCGAAGTTAAGTGAGACCCCAGGGAAGGTGAGAAGGCTTGCCCCTGAACTAGGTCAGCATACGGAAGAGGTGCTTATGGAGGTTTTGGGCTATACCTGGGATGATCTCGCTAAATTGAGAGAAGAGGGAGTTTACTAAACTAAGAATAAGCGAGACAGCTTCGCTTATCATTTGAGAAAGGAAGGTGAAGCTATGGCCGAAGAGGGTCTGGCAAAGGTAGAAAAAATCTACCAGGATCGAGGTGGTAGGGCTAAAGAACTGAGAGCACAAGGGAAGAAAATAATCGGATGCTATTGTTGCTATGCCCCGCCGGAAATCATCACCGCTGCCGGACTTGTTCCCTACAGGATTACCGGCGATGTGAAAGAAACTATAAGGGAGGCTGATAGCTATTTAGAGGCCATCATGTGCCCTTTCTGTCGCAACAGCTTCGATATGGCACTGCGGGGGGAATACGATTTCCTTGATGGCTTTGTAGTGCCACATACTTGTGATAATATAGTTAAGATATATGATGTGTGGAAGTATAACCTTAAACCACCTTATTCCCACTTCATAAATGTTCCTCATACCCTATCTGCTGCATCGCTGGAGTTCTTCAAGGCAGAACTAGGCACCTTCCAGAGAAGCATAGAAAGGCTTATTGGCAGGGAAATCTCCCTCCAGCAGCTTAAGGAGTCGATCAAGCTTCACAATGAGTATAGGGCTTTAGTCAGAGAGCTGTATGAGCTGAGTAAGCCAGACCCTCCCCTCATCTCTGGCTCAGAGAGGATGAAGGTGCTCCTTGCTGGAACGAGAGTTCCAGTGGAGGAAGCTAACGAACTGCTGCGAAGCGTCATCAGTGAGGTCAAAGAGCGCCGTGATGTACCCCCCAAGAAGCCTGCCAGGGTGCTGGTTTATGGTCCTGAGATCGATGATGCACCTTTTATTGAGCTAGTCGAGGGGGTTGGAGCTAATGTGGTTATAGATGATTTGTGCGTTGGTACCAGACCCTATTGGTTTGATGTAGAAATCAATGGCGACCCTTTGGGTGCTATGGCACAAGCCTATTTGGAAAAAGTCAACTGCCCCCGCACCTACAGACCGAGAACAGCAGGCCGGAAGGAGGATCTAGACAACAGATTCGGATATATCGCCAACTTCGCTAAAGAGTATAAGGTGAATGGCATCATTCTGCTCATCCTTAATTACTGTGATAATTATGAGTTCGAGTCTGTGGAGGTTAAAGACTACCTTCAGCAGGCTGGCTTTCCTGGGCTTATCATCGAGGTTGATTACACCTTGATGAGCATCGATTGGCTGAAGACCAGAGTCCAGGCGTTTCTGGAGATGATCAGTTAGCAAGTGGCCAAATGGGCCTCTCAGCCTCAAAAAGGAGAGGAGGGATCATGGAAGAAAAAAAGGGTGGACTATTAGCGGGGATCTATAGTAGAACGATAAAAACAACCGATGCGGCTAAAAAGGTCCGACCGCTGACTAAGAAGATCAGTCAGCAGGCTCATGAAGCTGCAGCCGAGGGGCGTCCTATAGCCTACTGCTTTATCATGAGCCTACACGATGAGATTATAAGAGCCATGGATATAACCCCTATCTGGACTGAGAATTACGCCGCAATCACTGCCGTTAAGAGGCAGGGGGAGCGCTTTATTTCCAGTGCCCAAGGTGAGGGCTTTCCTCGTAACCTGTGCACCTATTGCACTATCCAAGAAGGATTTGACGTCATGCGTCACCAATTAGGCATGATGCCTCCTGATGCCCCCGATGGAGGCATGGAAAGGCCTACCATGATGCTGGGCACTGGCATGATGATCTGCGACCCCAGATATAAATCTTACCAAACAGCACAGCGGTACAACGATGTTCCAGTACACGTTCATGGCTTGCTGTGGCCCGCTGCCGATGCCAACCTTGCCGAAGTTCAGGATTACTATGTTAAGTATATAGTGGAGGAACTAAGGGATTTGGTTGACTTCCTGGAGAAGCAGACAGGTAGAAAGATGGATTGGGACCGGCTGAATGAAATCATCGATCTGGCCAACAAGACCTATCAGGTGTGGTATGATGCCTATCAGCTCAGAAAGGCAATCCCAGCCCCGATGCCTACAGAGGATGCCATGAGCACTATGGTTCCTGGTTATTTCTGGATGGGGACTCAGGAAGCCTTTGACTTTTATCAGGACCTATATAATGAGGTGAAATATCGGGTGGATAATAGAATAGGGGTGATCCCTGACGAGAAATACCGCATACTCTGGGCAGCAGGTCTTCCCCCCTGGTTTGCTCTGGCGATCCTCAACTACTTCGAGAGTTTGGGAGCAGTGTTCCCTATAGAGATCACCTATCATCCTCCGCCACCTGTGGAAATCCCATCGCATGCCAAGCATCCCTTGGAACGGCTGGCTTGGAGGTTCTTCAGGCAGTGGACCCAAAGGAATGAGGAGGCTCAAAGGCGCAGTGGGGATCCAATGGTTGAGTGGATGCTGGAGATGATTGAGGATTATAAGATAGATGGAGTACTAGCCCACCGGGCTACGACCTGTAGAACTATCCATGTGGGGCAAATCCATCAGTTGAATGTGTTAAGGGACTATGTAGATCTACCCATGCTGATCTTAGAAAGTGACATCTGTGATGTCAGTGCCTTCGATGAGGCGGGAACCAAGGATAGGATAGATACCTTCGTTGAGACACTGGAGGTCTATAAGAAAAGAAAACAGTAGGCTGGCGGTAAGCTGAAGTTGTAGGGCATACTTCATAAAGGGGTATGCCCTATTAATTTTTACGGCTAAGGTTTTCCCCGTAGGACTTATTGCCCCAGAGGACAATCATCATTATAATTTAATTAGCTTGTGGGCAGGGCAATCGGGTAGTTATAGGAGTAAGTAATATTGGTAGCTGCGGACAGATTGAAAGTGCGCATAGCAGAGTTACGGGCTCTGATCAATCATCATAACTATCGCTATTATGTGCTGGATAGCCCGGAGATAAGCGATGCAGAGTATGATGAGCTGATGCGAGAACTCAAGCAGTTGGAGTCAGCACATCCTGAACTTGTCACCCCCGACTCACCCACTCAACGGGTGGGGGCAGCGCCTGTAGAAGCCTTTGGGGTAGTAGAGCACCGGGTACCTTTACTAAGCTTGGGCAACGCCTTTTCCAAGGAAGAACTTTTAGCTTGGCACAAGAGGATCTCAAACCTTTCGGGAAGTCAGCATTTCGACTTTGTCTGCGAACTCAAGCTTGATGGGCTGGCAGTAGCTTTGACCTATGTGAACGGGCTACTTGTTAGGGGGGCTACTCGAGGCGATGGCTATCGGGGTGAGGATGTGACCCAAAACCTGAGGACTATCAGGAGTATTCCTCTCTCGGTGCGCCGTAATGATTGTCCTGCCGAGTTCGAGGCTCGGGGTGAGGTCTATCTTCCCAAGGTGAGTTTTAAGAAATTGAATGAGGAAAGAGCTAGAGGGGAGAAACCTCCTTTTGCTAATCCTAGAAATGCTGCTGCAGGATCCTTGCGCCAGCTCGATCCTCGGATCACCGCACAGCGCCCCCTGGATATCTATATTTATGGACTGGGCTATGCCGAGGGGAAAGCAATCCCCACCAACCATTGGGAGACCATGGAATACCTCAAGTCCCTTGGATTCAAGGTCAACCCTCATAATGCTTATTGCCACAGCATAGATGAGGCTGAGGAGTATCACCTAATTTGGCAGGAGCGTAGGGAGGGTCTCCCCTATGAGGCTGACGGTGCGGTGGTCAAGGTCAATTCCTTTGAGCTTCAGCAGCAGTTAGGATTTGTAGGCCACGAGCCACGCTGGGCGATAGCTTACAAATTCCCCCCCACCCAGGCTACCACTCGTCTCCGGGATATCGGTATTAATGTGGGGCGTACTGGCAGTCTTAACCCTTATGCTATCCTGGAGCCGGTCTTGGTAGGCGGGGTGACTATTAAGCAGGCAGCCCTACATAATGCTGAGGATATCGCCCGTAAGGATATCCGCATTGGGGATGTGGTCATCGTGCAGCGAGCTGGTGAGGTTATACCTGAGATAGTAGTGCCGGTGGCCAGTCGCCGTACCGGGCAAGAGAAAATATTTGTTATGCCTTCGCGGTGCCCGGTGTGTGGGGCTGAAGTGATAAAGCCTCCGGGTGAAGCCATGCACCGTTGCCTCAACGCCGCTTGCCCCGCCCAGGCCTTGGAACGCTTGAGGCATTTTGTCAGCCGAGGGGCGATGGACATCGATGGTGTGGGAGAGAAGCTATGTATTGCCCTGTTCAATGCTGGTCTGGTGAAGGATGTTGCCGACCTGTACTATCTCTCTGGTGAGCAACTGCTCGGTTTAGAAAGGATGGCCGAGAAAAGCGTCTCCAATGTGCTCGCTTCCATCACCAAAAGTAAGTATAGGCCTTTAGCTCGGGTTATTTTTGCCCTTGGTATACTTCATGTAGGAGAAGAGATGGCAGAACTCCTGGCGACTCACTTTGGCAGTATAGATAGATTAGCCAGAGCCACCTATGATGAACTCGTTTCCATTCCTACCATCGGGCCCAAGATAGCCGAGAGCCTCGTTGCCTTCTTTAGGCAAGAGGAGAATAGACGCATTATTGACAAACTAAGAAAAGCCGAAGTTAAGTTAGGGGGAGAGGCATCACCACCTAAAGGTGCGAAGCTACCTTTGGTAGGTCTGGAATTTGTTATCAGCGGAAGACTCCAGTCATTCGCTCGTCAACAGGCGGAAGCAAAGATCAAGGAGCGGGGAGGCGTAGTGGGAAGCAGCATCACCAAGAAGACATCTTACCTAGTGGTAGGTGCTGATCCTGGCTCTAAGCTCACTCGGGCTCAGGAGCTAGGTACTAAGCTGCTTAGCGAAGGGGAATTTCTCCATCTGCTTGCAGATACTGAACATGGGGAGGTTTAAAATATGGGCCAAAGATTAAACAATAAGGTAGCCATAGTCACCGGAGGGGGGCGGGGGATAGGCAGGGGTATTTGCCTGGCATTTGCCTCAGAGGGAGCAAATGTAGTGGTGGACGATATTGACGCCGACCCGGCTGCCGAGGTAGTCAAAGAGATTGAAAATCTGGGCGGGAAGGCAATCGCGGTTAGGGCCAATGTTCGCCACAGTGAAGAAGTAGAGGAAATGGTCAGAACCACCCTGGATAAGTTTGGTCAAATAGATATATTAGTTAATAATGCCGGGATAACTCGAGATATGGCGATGTTTAAGATGACTCCAGATGACTGGAGTGATGTAGTAGATACCTCCCTTAAAGGAACATTTAATTGCAGCCAAGCGGTTTGCAACTGGATAGTACCTCAGGCGAGAAAGGAGCGGGAGGAGGGCAAGACACCACCTTGCCGTAAGATAATCAATGTCACCTCAGGTGCTGGAGTTAGAGGTAATCCCGGGCAGGCCAATTACAGTGCTGCCAAGGCAGGGATTATGGGGCTGACTAAGTCCAACGCCAAGGAGTTTGCCCGGCATAATATCCTGGTTAATGCTATCTGTCCGGTCGCCTTGACCCGGATGACACAAGACATGAAAGAGGATTTTGCCAAACGCATTCCCTTAGGTAGGATAGGTGATCCACAACAAGACATTGCCCCAGTGGTGGTATTTTTGGCCTCTGAGGAGGCCAATTACATCACTGGACAAGTCATCCCGGTTAATGGCGGACTGGACATGGCAATCTAAACCACACTCAGAGAATTGCATTTTCCTGGGGCTCGATAAACTTGGCAAAGTCTCACCGGGGATAGTTTAACGGGTGATTTCCATAATGACAAAGTTGTGGCCATCTCTTAGCTGAAATCCACAAGGGGCAAAACCACACTTCTCAAAACACTTCTGCGCTCTGATATTCTCCTCTAGGGTATGGAGATAAATCCTTCTCAACTTCATCTCCTCAAGCAGATAGTTCACCAAGGTGGCTACTGCGTCGGTGCCATAACCTTTATCCCAATAGGCACGGTCACCGATCATGATGCCCATCTCTGTCTCTCCCTTATATTTGTTGAGGTTATAATACATGCAGTTGCCAATATGCTTGCCATCAAGGGTTTCAATAGCAAACCCTCGCCGCTCCAAACTGAGATAGCCAAATTGTTCTGCATAGTTGAGCAAATATTCCCAAAATGGGATAGTAAGCAGCGAGCTGCCATCAAGGTAGGCAAGCTCGGCATCTTGCTTCCAGGTGTAATCGGCGGCCACATCTTTTAATTGTTTTCCGCGAAGCACCACTTTGTTTCCCCGCAGCATGCTTCTACTCCCGAAATTCGATGTTGAAGGGAAGAAAATCATCTTCGAATTCTGTCTCCTCTGTAGCTTTCCTGGCCAGGGAAGAGATTTGCTCATCGGCACTACCTGAATATGGGTGTAATAGCTGCCTTGCCTCACTCCTCCCTATCTTACCTAAAGCTTCTATAGCGGCACATCGCACTTGACTTTGGGCATCAGCGATAAGTCTGCTAAGATGAGGCACAACCTTTTCCTCGCCTAATTCTCCACACGCTCTCACTGCTTCAACACGCACCTCAAGGTGAGGGTTAGTTAACTCTTTTAGTAATATTGGAAGCCAATAGGGGTCTGAGTTCCGCCCCATAGCTCGAAGGGCGCTAATCTTTAGATTAAGCTCTCGGCTCCTGTAGGCGCGATCAATAACCTCCTTAACTGGGGGCGAACTAAGTGGAGCCACTGCTTCTATAGCACAGCGGCGTAGTTCAACTCTTTCCTGGGGATTATCGATGACTGAGAATAAAGCCTCGCTGATCTTAGCTACATGCCGGAGGGGCACCTTTCGCAGCTCGGCGAGCAAGGCAAACCTACTTAGTGCACTAGCCGCAGCAGCACGAACTGCCTCATCACTATCCTCATTAAGCATCTCAATTAGGAGCCTAATGAGGGTGCAATCTTCACATTCCCATAATCCCTCTATGCCTTTCACCCGAACGACTGGATCATGGTCGCGAAGGCAAATCCGGAAGAGGTCATCAAAGTTAAGAGTAACATTTTTCACCGCGAGACGGATGAGTCGCCGAACAATTTGCCTGCGGCGCTTTACCTCTATTCCCTGCCATACTTCACCAAATAGCTTTAGCTCTTCTGAAGAGAGGTTAGAAAGGGCAGTCAATGTCGCCACCACCACCGGCCTGCTCGGGTTGCTCAACTCGACAAGGCATCTCTCTACTACCAAGAACGGCCCCCTTAGCTTTTGCTTGTCACTTCCAATTTAGGGCAAAAGATAGCTGGGGTTGAGATCATGCCCCCAACCCACCTTGTTTCCTTTCCTATGGCAGCAAGTTCACTCAATACCTTATACACATTTCCGGAGACCATGGTGTCTTTTACTCGCCCTACTATTTCCCCCTTCTCTACTTTATACCCCAGGAGAACATTACCACCAAATTCACCACCGAGGATGTTGGTCTGCTCTGCTCCCATAAGCTGTTCCACTACTAATCCCTCCCTTAAATCCTTGACCATGTCCTCAAAGGCAATATCTCCTGGCTCAATAACTAGAGCGGAAACTCGGGGGGCAGGTAAACCGCCACTTCTATCACCATTGCCAGTGCTCTGGGTATTGGCTAGGCCAGCAGTTTGAAGGTCATAAAGGAAGCTTTTAACCACTCCATTCTCGATGAGCGACGTGCGTTGGCTGGGTATACCTTCATCATCACAAGGCCGGCTTCTCGGCTGATAAATGATAGTAGCATCATCCCTTAAGGATAATCTTGGGTCAAAGACCTGCTCAGCCAACCTATTCCCCAGTGGAGAGGCTCCTTCAAGCACAATCCTGCCGTTGAAGCCTAGCGCCAGCGAGGGGATGAAAGCACTGGCTACTCCATGGGGGGTAAAGATCACCGGGAGGTATCCTGTAGCCACCGAGGCCTCCTTCTCCGCCAGCTCTAATTGGTTTATCACCGAGCAAGCCAGCTCGTCAACATCCCTGATGGGATGACATGAGCTTGCCTCGTCGCCAACGAACAGCATATCTGTACCCCGGATAAGAATGCCTTCAATGGCGATGTCAATTACGCTTTTGTGGTAGCTTGCCTCACCACCCCGAGTGTTTGATATCTGGACTAAGGCAGTCTCCTTAGCTACCTCTACATCGCAAACCAGCTCCGGGGAATGAGCTCGCAGCCTAGCAATAAGAGACTCACCTAAATCCACCATCTGCCCTACTGTAACCCCATTTATTTCGGAATCATATACCTCGATCTGAGGATAGAATTGCCTTAAGGGTAATTCGAACCGGGCTGAGGCACCAAATTGAGATACCTCTACTGCTCTGTTTACCAGCTCCTGTCTATTATCAAGCCTGGTTGTAATGGCAAAGCCAACCCTTCCCCCCTTGATAATTCGCAATGCTACCAGTGTCCCCTGATTTGCCTTAAGTTGTTTAAGCCGATTGGCCTCAAAAATGGCTGGTAATTTCTCATAAGAGGTAAAGAAAACCTCTGCCTCAGCTCCAGCCCTCTTGGCCAAAGATAGGATTTTCTCCAATTCATTACCCCCCGACAAGGCAGTGGCGAATCCTGAGGTGAGGACTGCCATTGGAAACAGGGAGAGGATATTGCCCTCCCTTACCACAGCCACCACCTTGATTTATTCCCAAATCATTACCAATAGCATCTATATTCTCCAAAGTTGCAAATACATTGCCAGTAAGCACTACAGGGCGCAGTAGTTCAGCTATCCTACCGTGGCGAATCATGTAGGCCTCACCCGCAGAGAAGGTAAACATCTCCATGCTGGTGGTTCCTCCATACCAGTTCTTGACATATATCCCGGTCTTGATTTCGCCCATCATTTCCTCAAAAGAAACCGAGCCTGGCTCAATAAGGGTATTGGTCATGCGGACAATAGGAGGATACCGATAGCCTATTGCCCGAGCATTACTGGTAGGTGTCTCTTTCATCTTAGCTGCCGTTTCTCGAGAGTGGAGTCTGCCTACCAAGACTCCTTCCTGAATGAGATATGTCTTGGTGGCTGGTATCCCTTCGTCATCATATTTATAGCTGCCACGCAAATCAGGGATAGCTGCCCCATCAACGATGTTGAGATGCTTACCACCAAATCTGCGACCTAAAACCATAATCTCTCGCAGCTGCTCGTTCTCATAGACGAAGTCAGATTCGGACAGATGGCCGAAAGCTTCGTGAGCAAACACCCCAGCCAGCACCGGATCTAAGACTACAGTATATTCCCCACCCTCAACCTCAGGAGCCGAGAGCATCTCTACAGCAAGCCTAGCCGTCTCCTTCACCTGCTGATGAAGCCCTTCTATCTGGGCAAAGTTGCCATTGCTCCCCACGCTCAATCCGGCTTGCTGCACCTCTTCTCCCTCCTTGGCTATAGCAGTGATGCGAAGAGCCAGATCCGATTTATCCTGCTCGATGTAGCTACCTTCAGAATTGGCGAAAATCACCTTCTTGGAGCTATCTCTATAGGTTATGCTAGAGGTCTGAATCTGTGGAGTGCTCCAGATGATCTCGTTATATTCGTCAAGAAGAAGTTTCTTTTCCGCCACCGGGACTGTGGCAGCATTTTTCTTTGTCATCACCCTAACTATATCAACTACTGGCTCAGCAGGGGCAAGTCGGGAGATTTCTTTTCCTACCAGATTCGCCTGCCTTATGGCTAATTCTATTTTATCCCCCATTCCATTGACATTATTAAAGCTAACGAACCCCCATCCCCCCCGGACTTGCGCCCGCACATTGCCCCCTAAACTTTGGGACTTACTGAGGTTTTCCAGTTCTCTTCCCCGATACTGAATATGGGTAGCTTCACTCTCCTCAAGGCGAACCTCAATATAATCAGCATGGTATTTTTTCAATACCTCCCTCATCTGGTCACCAAGAGCTTCACCCTTGTACAATGACTATCCTCCTTAATTTGCTATCCAAGAAGATCAAGATTTCCCCGGCTGCTCCAATAAACTTAACAGATTCCATCCCCCAAATATACCCCGAAAAATTGAACATTTCGGTGGGTGGGAGAAGGTGGCCAGACTTTTT
>Ga0209345_10002783_pt1 | contig 18801 bp, 19 predicted proteins | sample Cruoilmetagenom7_FD_187294 | JGI IMG/M metagenome (GOLD analysis project Ga0209345, IMG submission 187294) | Oil polluted marine microbial communities from Coal Oil Point, Santa Barbara, California, USA - Sample 7 (SPAdes) (version 2) | ecosystem: Environmental > Aquatic > Marine > Oil seeps ...
GGACAAAATAGAGGCTACATTACTTCATAATTCACTCTTTGATTGCTCAGTTTAGCGCCACATGGCAGCATACCTCTATGGTTACCAGCAGAAAACGCCAAGCCTTCGACAAAGGCCACCAGCGAAAATTTCTCGTCATCGTTGACGAAACGGCTGAAGTGGACGCAGCTCTATTTTTTGCCGCTTGTCGTGCGCGCCGCACCGGCGGTTCGTTATTGCTGCTTTATATCATTCAGCCACAGGAGTTTCAGCACTGGATGGGTGTGAAGCAGGTGCAACTTGAAGAGGAAACCAGCAAGGCAAAGGCAGTCTTCAGGCTTTTCCGCCGCAAGCTGGTAAATGAAGGTTTGGATGATGTTGTTTGTGAGGAAGTAATCCGTGAAGGTGGCTTGGCTGAGCAGATTACAGAAGTGATCGAAGAGGACGAGGACGTGGCAATCATGATCTTAGGCGCCGCCACCGATTCCAAAGGTCCAGGCCCTCTGGTCTCAACGCTCGCTGCGGGCAAGGCTGCTGGCACGTTCCCCGTCCCAATCACTATCGTGCCTGGTAATATGACGTTCGACGATGTGAAAACCTTAGCCTAAAACTCCAAAGCACTGCGATATTGAAGCTCAGAAGGTTTGAATTGAGTTATTGTAGAACCATTCTAAACAAGATAAAAAACTCAAAGTTCAAGCATAGACCGTCTGAGACTTGATCAAGGGGCAATTGACCCTCAAATCATACATGAGTGTGGTTTGAAGCCAAAATTGGCTATCCCCGGATTCTCTTTCCTACCAGGGGACGGTGGAAGATTCTCTTCGGACTGCCCGTGACTACCGAGACTCAAGGAGATTGCTGCGATGTTTATCCAGACCGAGCCGACGCCAAACCCGGCCACCCTGAAGTTTTTACCTGGCCGTGAAGTGCTAAAAGACGGCACCGCTGACTATCGCTCGAATGAAGAGGCCAGCCTGTCCCCTTTGGCTCAGCGGCTTTTCCATATTGACGGTGTAATCGGTGTCTTCCTGGGAACAGATTTTGTTTCAGTATCAAAACAAGATGACGGCCAGTGGCAGCATTTGAAGCCGGCCATTCTTGGCGCAATCATGGACCATTACCTGACTGGCGAGGACGCTGCAGGCAGCGCCGGCGCCAATGATACAACGGCAGGCAATTACGATCCGGCTGACGAGGAAGTTGTTCAAACTATCAAGGAACTTCTCGATACGCGCGTCCGGCCAGCCGTTGCACAAGACGGCGGCGACATCACCTTCCATGGCTTCCGTGAAGGCATCGTTTACCTTACCATGCGCGGCGCATGCGCAGGTTGCCCGAGTTCAACAGCGACATTGCAATACGGCATTGAAAACCTCCTCAAGCACTTCTGTCCCGAGGTCCAGTCGGTCGAAGCAGTTGGCCAATAGGCTGGCCAGCTTATGGGCCAAAATGTAGTTATGTGAGTGAGATCCAGCCAACGTCCTCACCAGAGAACCGTCCCCATTGTGAAACAATACGAAACAAGGCCAGCAGTACAGTTATGACCACACCGATAAGCGAAGCAGCCCTCAATCAAATCTTCCTCGACGCGCGCACGCACAACGCATGGCAGCCAAAGCCAGTGTCTGAAAATACGCTGCGCCAACTGGTCGATGCCATGAAGATGGGCCCCACCAGCGCTAACTGTTCGCCAGCTCGATTGCGGTTCGTAGTTTCATCTGAAGCCAAAGAACGACTCCTGAAGCACGTCTCGTCAACCAACTCGGAGAAAATTCGCACAGCGCCCGCAACAGTGATCATCGGCTACGATCTCGAATTCTACGAGCATCTTCCAAAGTTGTTCCCGCACGCTGATGCAAAAAGCTGGTTCACGGGTAACGACGCAATGATCCACGAAACAGCCTTTCGGAACAGTTCGTTGCAGGGTGCCTATCTGATTATTGCGGCCCGTGCGCTGGGGCTTGATACGGGTGCCATGTCTGGCTTTAACCCAAATGGTGTTGATGAAGAGTTCTTCGCGGGCACCACGATCCGCTCGAATTTCCTGTGCAACCTGGGTTATGGTGATGCATCGGGTCTGTTCGAACGTTCACCTCGATTTGATTTTGCCGAGGTGGCAGAAATTCTGTAGGGCCTTACACCCCTTAAGCTTTTCAACAGTGATGTCTTTCTCCGTGCCAGCTATTTAAAATCCATCGAGCATCGTGGCACGTCGAATAACGTGACACGGCTTGGCATTATGAACGTACTTGCTTTTGACACCTGCTTCGGAGCCTGTTCGGCAGCTATCCAGTTTGCCGGCGGTGGTTCTGTTGCGCGCCAAGCCGTGCGCTTCGAAGTCATGACGAAAGGCCATGCAGAGCGACTGCTTCCATTTATCGATGAGGTTATGCGTGAAGTTGGCGCGAGCTATGCCGATCTTGATCGCCTGGCTGTCACGATAGGCCCCGGATCTTTTACGGGCACCCGTGTGGGCATTGCTGCGGCGCGTGGCTTGGCATTAGCTACCGGCCTTCCGGTCTATGGCACCACTAGCCTGGCCACAATTGCGGGCCGCGCCCTGCGCCCGTCGCGTGCCCACCATCGTAATCCAGCCGGCCTTTGCAAGCATGACAACGAAACCGACGGGATCATAGCTGCGTGTACCGATGCCCGCCGCGGCTCGGTCTACTTGCAGCTATTCTCAGCGATGGACATGCCACCGTGCGCACCGGCGCAAATACTCAACCTCCAACAGGCGGCAGCAGTGCTCCATGCTTGCCCAAGTAAAAAAATCCGGGTTCTGGGGACCTGCGCTGAAGCCTTGGTTGATGCCGCAATGGATCATCGCTGCATTAATGCGCAGAGCCAACGACGGGAAGAGCTACAACTTGAGGTCATTGCAGGTGACGGTCTGGGCGATGCCGAGAGTTTGCTCGAGGTATGGTTGGAGCGTCTGGAGCCGCCAAAGACGCTTTATCTCAGACCTCCGGATGCCAAGCCGCAAGCAGGTAAATCAATCCCACGCGCTGTCAAACCTTTGGGTCAATGACCATGCAGCCTCCGGTTAAACAGTCGCACATCTCACCTCCCAATAACCGATCCGTTACGATCCGTGAGGCAGGTATCACCGATGCTTTGGCGATTGTCGAACTTGAGCAGCAACTGTTTGAGAGCGCCTGGAATATTGACGCGCTAGAGCAAATTATCGCCACGCACACCAAACTGATCGGCATAGCTGTCGAAATTTCAGGCTCGCCGGATACTGCTCCCATTCATGCACCAGATAATCTGCTGGGGTTTGTTGTGGCCTCTCTCGCCGCCGATGAACTGGAAGTCCTCTCAATCGGCGTAGCCTCCAACCGTCAGGGTTCAGGCCTTGGCCGACAGTTGCTCGCATGGCTTGAGGCGATGGCCAGACCCGCCCTCGTCACGCGAGCCTTCCTGGAGGTCAACGTCAATAATGTTCCGGCAAGAGCTCTCTATGAGGCAACGGGCTTCATCGAAGTTGGAACACGCCCGAATTATTACCACCACACCGATGGTTCAACGTCAGACGCCCTAGTTCTAAGTAAATCTCTTAATCTCTGATGTGCTAAGATCCAGCCTCCAGCCTGAGGTCTTCAGTTTGAACAGCTTGACTTGACGTGAATTCAAACTTGACGTGAATTTATCTGTTTCTAAGGATGGTCCGATCCAGCATTCGCTGATACCAACGCCACTTTTCTAACTCGGAAGCGAAAGCAATTCCCAGTGAGTACTGCTCCCGATACCACGCAAGCCGAGCGCTCATCGCCCAAGCGTGCTCGCTCTGAGCCCCAGAGCTCAGCTGAAAGTACAGATGCATTTGAGCGCTCAGAGCTCGATCTGCCTGGCATTAACCGGTTCTTGGGCCCCGTGCGTGCATGTACAGTTCTGCTCGGTTTCTTGGCGCTAACCCTGCCCGGCATGCCGGTGCAGTGGCTGCTGGTGCGTTACGCCCCGAAGGCCGCCCGCAACTTCCCGCATTGGTATCATCGCCGAGTTTGTGCCCTGCTCGGTATTCGTCTGCACATTGAAGGTTCGGTCACCAAAAACGCACCCGTACTCTTGGTCTCCAATCATGTCTCCTGGCTCGATATCCCGGTGCTATCGGCGGTAGCCCCATTGTCATTCATTGCCAAGCGCGAGGTCGGCACCTGGCCTTTTGTGTCATCGCTTGCGCGCTTGCAGCAGACAATTTTCATAGACCGAACCAAACGCGCCGACATCCCTAAGGTCACAGCCCAGATGCATGAACGATTTTCCGGAGGCGGCGCCATTGTTTTGTTTGGTGAAGGCACCTCATCCGACGGCAATCGCGTCCTGCCGTTCAAGTCTTCGCTGATGGCAATTTTTGGCGGTGGCAAAATCACCGGCAGCGTTTCAGAAGCCCCCTCCACCTCGTCCCAGTCTGCGGCCCCATCTGCTTCAACGCCGCAAGTCCAAACGCTGTCGGTTGTCTACACCCACGTTCACGGCGTGCCGCTCGGTCGCGCAGACCGTAACCTGATTGGCTGGTATGGCGACATGGAGATGGGTAGCCACGCCTGGCAACTTCTGAAGGCAGGCCCAATCGACGTCACCATAACGATCAGCCCGCCAGTTTCGATCGAGGGTTTTGAAGACCGCAAAGCGCTCACTCGCCACACCGAGAAACTAGTCCGTGAAAACGTTGTGAAGACATTGCGCGGGCGTGGCAGCAAGCCTGATCACAAAGCACTCGAAAATAAGTTCCCAGAGATCAACCAGACTTAAAATCTGACCGTCAACCATCATCAACCATTGATGTGTCAACTTTAACGGTTCCAGAGCCCAACTGTGCTATATTCTATCGGTCAGACAAAAACATAGTAAAGCATTGTAAATGAAGCGTATTTTATTAATTATGGGCGGTGGCATTGCTGCCTATAAATGCCTGGAACTGATCCGACGTGCCCATGAACGCGGGTTTTCAGTGCGCGTGGTAATGACCCGTGCAGCTCGAGAGTTCGTAACGCCGCTCTCAGTTGGAGCGCTCAGCAACGAGCCGGTACTGACAAATCTGTTCGATCTGGATACCGAACGCGAGATTGGTCACATTAGGCTTTCCCGCGAAGCTGACCTCATTGTGGTGGCGCCCGCCACAGCGGATCTGCTGGCGCGAATGGCTGGTGGTCACGCTGATGATCTTGCCACCGCCGTTTTATTGGCGACAGATAAGCGGGTTCTTGTAGCCCCTGCCATGAACCCTCGGATGTGGTTAAACCCCGCCACACAGAGGAATGTTGCCCAACTGGCAGGCGATGGCATCTTATTCATCGGCCCCAACTCAGGCGAAATGGCTGAAAGCGGCGAAGCAGGCCCGGGACGGATGGCCGAACCGCAAGAAATTCTGACGGCTATTGAAAACAATCTCGCTTCCTCAGCAGTTGCCGACAAATGCGTTAATTCAATCTTTGGTGGCCCTCTATTCGGCCGTCACGTTCTGATCACCGCTGGCCCGACACATGAACCAATCGATCCCGTCCGCTATATCGCGAACCGCTCATCAGGCACGCAAGGTTACGCTATTGCTAAGGCCGCTCGCTGTTTGGGGGCTGATGTAACTCTCGTTTCCGGCCCAACCAACTTGGCCGACCCAGCAGGCGTGGTGATGGTCCATGTGCAATCCGCCCGAGATATGCAAGCGGCTGTTAAAGCTGCACTACCGGCTGATATAGCAATCTTTACGGCTGCCGTAGCCGATTGGCGCGTCGCTAACGCATCAGATCAGAAGATCAAGAAAGGCCATGAAACCAAAAGCGGCAAGAAGAGCAATGATACCGTCCCGATGCTCAAGCTTATTGAGAACCCGGATATCCTGAAAGGCCTCGCGGCCAAGAAAAGCGACATTCGTCCGCGATTGTTGATCGGTTTTGCAGCAGAAACCGAGAATGTAATTGAGCACGCAAAAAAGAAACTGAAATCAAAAGGTTGCGATTGGATTGTGGCGAATGACGTTTCTCCGGACTCAGGCGTCATGGGCGGAGAGCGTAATGCGGTCCACATCATTGAGGGTGCCAACGTCGACAGTTGGCCGGAGATGGACAAAACTGAAGTCGCTGAGCGACTGATGGCGAAGGCTGCAGCGTATCTAGGCCCGGCCCCCATTCAGCCCCAGAAGTTGTCATCCGAGAGCGGCAGAGGCGAAGCGGTAGCGCAAACGGTATCCCAAAAATTCTCATCAGAACCTATGCAATCAGAGAAACCAGCTCTGTCGCTGGTGCGACTGCCGCATGGCGAGAAGTTGGAACCTCCAGCCTACCAGAGCGCCACAGCTTCTGGGCTTGATCTTGCGGCAGCCATCGATGAAGGCGCCCCGCTGATACTTGCACCAGGCAGTCGTGCGCTCGTTCCAACGGGATTTATCATCGGTATTCCAGATGGTTTCGAAGGTCAGGTGCGGCCTCGTTCCGGCTTGGCCTTTCGGCATGGTGTGACTGTTTTGAACTCTCCGGGAACCATCGATTCCGACTATCGCGGTGAGCTAAAGGCTCTCTTGATCAATCACGGTGATGAGGCATTCAGGATAGAGCGCGGCATGCGCATTGCTCAGTTGGTCATTGCCCCGGTTCTGCATGCGGATATCCGGGAAGTAGCGGTCTTGGATCAGACCGAGCGTGGTCATGGAGGCTTCGGTTCCACTGGGGTGGCAGCACAGAGCGCTGAAATGAAAAAAGAAAAAACACCTCGTAAAAGAACGAAAAATACCAAGAGAGGCAAATAATATTGCTCGATTGATAGTATGAACAGAGAAATATTCCATGTCAGCGAGTGGAGATTTTTTCAAACCCCGGCTAGATTGAGAGAGAGAATTGGTCTCTGCGCAACCATCACCGCCGGAGTGAAGTACAATGAGCGACGCACAGGAATTCAAAACGTTTGCAGGAACCACTAAGTGGGGCCGCAATCGCATCTATGGCGACATCACCGAGACAATTGGCAACACGCCATTGGTTCGCCTTTCGAAACTTGCGAAGGCCGCCAATTTGAATGCGGAAATTTTGCTAAAGCTCGAATTCTTCAACCCACTGAGCAGTGTGAAGGATCGCATCGGCGCGTCGATGATTGATGCGCTCGAAGCTTCTGGCAAAATTACACCAGGCAAAACCGTATTGGTTGAGCCTACCTCCGGCAACACTGGTATCGGCTTGGCCTTCGTGGCGGCATCACGCGGTTACGAGATCATCCTGACTATGCCGGAATCGATGTCGATGGAACGTCGGAAAGTCCTCCAGCATTTGGGCGCAAAGCTCGAACTAACGCCAGCAGCCAAAGGCATGCGCGGTGCAATTGATCGCGCGACTGAACTTATTGAAAGTCTGCCAGATGCAATCCAGCCAGGGCAGTTCGACAATCCTGCCAACCCTCGCGTGCACGAATTGACAACGGCTGAAGAAATCTGGACTGACACCGAGGGTAAATTGGATGCCTTGGTTATCGGCATTGGCACTGGTGGCACATTAACCGGCTGCGGCCGTGTGCTGAAGTCACGTTTGCCAGATCTTAAAATGATCGCCGTTGAACCTGCCGACAGCCCAATTCTTTCTGGCGGCGAGCCCGGGCCACACAAAATCCAGGGTATTGGCGCAGGTTTCGTGCCATCGATCCTCGAAGTCGATCTCATCGACGAGGTCGTCAAAGTGCCCAACGAGATGGCTTTCAAGGTGGCGCGCCTGTTGGCCACCGTCGAAGGCATTCCTGCCGGCATCTCAACTGGCGCCAATGTTGCGGCCGTCCTTACTATCGCCGCTCGCGATGATATGGCTGGCAAACGCATTGTCACGTTTGCACCTTCAAGTGCCGAGCGCTACATATCCAGCGATCTTTATTTGAACCCAGACGCTGCCGCCGGGTAGTGCAAACCGGCATTATGGTGTTGTTCCATCAGGCGTGCGGGTTAAGCCCGCGCGTTCTCAGTTCTGGGAGTAAACCGGCACCCCGCGCTTACGCGGCAAACATCCCGCGTGCTCAATAGCGAGTAAAGACTGAAAAAAACATGAGTAAACTGAACAGCGACGAAATCGAACGCTACCAGCGCCACCTCGTGTTGCGCGAAATAGGTGGCCAAGGCCAGCAAAAGCTCAAAGCCGCCAGTGTGCTGGTGGTTGGCGCGGGCGGTTTGGGTTCACCTCTGATCATGTATCTTGCAGCCGCCGGTGTGGGCCGCATTGGCATCGTTGATGATGACATTGTCTCGCTGTCAAACCTGCAACGCCAAATCGCGCATGATACACCCGGTATCGGCACCCTAAAAGTCGAGAGCGCGGCTCAGACGGTCGGGCGCCTCAATCCGCATGTGAAAGTCGATCAGCATAACTGCCGGATTGATGCAGGCAATGCACTGGAATTGATCGGGGACTATGACATTGTGGCCGACGGCTCCGACAATTTCGCCACCCGCTATCTCGTCTCCGACGCTTGCTACTTAGCCAGACGATCGTTGGTCTTCGCAGCACTTGGGCCCTTCGATGGTTACGTTTCAACCTTCAAGCCACACGAGACCGACGCAGACGGCACACCCTACCCAAGCTACCGTTGCCTGTTTCCTGACGCGCCGCCACCCGAAACCGTTTTCAATTGTGCCGAAGTCGGCGTCCTGGGTGCAGTTGCAGGTGTGATGGGAACCTTACAGGCAGTTGAAGCGTTAAAAGAGATTACGGGGATTGGTGACAGCCTTGCGGGCAAGTTGATGATCTACGATGCCTTGGGTGCCAGGTTTCAAACCATCACAGTGCCATGGGACCCTAACAACGCTCTCTCTGGTAAAGCGCCAACCATCAAGGATCTTTCGATCCACGCGCAAGGCGCATCCGAGTGATAAGTATGAGCGAGCCAAGTTCGGCTTGATGAACGTGCTTTCGTAGAGTCTAGAATGTTTATGCGACGTTTAAAGTCAGCGAGATTAATATCCGCCAACAATGGCATGGGGCCGGCATTGGTGAATGACGAGTTGCGGCGCGTGGGCTAAAAAGCCACACCTCTTAAAACATCGCCGCGAATACGCGGTCCGGTGGCGCGTGGCCGTCGAGGAAGGTCTTGATATTGATGATGACTTTCTCACCCATATCGATGCGGCCCTCGATCGTTGCCGAACCCATGTGCGGCAGCACAACCACGCGGTTGGAGGCAAGAAGCTTCGGGTTGATCGCCGGCTCGTGCTCGAATACGTCGAGGCCAGCGCCAGCGATGGATTCTGTCTCAACCAGACGGGCAAGTTCGTTTTCGTCGATCACTTCACCACGTGCCGTATTCACGATGTAGGATGTTGGCTTCAATAGTTTCAGCCGCCGCGCTGAAAGTAGGTGATAGGTGGCGGGCGTATGCGGGCAGTTCACGGAGATGATATCCATCCGCGCCAACATCTGATCGAGGCTCTCCCAATAGGTCGCCTCAAGCTCGTTCTCCAACTCATCGGCTACGCGCCGTCTGTTGTGATAATGGATCTGCAGGCCAAAAGCCTTTGCGCGGCGCGCCACGGCGGCACCGATCCGGCCCATGCCGATGATCCCAAGGCGTTTGCCATAGATTCTGTGTCCAAGCATCCAAGTTGGTGACCAGCCACTCCAGCTAGTGCTGTTTTCCTTGAGGTAAGCCGTCCCTTCAGCCAACCGGCGTGGCACAGCCAGAACCAGCGCCATCGTCATATCGGCCGTATCCTCAGTCAGTACACCCGGCGTGTTGGTAACAATAATGTTGCGATTGCGCGCTGTATCAAGATCGATGTTATCAACCCCGGTGCCAAAGTTCGCGATCAACTTGAGCTGGGGGCCGGCCTGGGCCAAGGTCGCGCGGTTTATTTTGTCGGTTACCGCAGGTACCAGCACGTCGGCGGTTTTAACGGCTTTGATGAGATCCGCCTGTGTCATGGGCTTATCGTCAACATTCAGCTTCGCATCAAACAGCTCCCGCAGCCGTGTTTCAACAGTATCAGGAAGCTTGCGCGTAATAATTACTAAGGGCTTGCGGATAGTACTGGACATGTTGGGTCTTTGGCCTAGGAGGGGTTGCAATAAACAATGGCATCGAAACCAAGCGAGAGACCTCGCGGGCGCGGCCACAAAATTGTTTCAACAGGTGTCTATCAGAAGGTCAATGCATTGACAAAACTAGCTATGGAATAGTGCAGTAGTGCGGCTCATTTTGAGCGGTGAAGAATAAGCAATTTTGGGAATATTCAGCACGTATGCCATTTCGTAATCATCCGTCGCGACTCTTTTGCTCTCAAAGGCAAACAGCTTTGGGGCTGCGGGTTCTAACGTCGATGCGCTTTCCCTGGCAGTGGTTGGGACGCGGCGCAGTGTTCTTGCTCACGATCGCATTCATGCACATCTCCGGCGGGGTTGCTCAGCAGGCTGATGGCCAGAAAGCAGTCGTGCAGAAGAAAGCGGTTGCGTTGAAAAGGGGGCCAAGTGGTCTGGCTCTTCCACGCTTTGTTAGTATGAAGTCAAATCCGGTTAATCTGCGCAAAGGCCCCGGAACGGAGTATCCAAAAGCCTGGATCTTCCGCCGCGCGGGCCTGCCCGTTGAGGTGATCCAGGAATATAATCACTGGCGGCGTGTGCGCGATTCCGAAGGGGCAAGCGGATGGGTGCTTTATTCTTTGCTGTCGGGGCGAAGGACGGCGTTGATTTTGCCGTGGGAGGTAAAGAATGGCGTGCGTGCACCGCTGACGGATCTCCGCTCCTCGGCCCGATTGAGTAGCCTCGCAGTCGCGCGCCTGGAAGCGGGCACATTGATCGCGATTAAGTCATGCACCAAGGCGTGGTGTTATGTTTCAGCGGGTGCCTACCGCGGCTATGTACAAAAGCATTTACTGTGGGGCGTTTATCCCAACGAAACCGTCCCATAGATGGTCGATCAGCCCATCCTACTCAGAAATTTAGTTCAGCCGCTCAGGATTTACGAACCACACGAACAACGACATCGATGTGGCTTATTTCCATGCCATGTGGTGCCTCCGGCAGGCCATTCACAGCAATAGAATCATCGGGGATATCCAAAAGCTCACCGTCTTCTTCCAAGAAGAAATGACTGTGGTTGGATGTATTCGTATCGAAGTAAGTCTTTGATCCTTCGATTGCCAGCTCGCGCAATAGGCCGGCCCGTCGGAATTGATGAAGGGTATTGTAGACGGTGGCCAAGGAAACGCGCTCGCCTGCGGTTTCCGCTTCGCTGTGCAAAACTTCGGCCGTGACATGACGATCACCCTGGCCAAACAGAACCACGCCAAGTGCCACCCGCTGCCGGGTTGGCCTCAGATCCGCAGCTCTTAAAAGCTCAACGACCTGCTTTACATTCTTCACTTTCATGATCTCGGTCTACGTCTCATAGCTATACGTCCCACAACCAACCGCATGCGGTGCTCAGTGGCGTTTGCCCCTTATCACTGCCACGTGCCCTAACTGGATGCCAACCGACAACCTTAGGCATCAAGCAAGTTTAACATACACCGCGTCAACCCAGCTTGGCAAACAGAGCCAGCGAGCAGTTTTCTTCACAACTCCTCAACGATTGTCTTGTTTGTCCTTTTGAAGGTAAACCCTGTCTGTGCTAATAACCAACCTTTGATAGCCCGCGTTTGATTGATTGTCGGGCAAATTAAACGCGCAGAGGGGGCATTCCGGAAACGATATGAGTGAGCGCCGTTCCAGTTACGAATATGAAGACCTGCTTTCCTGCGGCCGAGGTGAACTCTTCGGTCCAGGCAACGCACAGCTGCCTTTGCCGCCAATGCTGATGTTTAGCCGCATTACTTCGATCACTGAAGACGGCGGCCCACACAATAAAGGCCAAGTCGTTGCAGAGCTGAACGTAGCCGGCAATCCAGCTTGCGAGTGGTTCTTTGATTGCCACTTTAAAGGCGACCCTGTGATGCCTGGCTGCCTGGGCCTCGACGCCCTATGGCAGATGACCGGTTTCTTCCTCGGCTGGCTCGGGGCGTCGGGTCGAGGCCGGGCGGTGGGCGTTGGCGAGGTGAAATTCAAGGACATGGTTACACCGGATGTGCAGCGTCTGGAATACGTCGTGGATCTCAAGCGCGTCATTCTTCGGAAATTGAAGCTTGCGGTTGCTGACGGGACATTACTGGCGGATGGGAAGGCAATTTACACAGTAACCGACATGAAAGTTGGTCTTTTCGACGCGGAAGCCAAAGATGGGGCGCCCACTGGTTGATTTTGTGGTGTTGGTAGAGCAGACGCTATGGGCAAGAGCCAGTGTTGGTAGCAGCCGGTAGCAGTTTGCAGGAATTGGCCACAAAGTCCGGCCGTAAATTTGGGCTACCAATACCGGCCACAATCTACCATATATGGTTATCACTCGGCGTATCATGCTGTGACGATGCCTCGAAGCAACGCCTAAATCGGGCTGATGAAGTTTCATCAGCAGATAAGAAGTACGAATATGGGAAAGGGACCAGCCATGAGACGCGTCGTTGTCACGGGGATGGGGGTCGTCTCCAGTATCGGCAATTCGACGCAGGAGGTTCTCTCATCACTGCGCGAAGGCCAGTCAGGGCTGACCCACGCTGAACGATACGCCGAACTTGGTTTTCGCTGCCATGTTCATGGCGCGCCAACCGCTGATTGGAAGGCTGACGTCCCGCGTAAGCCGCGACGTTTTATGGAGGCAGGCCTTGGCTGGAATTACCTAGCCATGGAGCAGGCCATCCAGGACGCAGGCCTTGAAGACGGCGACGTGAGCAATGAGCGCACAGGTATCATTATGGGTTCTGGCGGCCCTTCGACTGTGGCCATCGTTCGGGCTGCAAATGTAACGCTTGATCGGGGCCCCAAAAAAGTTGGCCCGTTCGAGGTTCCCAAAGCGATGTGCTCGGGACCATCCGCGCTCCTGGCGACGCATTTCAAAATCCGCGGCATTAACTATTCGATTTCCTCAGCCTGTTCGACATCTGCGCATTGCATTGGCAATGCAGCAGAGCAGATTCAATGGGGTAAGCAGGACATGATCTTTGCAGGCGGCTGCGAGGAACTGGACTGGACGCTCTCAGTTTTATTCGACGCGATGGGAGCCATGTCTTCGGGCTTTAATGACACCCCAACTAAGGCCAGTCGGGCCTACGATAAAAGCCGCGACGGTTTCGTCATTGCAGGTGGCGCCGGTGTTCTGGTTCTTGAAGAGCTTGAGCACGCAAAGGCACGCGGAGCAAAAATTTACGGCGAACTTGTTGGTTATGGCGCCACTTCAGATGGCTTCGACATGGTGGCGCCTTCGGGTGAAGGTGCTGCGCGTTGCATGCGTCAAGCAATGCTAGGTCTAGATGGCAAAGGCGTCGGCGGTATTGACTATATCAACCCGCACGCAACCTCGACACCTGTTGGCGATGCGCGCGAGATTGATGCAATCCGTGAGGTGTTCGGCAAGGATATGCCGCTTATTTCGGCCACCAAGTCCCTAACGGGCCACTCCATGGGGGCTATCGGCGCTCAAGAAGCAATTTTCTCATTGCTAATGCTTAACCACGATTTTGTCTGTGAAAGCGCCAATATTGATGAAATTGATCCAGAGTTTGAGGACGTACCGATCGTTCGTAAACGCAGGGATCAAGCTTCGCTTAACTGTGTCATGTCGAACAGCTTCGGATTTGGCGGAACAAATGCCATTTTAGTGTTTAGGCGGCTCGACAGTTAACGATTAAGATACACCTTGCCGCCCGGGGCTATACGACAATGGGCTGGTTGGCACGGATATTGGATCACGATACTCGGAAGTCGACAGTAGGATACCGAGGCATCGAAGAAATGGCCTACAGAAATGGCAATGGCTGGTTTAACAGCAGCAGCACGACATGTCGCGAACGAACGGGAACTCCAATGACCAAAACTGATGTAGCTACGCCAGGCGCGTTGATGGCCGGCAAGCGCGGGCTCGTCATGGGCGTCGCCAATGAGCGCTCAATAGCCTGGGGCATCGCTCGGGTGCTTGCTGGGCAAGGCGCGGAGTTGGCATTTACCTATCAAGGCGATGCCTTTGGCCGCCGTGCCCAGCCTCTCGCCGAATCCGTGGGTTCAAAGCTTATCCTGCCCTGTGACGTGAGTGATCTTGAAAGCGTTGATAAGGTCTTTGATGAGATCAAGAGCGCCTGGGGCTCGATCGATTTTGTCGTCCATGCCCTCGCTTTCTCGGATCGTCGCGAGCTGCAAGGCCGCTATGCAGATACGTCCCGTGAAAACTTCGTGAATACAATGGTTATCTCGTGCTTCTCGTTCACCGAAATCGCAAAGCGAGCGTCCGACCTGATGACTGACGGCGGCTCACTGCTAACAATGACCTACGGCGGTTCAACCCGTTGGGTGCCATCCTATAATGTTATGGGGGTTGCTAAGGCAGCACTCGAGGCCTCGGTCCGTTATCTTGCGGCCGACCTTGGTCCAAGTGGCGTGCGCGTCAATGCCTTATCGCCCGGCCCCATGCGCACATTAGCCGGTTCTGGCGTTTCTGATGCGCGCGCAATCTTCAATTTTCAGCGTGATCATTCGCCTCTGAAGCGCACGCCGACGTTGGATGATGTAGGTGGTTCAGCACTTTATCTTCTCTCGCAGCTCTCAGGTGGTGTTACCGGCGAAGTGCATTTCGTCGACTGCGGCTACAACTCAGTGGCAATGCCAAGTCTTGAAGACTTAAAGGCTCTGGAAGCAGATGCTGGAGCTGCCTCCCGCGCATCTGAGTAACTTTCCCGCACAACCAATAGAGCAATCATTCTCAGAAAGTAGATCATGCCTGCTAACGGGGCAGCATGATCTAGTCGCCGCCAATTTTCCCGCCCTGCGCGTGCCCGAAAGCGCAGAATTCACCTGCGGGACATTTGTCAGTGGCACTCCGTGCTTGCACATGCCGCCAAGACTCCATAAACGCGAACCATGATTGGTGTCTTTGATTCCGGCCTCGGCGGGCTCACGGTGCTTCGAGCGCTAACCGAGCGTTTCCCAAAGCATGCGTTCACCTATTTGGGTGATCATCGCAATATGCCCTATGGCGAGCGACCGTCACAGGAAATTATTGCGCTGACTCGTGCTGGGGTGACTCATCTCTTCAAACATGATTGCAGGCTGGTTCTGCTTGGCTGCAACACGGCAACCGCGATTGCAGGCCGGGCGCTGCAACAGAATTGGCTACCAGCTTCGGAGTGGGCCGGTACGCACAACATACTTGGCATTGTGGCGCCGACGGTGGAGGCTGCAACTCAAACGTCATGGGCTGTCACCGAGCCGCAGTATCCGCAGAAATATAATTCTGGAACCATTGTCGTTTTCGGAACCACCCGCACGATGACATCCAATGTGTACGCTGAGGAAATCAACAAACGTTGCCCGAAAATTAACGTGATTCAGATTGCGTGTCCGGGCTTGGCGGCGGCGATTGAAAACGATAATGCTCAGACAGGCATCGATGCCTGTGTCAAAGCGGCCTGCAAGCAATGCCAAGATCAAGTTGGTCAAGCGGGGCCCGATTACGTCATTCTCGGCTGTACCCACTATCCGCTTGTTCGGAACGTTTTTGAGCGCTATCTGCCGCCCCGCACACGGATATTGTCACAACCAAACACCGTCGCGGACAGTTTGGAAGATTACCTCAATCGCCATCCGGGCTATACTCAAGGGCTGAAAAATGAAGCGCCAGTTTTGCGCGTTCTAACCACCGGCGACACGCGCACAGTATCTCTCGCCGCCAACAGGTTTTGGCCGGAAGGCATTGCTTTCGAACACACCGATATCGCTTAAGGCCCGCGCGTCGTGCGCGCGTAGGCCATGAGCGCAAAAGATCCCTCTCATAGATAGCAACTTACAAAAAAGGCGGGGTTTCCCCCGCCTTGATCGTCTCGATTCAAGAGCCTTGCGGCGCAATTACCGACGGCGTCTTAGCAACCGCCTATGACGGTTTACCGCCGACGACGGCCGCCATCGTCATCCTCTGCGCCTTCTGGCCGCGGTAGCTCTTCTCCGGTTTCCTGATTGACGACCTTCATCGACAGCCGGACTTTGCCACGATCTTCGATCGCCAGCAGTTTGACGAAGACTTCCTGACCTTCCTTGACGATTTCGCTAGGATGGTTCGGGCGGCCTTCATTGGTCAATTGCGAAACGTGGACCAGTCCATCCTTCGGGCCAAAGAAATTCACAAAGGCACCAAAGTCCATGATCTTTACGACCTTGCCTTTGTAGATTGCTCCGACTTCCGCCTCGGCCGTGATTTCCTTGATCTTTTGCAGAGCAATATCGATCTGCTCGCGATTGGTGCCCGCAACCTGAACCGTGCCATCATCTTCGATGTTGATTTTGGCACCGCTCTCTTCAACGATTGAGCGGATCACAGACCCACCTGATCCGATCACTTCGCGGATTTTATCGGTTGGGATCGTAATCGTTTCGATACGCGGGGCATGTTCCCCAATATCATCACGCGCTGAGCCAATCGACTTAGCCATCTCACCGAGAATGTGCAACCGTCCATCACGTGCCTGATCCAGTGCCACCTTCATGATCTCTTCGGTGATGCCCGTGATCTTGATGTCCATCTGCAACGACGTGATGCCCTTGTCAGTACCGGCCACCTTGAAGTCCATATCGCCTAAGTGGTCTTCGTCGCCAAGAATGTCAGAAAGAACGGCAAACTCACCGCCCTCTTTGATCAATCCCATGGCGATCCCGGCAACAGGAGCCTTCAGCGGCACACCGGCATCCATCAATGCCAGTGATGTCCCGCACACTGTAGCCATTGAGGACGATCCATTTGACTCCGTGATTTCGGATACCACTCGTAGTGTGTAGGGGAATTCATCCGCATCAGGAAGTAACGGCCGGACCGCGCGCCACGCAAGTTTGCCATGCCCGATTTCACGACGGCCTGGCGAGCCGACTCGGCCCGTCTCACCAACCGAGAACGGAGGGAAGTTATAGTGCAGCATGAAGCGCTCCCGGCGCTTGCCCTCAAGTGCATCGATGAATTGCTCATCATCGCCCGTGCCCAACGTGGCCACTACCAGCGCCTGTGTTTCACCGCGTGTGAATAATGCGGAGCCATGCGTTCGCGGCAGCACATCGATCTCAGATACTATCGGCCGCACTGTCTGCAGGTCGCGCCCATCAATGCGTTTCTTGGTGCGCAGAATATCACCACGCACGATCTCACTTTCGAGATCCTTGAATACACCACCAATCAGCACGCCCGCGTCACTATTACCTTCTGGCAGCAACTCAGACATCACCCGCTTCTTGGCAGCCGAAATGATATCGACGCGGGCCTGTTTTTCAGGTGTTGCAAAGGCTTTGCGAAGATCAGATTCGGCAATTTTCTTCACCTGATCAGCGTATGCCGACTTATCAGGAACTTCGATTTCCCAAGGATCTTTTGCGGCAGTTTCGGCTAGCTTGATGATTGCGTCGATAACGGGTTGAAAGTGCTTGTGGCCAAACATAACGGCTTCAAGCATTTGTTTTTCGGGTAGTTCATGGGCTTCAGATTCAACCATCATGACCGCGTCATGCGTGCCTGCCACGATCAGATCAAGCTGTGTGCTTTCCATCTCATCAAGCAGCGGATTGAGAATGAACTCACCGTCGATCAGGCCGACCCGAGCAGCCCCGATCGGGCCGAGGAACGGCAGGCCAGACAAAGTCAACGCAGCACTCGCCGCGATCATGGCAACGATATCCGGATCATTCTCATTGTCATAAGATAGAACCGTGGTGATGACCTGCGTCTCGTTCTTGAAGCCATTGACGAACAATGGCCGGATCGGACGGTCAATCAGCCGCGACGTTAGCGTTTCTTTTTCTGATGGTCTGCCTTCGCGCTTAAAAAAGCCGCCTGGAATTTTACCGGCTGCGAAGGTCTTTTCCTGATAGTTGACAGTGAGTGGGAAAAAATCGATGCCAGCCCGTGGGCTCTTTGCACCAACCGCTGTCGCCAGCACGGTTGTTTCGCCATATTGAGCAAGAACCGCACCATCCGCCTGCCGCGCTATGTGGCCGGTTTCCAGCGTCAGCGTGCGCCCGCCCCATTCAATTTCGATCTTTTGAATATCAAACATTTCTGGTCTCTCGTATCTCGCCGTTCGGACATGTCATAATTGAGTGGGAGTGCCATGTGTTGTGATCGCACACGCGCCAACGCCGCCGGCAACCCGCATTGGTGGCCAGCGTCGTTGGTGATGTGCGCATCAATTGGATCACAGCGCTTCCGAATACTCACCAGTGTCGTCCTCAGAGCTAGGTCCAACAGGGCCGTCCCAGGACAACTGCGGGTGGTCTACCGACGAATTCCCAGCTTTTGAATAATAGACTGGTAGCGCGCCACATCTTTGCTCTTCACGTAATCGAGCAATTGGCGGCGTTGGCTAACCATCTTCAAAAGCCCTCGCCGGGAATGGTTGTCTTTCTTGTGTGTTTTAAAGTGACCGGTCAGATTGGTGATCCGCTCTGTGAGGATCGCTATCTGTACTTCAGGCGAACCTGTATCACCCGTGCCGGTCGCATTGTCTTTAATAATCTCAGCTTTTCGTTCAGTCGTCACCGACATCGCAAGATCCTTTCTTTCGTGCAAAGTCATCAGAAAATGAGTGAAATTCAAAGCTTCGGATAAGTCCTGAAAGCTCAAAAAATACCCACAGAACGGCCACAGCCGGGATGTCGTCCAGCTGGGTCGCGCAAATCGCGTGCTAGGGGCCTGAGCCATAAAGCCACGAAGCTCCGGGTTATACACCACCAGGCCAGCGAAGCGATAGATATTTTCATTCGGCTGACATTATGGAAGCCCGCCAATGGCCATCTCAGCAAAAGA
>Ga0209345_10002784_pt1 | contig 18800 bp, 15 predicted proteins | sample Cruoilmetagenom7_FD_187294 | JGI IMG/M metagenome (GOLD analysis project Ga0209345, IMG submission 187294) | Oil polluted marine microbial communities from Coal Oil Point, Santa Barbara, California, USA - Sample 7 (SPAdes) (version 2) | ecosystem: Environmental > Aquatic > Marine > Oil seeps ...
GCTGCACAAAAATTGGATGATCCGCGGCGCGATATCGGCGGGTTGCTGGACCGAAAAATCAATCCCGCCATCGCTCTTATGCGTTCAATGGATCTTCCGATTGTGACCGCTGTTCGCGGGCCAGCGGCCGGCGTCGGCTGCGGTCTGGCCATGTCAGGCGATATTATCGTTTGCGCAGAAGATGGCTATTTCTTCTTTGCCTTTCGCCATATTGGCCTTTTGCCTGATGGCGGGTCATCATGGCTTTTGTCCCGCGCGATCGGCAGGGTTCGGGCGATGGACGTGATGCTGCGCGGCCAGAAAGTTCGCGGGCCGCAGGCCCTTGAATGGGGCTTGGTCAGCGAAGTAGTGCCCGATGACCAGGTTGATGCAACAGCGATGAAGATCGCGCGCGAGTTGGCCCGCGGGCCGCATGCTCTTGGCCTTATTAAACAGCAGGCATGGGCTGCTTGCGATGCAAGTTTTGACGAAGTGCTAACAGGTGAACGCACGCTTCAGCGTAAAGCTGGGCGCACCGAAGATTTTGCTGAAGGCATCACGGCATTTCGCGAAAAACGCAAACCCAATTTCAAAGGCCGCTGAAGAGCAGCTTTCAGGCCAATTAATTCCGGAGACCAAAATGAGCGAATGCGGTAAAACTGAAGTCATTGATGGCGTAGGTATCCTAACGATCAACAGCCCCCCTGTTAACGCACTGGGATACAAAACCAGGGTCGCGCTGGACGAGGGGTTTCGTGAATTTGCCGATGATGATGCGGTCAAGGCGATTGTCCTGATTTGTGAAGGGCGCACATTTTTTGCCGGTGCTGATATTTCAGAATTTGGCCAGCCGCCGCGCGGCCCGGAACTGAAAGCAGTATTCGACATTATTGAAAACGGCAGCAAGCCGGTTATCGCCGCAATCCACGGGACCGCATTGGGCGGCGGTTATGAGCTGGCCTTGATTTGCCATTACCGGATCGCAATCCCTTCCGCCAAAGTTGGCCTGCCAGAAGTTGCATTGGGATTGCTGCCCGGGGCGGGCGGCACACAGCGCCTTCCGCGTATCGTTGGCGTTCCAGCCGCGCTTGATATTATGACCGGGGGCAAGCCGGTTGCTGCATCCAAGGCGCTTTCGCTAGGTATGATCGACGCGATGGCCGAAGAAGGCAAATTGCGCGAAGATGCGATTGCCTTTGCCCGCAAGATTTTGGCAGAGGGCAAACCATTGCAGCGCGTTCGTGACCGTCAGGACATGGTCGAACCATCGCGCGGCCACCCTGAAATCTATGCTGATTACCTTAAGAAAAATGCGCGGAAATTCCGCGGTTTCAAGGCGCCGTTCAATATTGTGAAAGCCATTGAAGCGGCAGCCGAACTGCCGTTTGATGAAGGTAAACTTCGCGAGCGTGAATTGTTCGAGGAATTGGTTGCGAGCACGGAAAGCGCCGCGCAGCGTTATTTCTTCTTTGCCGAACGTGAAACCGCCAAAGTGCCCGACGTGCCCAAAGATACACCGGTAATACCGGTTAATTCGGTAGGCATCATTGGTGCTGGCACGATGGGCGGCGGGATTGCGATGAATTTCCTGAATGCCGGCATTCCGGTAACATTGGTGGAAATGAAGCAGGAAGCGCTTGATCGCGGGATTGGCGTGATCCGCAAGAATTACGAAAACACCGCCGCCAAAGGGCGCATGACAGCCGAGCAGGTTGAGCAGTGCATGGCACTGATTACGCCTGCATTGTCGATCGATGTTTTGAGCGAAGCGGATTTGATTATCGAGGCGGTGTTCGAGGATATAGAGGTTAAAAAAAATCTTTTTGGCCAGATCGACAAGGTCGCAAAGCAGGGTGCGATCCTTGCTTCAAACACTTCTTACCTTGACCTCAACGCGATTGCTGGGGCCACTTCGCGGCCCGAATATGTGGTGGGGATGCATTTCTTCTCGCCCGCCAATGTGATGCGCCTGCTCGAAGTGGTGCGCGGCGAGAAGACTTCAAAAGAAGTGATCGCGACCGCCATGAAACTGGCCAAAAAGATCGGCAAAGTGCCGGTTTTGGCCGGTGTGTGTGATGGTTTTATCGCCAACCGGGTGATGACAGTGCGCGGCAAGATTGCAGAGCAATTGGTTCAGCAAGGGCCCACGCCTCAGGAAATCGACAAGGCGCTTTATGATTACGGGTTTGCCATGGGGCCATTCCAGATGTCGGATTTGGTCGGGCTTGATGTGATCAAGACGCAAGGGCGTTCCTTGCGCGGTGATCTGGTTGCGCTTGGCCGGCTGGGCCAGAAGAAAAATGGCGGCTTTTACGATTATGACGAAAAGCGCAACGCCACCCCTAGCCCGGTTGCAGCGAAGGTAATTGCCGATCTGGCCAAGGAAAATGGGGCTAAGCAGATTGGTTCGCTGTCTGCTGAAGAAATCGTTGCGCAGCTTCTTTACCCCGTGGTCAATGAAGGCGCGCATGTGCTGGATGAAGGCATTGCCCTTCGTGCATGCGATGTCGATGTGGCGTGTCTGCTTGGATATAACTGGCCGGTTTATACGGGCGGGCCAATGTTCTGGGCCGATACAGTCGGGCTTCAAAAAGTGGTCGACGGGCTGAAAGCCATGGGCATCGAACCATCCAAGCTACTGGTCGAGAAAGCCGCATCCGGCGGCAGCTTCACCCGCTGAAATCAGGGCTGAAATTAGAAAGGAGGCGGCACCGGGGTAAATTTATCCCGGTGCCGCCTCCTTCAATGTGACGCACCTTTAATGCCGCGCCCTTAATTCGTTAGGTCAGCTGGCAGCGAAATTGCGCATCATCTGTTTGGCGATGACGAGCTGCTGGATCTGCGTGGTCCCTTCATAGATGCGATAAATCCGGGCATCGCGGAATAGGCGTTCGGCCTCATATTCCGATAAATAGCCCGCGCCGCCATGGATCTGGACCACCCGATCAACCACGCGGCCGCACATTTCGGTTGCGAACATCTTGAAGCAGGATGCTTCCATCGAAACGCGCACGCCAGTATCTGCCCTGCGGCAGGCATCCAGCATCATGCATTCAGCAGCATAAATATCAGCCTTACTGTCGGCCAGCATTGCCTGAATGAGCTGGAATTCCACGATGGGGGTGCCAAATGCCTTGCGTTCATGCGCGTAACGCAGCCCGGTTTGGAGCGCGCGTTCCGCCAGGCCTAGCGCCGCTGCGCCGACCGACAGACGGCCAGAATCCAGCGCCATCATCGCGGCGGTGAAACCTTTACCCTCTTCACCGCCCAGCAATGCGCTGACCGGCACGCGGACATCTTCCAGCACGATGTCGGCGATTAGGGCGCCTCTTTGCCCCATTTTGGCATCGGGGCTGCCAACCGATACGCCCGGCGCGTCCATATTGATCAAGAAAGCGCTGACATGCTGGTTGCGCGGCAGGTTTTCATGATTGGTGCGCGCCATGATCAGGCCGATTTTGGCAAATGGTGCGTTGGTGATGTAGCGTTTGGTGCCGTTGAGCACATAATGATCGCCATCGCGCACTGCACTGGTGAGCAGCCCGGCAGCATCTGATCCGCTATCCGGTTCGGTCAGCCCAAAACAGGCCACTTCGCCTTCTGCAGAGCGCGAAAGCCATTCTGCTTTTTGTTCTGGTGTTCCGCCATTCTTGACGGCAGTTGTAAACATGCCGGTGTTGATTGACATGGCCGCGCGAAAGGCCGGCGCGGGGCGCCCCATTTCGCGGGCGGTCCGGATATATTGGCTGGCATTCATATCAGCGCCGCCAAATTCTTCCGGCGTGGTTAAGGAAAACAGGCCAATGTCCCGCATTTCCTTCATGATTTCTTCCGGCACCCGATTATCGGCAATCACTTGCTCTTCGGCCGGGATCAAGCGTTCAGTAATATAGCGTCTAAGCTGGTCCAGAAATGCTTCGAAACTATCTTCGTCCATTCCTTTGGCGGTGGTATTGTCAGGCATCTTCAGTTCCTACGATGGCAATGGCCGATACATTCTGGCTGGGCATCCCGCCAAGATTATGGCTCAGTGCAAGTTTGGGTGGTTTGGCGCGCTGGCGATCACCAGCGCGGCCTTGCAGTTGCAGATAATTTTCGTAAATCATTCGTAGACCGGAGGCGCCGATCGGATGGCCGAAACATTTAAGCCCGCCGTCGATCTGGCACGGAATTTCCCCGTCAGCATCGAAGAAGCCATCAAGCACATCAGTCCAGCCCTTGCCTTCTTGCGATACGAACAAATCCTCCATTACCACAAGTTCGGTGATTGAGAAGCAATCATGCACCTCGAGCAAATCAAGTTCTGCGCGGGGGTTCTTGATGCCGGCTTCTTCATAGGCACGTTTCGCGGCAATCCGGGTGGTATGGATATAGCTGCCATCCCAGCCGCCTGCCTGCTGCATTTCCCAGCCATTGGACGTTGCCAATTGCAGCGCCTTGACCATCACAAGATCCTGTTTGCCGAGTGACCGGGCAATTTCAGGTGTGGTGACAATTGCGCAGGCTGCACCATCAGAAACGCCGCAGCAATCAAACAGGCCAAGCGGTTCTGCGATCATCGGCGCATTCATCACCTTATCTATGTCGATTTCATTACGCAGATGCGCCTTGGGATTGCGGGCCCCATTGGCGTGGCTTTTCACCGATACATGGGCCATCGCCCGTTTAAGGTCGGCTGCATCAATGCCGTGTTTGGCGCGGTATCCATTGGCCAGCTGGGCAAAATTGCCCGGCGCAGATCCGGTGACCCCGATCATATCCCAAGTGCTGCCGCGTGTGCGCACAGGCAGCCCGCCGTATCCAGTATCCTTTAGTTTTTCGACCCCGATCGCCAGCGCGATGTCGGCTCCGCCCGAGGCAACGGCGTAGACGGCGCCGCGAAATGCATCGGTGCCGCTGGCGCAGTAATTTTCAACCTTGGTCACCCCTGCGTTGGGCAGGCGCAGCGCGATTGAGGTGGGGATACCCGAAGGGCCGATGTTAACCCCGTCAAACCCGACCGATTGCCAGGCTGCATCAATCTGCGATGTGTCGATACCTGCATCGGCCACCGCCTCGGTAAAAGCTTCTACCATCAGCGTGTCGGCATTGTCCTCCCAGCGTTCGCCAAAACGGGCGCAGCCCATGCCAATAATGGCAACTTTGTCCTTGATGCCGCGCGCCATCATGCGTCTCCTTGGGAAATTGGGGTGGCTTTCCAGAAATATTTGCGGAAATGTCTGAGCGAATCGTATGCCTTGATCCTGAATACCATCCGCATTTGCGAACCAACGTCCACATCTTCGGCCGATACTTCGGCAAATTCGACGGCTATGCGCCCGCCGCCTTCAAAATCAATCGTGCCGTAATAGCATGCCGGATCAAGGGAAAAGGCCAAGCTGTCAGCGGTGTAGCTGAGCACGCGGGCACTGCGTTCAGCAAGCGGATAGGGTTCCTGCGTTCCAATGGAATGATCGTTTGGATTAACGCCAATATCGCTTGCCGGGAATTGCACCGTTCCGGTTTTGGTGCAGCGCGCGCCAACCAATGCAAACACCGCCTTCCGGTTGCGGTAGAGCGAAGTGGATGGCTGTTTTTCGTCCAGTTCAGCCCGCATTCCTTTTTCGATATCGAGCACGCCGCGGTGGGCGAGGAAGCGCATGTAATTGCTGTCTTGAATGCCGCGCGCCAATTGTTTTTCCAATCGGCCCCGCCGGACAGAATTGATCGCCGCCGTAATCTGGAAGATCATAACATCAGCCCCTTGGCCAAACCCGGCAACCAGCACATGTTCGCCCGGCTGCGCTGCATCGAGGGTTTGGGTCAACATCAACAGGGGATGCGCGGTGCCGCAATCGCCGATTGTTGCGCCCAGCGGATCTACCAGCGCATCGGGTGAAAGGCCGGATTTCTTTGCAACAGAGGCGGCAGCGCCGCGCGCTGTAAGCGGGATTATGGCATGTTCAATGCTGGCTGCATCAAGGCCGGAGCGGTCGATACAGTCACGGATTGCCCCTGTCAGGATGCCGCCATGGCCAATTTCGCGGATCCACCGCGGTTCCCATGCATAATCATATTCTTCGCCGGCCTCGCGGTAATGGTCGACAAAATCCACGGTAACGCTGTGGCTGGCGACCAATCGGGCAATGACATCATCACCATTGCCAACCAGAACAGCAGCCGATGCATCCCCCTGAAGCATCTCGGCATCAGAAGCGGCGCGGGCCTTGCGCAGATCGGCTGCGGCAATCAGATGGGCGCTGCCTGAACCCTGCAATGCAGACAATAAAGCCGACGTGCCCGCGCGCAAAGACCCGCCGCGATCATCGGCCGCGATTGTATCGCTTAAATCCAGCGCTTCCTTGATGATGCCGGCATTCAGCCGGTCGGCAAAGCTGTGGCTGACCGATGCAAGCGTTACGCCGGAAAGCGAGGCCCGATCATATCCATCAAGGCAATCACGCGATGCTTCCACCCCCATGGTGATTGCATCTTCATCCCAATTGGCGATGGCGCGTTCACCCTTGGCCATTGCGCCAAGCGCAGGCGCAAACCATTTGTTGGCGGCATGAATGGCACTGCGTTGCAGCCGCCGGCGCGGTACATAGGCGCCGTAAGAAAGGATTCCTCGAATATCGCTCACAAGCTCTCCAATTGTCTCCAGCCTGTCTCGCAAACAGTGCGCAAGCAGTCCAGTAGCGGCCATCTATTCCATCTTGATATATAGAACTTGGTTATATAGGTGGCATGCAGCAGTCAATCATTGGCATTTACGCCCAGAGGAATTTGTTCATGTCCCAAGCCCTGATTATCGACGCAGTCCGCACCCCGCGCGGTATCGGCAAGCCCGGCAAAGGTGCCCTTTCGCACCTTCATCCGCAACATTTGGGCGCCACAGTTCTTAAGGCGCTAAAAGAACGCAATAATCTGGACACAAAGACTGTTGATGATGTGATCTTCTCGACCGCCATTCAAAAGGGCAAGCAAGGGGGCGACATTGGGCGCATGGCCGCGCTGGCAGCCGGGTATGATATTTCTGTTAGCGGGCTTACCCTTGACCGTTTCTGCGGCGGCGGGATCACAGCGGTCAATCTGGCTGCAGCCACTGTTATGTCGGGCATGGAAGATTGCATCGTCGCTGGCGGGGCTGAAATGATGAGTTATCATGCCGAACTTGCTGCGCAGGATGCTGATGCAGGTATCGCCTCGCTAGGGATGGGGGCAGGTAATGCTCAGCTCAATGAATTGCACCCGCAATCCCATCAAGGTGTATGCGGGGATGCAATCGCGGGGATCGAAGGGATCGGGCGCGAAGCTTTGGATGCGCTGGCATTGGCCAGCCAGCAGCGCGCCGACCGCGCGATCAAGGAAGGGCGTTTCGATAAATCACTCGTCACTGTTTACAATGAAGATGGCTCGGTTGCGCTGGACCGGGAAGAATTCCCGCGCCCCAGCACAACTGCTGAAACATTGGCCGGGCTTAGGCCCAGTTTCGCTGCGATTGCTGATTTCGATCTTGGCGGCGGGCGAACTTTCCGCAAGCAGATCCAGCGCCGTTATCCCGATATAGAATTTGAAGGGGTGCACCATGCCGGCAACAGTTCCGGTGTTGTTGATGGGGCCGCTGCATTGCTCATCACTTCGCCTGAATATGCAGAGGCGCACGGCCTCAAGGCGCGCGGGCGGATCGTTGCCTATGCCAATGTCGGGGATGATCCCACACTGATGCTGAATGCCCCTGTGCCAGCAGCAAAGAAGGTTCTTGCCAAGGCCGGTCTGGACATAGCTGATATCGACGTATGGGAAATCAACGAAGCATTCGCGGTGGTGGCTGAAAAATTCATCCGCGACCTTGGTCTTGACCGTGAAAAGGTCAATATCAATGGCGGTGCCTGCGCATTGGGCCACCCCATTGGTGCAACAGGGGCCATGTTGATCGGCACTGCGCTGGATGAACTGGAACGTTCGGGCGGGCGCTATGGTCTGATCACCATGTGTGCAGCAGGCGGGATGGCCCCGGCCATAATCATCGAACGAGTGTAAGCGGGCCAATAGGCTGCCCCCTTGTTCACTGCGTTCCATCGCTGTGATCACCGGGCATATGCAGGATAGTTGAATGAGCGCGGCGGCTGAGCCCAAATCCTGCACAATAATCAATCAACGCGCGCGCCTGCATTATGCCGATTGGGGTAATGAAGGCGCGCCCCTTTTAATATTGGTCCACGGGGTTCGGGATCACGCCCGCAGCTGGGATGCAGCAGCGCGGGAATTGTCCCTGGATTACCATGTGATCGCGCCAGATTTGCGCGGGCATGGCGATAGCGATTGGTCATCCAACGGGGCTTATAGCCTGCTTTCGTTCGTGCAGGATTTGGCAGATTTGATAGATGGTTTGACAGATGGGCCCGTTTCCATCGTGGGCCATTCACTGGGCGCTGTGATCTCGCTTCACTATACAAGCCTATTTCCCGGCCGCGTTGCCAAGCTTGTTTCGATCGAGGGTATTGACGCAGTTCCAGCTTGGGTGGCTGAACTGCGATTGCAGCCAGTTGAGGCGCAAATAATGCATTGGATTGAGCATCGCCGTTCAGTTGCCGTAAAAAAACGGCGCAGTTTTTCTTCTCTGGAAGATGCGATGGACCGCATGTGGGAAGGCAACCCCTCGCTCGGGGAAGATCAGGTGCGCCAATTGGCGGCCCATGCAGTGCGCCAAAATGATGATGGAACATTCAGCTGGAAGTTTGACCCCTATGTCCGGGCGCTTACTCCTTTATCCATTGACGAGCAGGGCACTGAGCGGCTGCGCGGTTTGATCACTTGTCCGGTGCTGTTGGCATGGGGGCGTGATGGATGGGGCGGGGATCCGGCCGGCAATGGTACGTTGAAACAATTTAGGAATGCAGCCGCCATGTCTTTCGATGGGGGTCATTGGCTTCACCATGATTGCCATGATGCCTTTATGGCCAGCATCCAACCATTCCTGGCGAGCTAAGGTGCTGCATCATTAAGCCCTGCTGGCGCGAACAGGTCACTCGATTGTTGTAAAGCGCCGGTCGGGGCCGTTTTACGAAACTGTGCTGGCAGCTTACTGTCTGATCATGTTTAGTGGGGGCTGTTTCTGGCCCAGCGGATGCTGGCTATGCCCTCAATGATATATTGCACCAGGGTCTACCCCTTGGTTGATTTGAATGATGGTCTATCATTCCGCCATAATTCACGGCGGCCATTGGTCATTGCGTAAGGCCTAGATTGGCAAGTACCGGCATGAATGTGCTGGCAATAAGGCAAGTCGCGATGGCCGCTGCAACCGCCATCAGGTGGCGCGGCCCGATGACTTTGAATTGATATAGGCGATGGACCATCCAAACCCTCATGATGGCCAGCGCCGTCATCGACATGGCAAAGCCAATGGCGGCGCCTAGCGCCCCATATTTACCGGCCAGAAACCAGACCAGAAAGATTTCGAGCATCAGTGCAGCCAAGACCATTCTGGGCGGCCAGATCGGGTTTCGGTACACCATCGGCAATTCGCACAGGCCGAAACTACCATCCATCAATTCCCCGGCCAGAATGATCGTCACGACTAGGGTGCCTGCTGCAAAACCAAGCCCGAACCAATCCATGATTGATCCGCCAAAGATAATGAACAGGCAGATGATCGCAAGTTGGACAGAAAAAATGAACAATACCAGCCTGCTCAGATGTGTGCCGATTGTATCAAGCGACCGGCTTTGCGCCACAATCGGGGCCAGCATCGGTTCGAACAGATAGCGCACTTTTTCAACGATGGTGCCGATCTGTTGTGCCAGATAATAAATGCCGGTTGCCTTTGGCCCCGCCACCATGGCCAGCAATAAAATATCGATCCGGCGGAATGCAAAAACGCCGGTATCATTGAGCGCGATTGGCAGGCTGGTGCGCGCCAATGCAAAAACCCCGGAAATGGACGGGCGCGCGCGTAAACTGTGCTGCTCGCGGCTATATGCCTTCGCCATGGCGAAAAAGCTGGCAATCGCGGTCAGCAATAATGAGCAGACATAGGCTGCCAGCAATGCCTGTTCGGATGTAACAATATGCCCCGATGGCATTGATATGCCCCGCACCCAATAAAATGCGGCCACGCCCAGCAACAAGAAGCTCCACGGCTTCACCAGTGCTTTTACCAGCGTGTCCCAGAATACGGTTCGAAAATGGCGGGTGGCTGTTGTGGCAACTTCGCTCAAAGCAATCAGCGGGATGCCTAGGATCAGAAACTGCGATTGCGCAAGGGAATCCGTCACCACATAGGGCCAAGCCGCCCACAAAATTGTCGTAATCACACCCGACAAGGCGACCACCAGAATGATCGCTTCGGCAATGTGTTCGCCCGGGCTTTTTAGCGTTCCTTCTTCGCCCAGCTTGCCAAGCAAAACCTTGCTTAACCCAAATGTCGCGAAGGCGGCGAGCAGTTCAAGCAATGCAACCGTTTCACCAAGCCGCCCGAAATCAGAGAGGCCGTACATCCGGGCAACGAATGTGAGGAGGAGCACTCTGGCAAGCATGCGCACGCCAAAACCGCTCAGGATTTGCCATGCACCCATGCGCAAAGAGCGTTTCTCACCGGCTAGAAGCTGTCCATCAGTGCTCAAAAAGGGGGCTTTCTAGGGTGAAACTAAATGAAATCTGATGATTGCACGGTCAATATAGGCGCGGTCTTGGGTGGGAAGCAATGAAGCGGCAGAAAATATGACACCTTGCCGATGTATCTCTTGCATTTGGCTAGCAACATGGGACATTGATCAAAGCTGAAATGCCCGCCTCTCTACAATCTCGTGATGCTGATGAACCGATCAAGGTGGGGTTCCTGTATAATCACGATGGATTGCATCAAATTGCCCATACCGGACCGATCATCTCCAGCCTGCAAAGGATCGCGCCTGAGCTAAGGGTGGAAGTCCTGATTTCAAGCGAGAGCCAGGCAAGGGCAGTTCGGCGCCATTTGGACCCATCGCTGGAACAGCCGCCATTTCACCAGTTGGAAGTAGGCAAAGCGATCAAGAGGATCGAGAAATTGACCGGCGGAATAGTTCCATTGGGCCGGATTGGCAGCTTAGCAGCCAATAAACGCCTGCTTGGCAGCTATGATGCGCTGGTTGTTCCAGAAACCACCACCACCTTGCTGAAGACCCGGCATAAATTACACGGGCCGCGGCTCATTCATTATCCCCATGGCGCTGGCGACCGCAGCATCAGTGTTTCGCCCGCTATAAAGCATTTCGACTTCGTGCTTTTGCCAGGCAAGAAAACGCAAGAACGGATGCTGGCGGAAGGTGTTATTCGCGCGCAAGACAATGCGATTATCGGATATCCTAAATTTGATGCCCGGCACTTGGCCAAACAGACAAAGTTTTTTCCAAATGACCGCCCGGTTGTCCTTTATAATCCGCATTTTGACCCCAAACTGTCTTCCTGGCATGATTTTGGGATTGAATTGTTGGATTATTTTGCTGGGCAGGACAGATATAATCTGATTTTTGCACCACATGTGATGTTGTTCAAACGCAAGGTTTTGGCATCGGTTGAACACCAGAAAATCAAGGTCAGGCAGTCAATACCCAGCCGTTTTCACAATTTGGATCACATTCGGATCGACACCGGCAGTGAGTTTAGCGTGGATATGTCCTATACCCGTAATGCTGATTTCTACATTGGTGATGTGAGTAGCCAGATTTACGAATTTATCGAAAGGCCCAGGCCAGCCATATTCTTGAATTCGCACAATGCTGACTGGCAGAATGATAGTAGCTATGTGTTTTGGCATTTTGGCGAAGTCATAGACCAGATGAAGGAGCTTCCTGCTGCGATGGAAAGAGCATTTCCAATGGATGAGAAATTCAGACGCAGGCAAAGTGAAACTTTTAAAGAGGCGATCGATATAGATCCCGATCATTCATCCGCGAGCAGGGGTGCTGCTGCGATTTATAAATATCTTCACCGCGAATTTCCCGAGCGTTTTCAAAATGGCTGAAATGAACCTTGTGGCCGGCCTGATTGGTGCTGGCGCTGTCATTGTGTTGGCGGGCGCGGTCCATACCAGGCTATTTGACCGTTTGGATCGAAGGGTCTTTCAATTTGTGCGCGGCCTCATTCCTTCCAGCCAAAGCAAGGCTGGCAAGAAGCGCGATACGATGATGCGCGATATTACTGCCATCGGGGGGGATGTGTTCAGCAGTCTGGTGCTGATTAGCGGGGCGGCATATCTGTGGTCCACATCAGACATAAAAACATTGACCGCCTTTGTTGCTTTGATGGCCGGGGCCAGGGTGGTTGGATTGGCGCTTAAGAAACTTATCTCGCGCGCGCGCCCACCTGCATCGGACCAGACGCTTGAAATTTTCACCAGCAGCTTTCCCAGTATTCATACTGCGATGGGTTTCGTTTCCAGTTTTGCGATTGCTGCATTCATGGTGGGCGGAACCGGTCAGTTAGGGACCGCTCTGGCTGTGGGTGCAGGCGTTTCCGCGATGATCGGTGTAACCCGGCTTTATTTTGGGGTTCATTGGCCACTTGATGTGTTGGCTGGCTGGCTGCTTGGCCTGTCCGCCTGCAGTTTGGCAATGTATTGGCTGCCCACTTATGGCCTGATAGTGTGATGCAAGCAGGGTGAGTGAAATGAATATCGCCAATACAGCCCATTCCAAGACAGCCGCTTCCGATACGGATGCGGAAATCTGGACCGCTATTGTGCTTGCCGGCCAGCGGCCAGGTATTGATCCGCTGGCTGAATATTGCGGTCAGAAACACAAGGCGCTGATCAAGGTGGGCGGGCAATCGATGTTGTTGCGGGTGACATCGGCGCTTCTGTCTTGCCCGAAAATTGGCCGCATTGTTATTTTGGCGCAGGAACCGGAAAAATTGCTGACCGGCGATACAGCCGGGCTGGCGGATAATCCGCAGATCAAGTTAAGCCCCAGCAATGATGGGATCGCGGCCAGTATCGCGGCCATCGCCGGGGAGAGGATCGCACCATGGCCGGTGCTGGTTACCACCAGCGATCACGCTTTGCTGACACCGGCGATGGTGGAGCAATTTCTTGATGCAGCAGGGCCGTGCGATCTGGCGGTCGGGGTTGGCGAGCGGGGAACTGTCGAGGCGGGGTACCCTGAAACCAAGCGCACATGGCTGAAATTTTCCGATGGGCATTATTCAGGCGCCAATCTGTTTGCCCTGCGCAACGCCAAGGTCCGGCCCGCGCTTGCCCTGTGGTCAGGCGTGGAGCAGGATCGCAAGAAGGGTTTGGCAATTATTTCCCAGTTTGGGCCGTGGCTGCTGCTGCGCGCGCTCACGCGGACGATCTCTTTTCCTTCCGCGTTGGCGCGTGCTGGGCGTAGGTTGGGGCTTGAAGCCAGACCCGTTGTAATGTCACAGGCAGAAGCGGTTATCGATGTCGATAAGCCTGCTGACCTTGCTCTGGCTGAAGAAATCCTGCGCAATGCCGCCGATTGATGCTGGCTTTGAAAAGGGCCCCCGCGCAAGGCCCCAAACGGGAACCTCAATTCCCCCTTCAGCTGCCCTGCCAGTTGATCGCCCAGTTGATCGCCTAGTTACTCAAAAAGCCGGGCAGAAGACTGGGCCTGCGCCCGATACCGGCCCCGATACTGGCTCCGTTTCTGGCCCCGATCCCCGGATCAACGAACGCCCGATTGTCCATTTCTTGTATGAACCTGGTGATGGCGGGCTTGATCGGGTGGCGATCCTGCTTGCCAATGGCATGGCTGCTCGCGGTATTCGGACGGAATTGTGGCTGACGAAAAGGGAAGGGCCGCTGGCAAGTCTGATCTGTGATCAAGTGAAGGTGCGGCTGGTGCCTGCCCCGTCTTGGGGCGGGCGCGCTTTACACTTGATGTGGCAGATCCCAGCCTTGGCCAAAATGATGCAGCAACACCGCCCGCATGCGGTTTTTTCTGCTGGAAACCAAAGCAATCTGAACATTGCGCTGGCCAAGAAACTGGCCGGAATACACGATCTGAAAATCATACAGAAGATCACCAATCCGGTTGTGCGCCCTGGCATGGGCGGGCTGCGGGCGCGGGCGCGGCTATTCCGGTTTGAAAAAACAGCCCTCCTTGGCGATGTTTGCCTGACCCTGAGCGAGGCAGATGCACAGATGAATGCGCGTTTGATGCCGCGCGCAGCAGGCCGGTTTCGCGCTGTGCGCAATGCTTATATTAGCCAAGAAATGTTGGATCGGGGGGCGGAGCCTAGGGCCGCTTCTGGGGGCGAGAGGCAGAGCAGGCTGCTGTCGGTTGGGCGGCTGGCATTTCAAAAAGATCATGCGACCCTGCTGCGGGCGTTGGCACGGCTCAAAGATTTGCGCTGGCATCTTAGAATGCTTGGCGATGGCCCGCTGCGCGCAGAGTTGGAGGCTCTTGGGAAGCGGCTGGGAATTGCTGAACGGATCAGCTTTGAAGGTTTCGTGATGGATCCCGGCCAGGCTTATACGCACAGCGATATTGTGCTGCTGTCTTCGCGTTGGGAGGGGTTTCCGGCCGCCCCGCTGGAGGCGATGGCATCGGGCTGCGATGTGGTGAGTACTGATTGCTCAGAAGGATTGAGTGATATTCTGGCCAAGCTTGGCCAGAAAATGGTTCCAATCGGTGATGATGCCGCATTCGCGCAGGCTGTACGAACGGCGATCGAAAATGGGCGCCAATCACCAGAAATGCGGGCCGCCGCCGCTGAATATTCCATTCCCTTGTCGGTTAGCGATCATTTGCGGTTGATGGATCAAGGCTGAGGCGAATTGCCGGATAGCCAGATTGCCAAATAACCCCCGGCACCCCCAAAAGCCCGCAGCCGCTGCCTTGGGGCATAGGCAGGGGCAGGCTGATCTGTATTACACAGCGCTCACTTGCTGTTCGATCCGGCCAAAGATCGAATGGCCATTTGCATCATGCATATCGATTGCGACTGTATCGCCCGCTTTCATGAAAGGGGTCTGTGCGCTGCCGCCTGCAATTGTTTCGATCATGCGGATTTCGGCGATACAGCTATAGCCGCGCCCGCCTTGGCTGACTGGCTTGCCCGCGCCGCCATCTTCGCCCTTGTTGGACACAGTGCCTGATCCGATGATCGCACCTGCGCCCAGATTGCGGGTTTTGGCCGCGTGCGAAACCAGTTGGGCCAGATTGAAGGTGGCGTCCTGCCCGGCATTGGCCCGGCCAAAGGGGGCGCCATTATAATCGACCATCAGTGGCAGGTGGATCAGGCTGTCTTGCCATGCATCCCCCAATTCATCAGGGGTGATGGCCACCGGAGAAAAACTGCTGGCAGGCTTGGACTGGAAAAAGCCGAAGCCTTTGGCCAATTCACCCGGGATCAGGCCGCGCAGTGAAACATCATTGGCCAGCATCAGCAATTTAATGTGGCTTGCAGCATCCGCCGGGCTGGTGCCCATCGCCACATCATCAGTGATGCAGGCAATTTCGCCCTCCATATCGCAGCCCCATGCCGGATTGCCCAAGGGGATGGGATCGCGGGGGCTGAGGAAATCATCCGAACCGCCCTGATAGATCAATGGATCATGATAGAAACTGTCTGGCACCTCTGCGCCGCGCGCTTTACGCACCAATTCCACATGGTTGATATAGGCGCTGCCATCGGCCCATTGATAAGCGCGCGGGAGCGGGGATGCCGCCTCGCGTTCGTGGAAACGCCCACACGGCACGGCTTGATGTTCAACATCGATATAGAGCGCCTGAAGACGGGGCGCGACTTGGGCCCAATTGTCGAGCGCGGCCTGCATCGTGGGGGCGATATTTCCCGCCGCGCAATAACGGGTCAGATCGCTGGATACGACCACCAAAACGCCATCGCGGCCTGATTTTAAGGATGCCAATTTCATCAGGAATACTCCTTTGCAGGCTTAGTTTATCAAGGGGCGTCGGGCTGGCAGTCAGGATGGGCACGCTGGAAACTATCCAGCACCAAGCAGGCATTTTCAATCCGCACTAAATTCGGCATTGCATCAAGATCGAATTGGAAACGCCGCGCGTTGTAAAGCTGGGGGATCAGCACGGCTTCAAACATTCCGGGCCGGTCAAACAGGAAATCACCTGCGCCCAGACGGGCCAGTTTTTGTTCCACCGGGCGGAGGGTTTTATGCAGCCAGTGGCGATACCAAATGCCCACCTCGTCCTGACTGTGGCCAAGTTTACTCTTTATATATTTCAGCACCGGCAGGTTAAGCGGGGCATGCAATTGGGTGGCGATGGCATAGGTCAGTTCGCGGGCGGTAAACCGGTCTTCGGTGTCTGCAGGCAGCAGCGAGCGGTCTGGATAGGCTTCATCCAACCATTCCAATATCGCCATGGATTGGGCGCGGTCCCGGCCGCCAGCTTCGAGCATGGGGACATTTGCAAAGGGGTTGCGGCCAGCAAAATCTGGCCCCTGCTGTTCATCCTGGCGCAGGTTTACCGGAACATTTTCATAATCCAGCCCCTTCAGATTCAAGGCAATCCGCAGCCGGTAGCTGGTCGAACTGCGATAATATCCAAACAAGCGCATCAAAATGCAGGGATCCCTGTAATCGCGCGGCCCAATATCAGGGCGTGGACATCATGTGTGCCTTCGTATGTGTTGACCGTTTCTAGGTTCATCATGTGGCGAATGACCTGATATTCATCGGAAATTCCATTGCCGCCATGCATGTCGCGCGCTTGGCGTGCAATATCCAATGCCTTGCCCACATTATTGCGTTTGACGACCGAGATCATCTCTGGTGCGAAGCGTTCTTCATCCATCAAACGGCCCACGCGCAAGCTGGCTTGCAGGCTCAGGCCGATATCGGTCATCATATCGGCCAGTTTTTTCTGGAACAATTGGGTTGCCGCTAGCGGACGGTCAAACTGTTTACGGTCCAGCCCATATTGGCGCGCGGCTGCAAGGCAGAATTCCGCTGCGCCCATGGCCCCCCAACTGATGCCGTAGCGGGCCCGGTTGAGGCAACCAAAGGGCCCTTTCAGCCCTTGCGCATCGGGCAGCAATGCATCGGCGGGCAGTTTTACTTCATCCATCATGATCATGCCGGTGGTGGAAGCGCGCAGGCTGAATTTGCCTTCGATCTTGGGCGCGCTGAAGCCTGCCATGCCTTTTTCCAGCACAAAGCCGCGAATGGCGCCGCCATGGGCTTCGCTTTTCGCCCAAACCACGAACACATCTGCAAAGGGTGAATTGGTGATCCAGGTTTTGGTGCCGGACAGGCTGTAGCCATCTCCGTCTTTTTTGGCGTATGTGCGCATTGAACCGGGATCGGATCCGGCATCTGGTTCGGTTAAACCAAAGCAGCCTATCAATGCCCCGCTTGCAAGGCCGGGCAGATATTTGCGCCGTTGATCTTCTGATCCATAAGCTTGGATGGGATACATCACCAGACTGGACTGGACCGAGGCCATCGAGCGGTAGCCTGAATCAACCCGTTCGATTTCGCGGGCGATCAATCCATAAGCCACATAGCCTGCGCCGCCGCCGCCATATTCTTCTGGCACTGTCGCGCCCAGCAAACCGGCCTTGCCCATTAAGGGGAACAATTCAGGCGCGACTGTTTCTTCGCGAAATGCCTGCACTACGCGCGGCTGTAATTCGCTTTGCGCAAAACCATGCGCTGCATCGCGGATCATCCGTTCGTCTTCGGTTAATTGCCCTTCGAGATCGAATGGGTCTTGCCAGTTAAACGGCACCATTGCGGCCATGATAAATCCTTTTCACAGATGTTCTTGCAGGCTTGGCGCCCCAGGGCAAGGCGCGGCAAGGCGCGGCAAGACGGGGGCAGGGAAGGGGGCAATCATTTTCCAATCCAGCGATCATTCGCCGCGGGTTTCTTGCGAGAAAACGGCATACTCTGCCGCGTTGCATTGGCCCGTTACCCATAAATCGCCAAATTTCAGCCATGCATGGAATGTATGGTCAGCGCCCAATGTCTGGGTTTTATGCGTTCCGATGAACAATTGCGCCGTTATGCCGCGCCGTTTCAGCATCCAGCGCGCGGCCAATGCCTGCGGCAGGCAGATAAATTGGACCGGGCAATTGCGGGAAACCCGGTTAATCGCCCGCGCGATACGGGAAATCGAGGCTTGTTTGCTATCATTCACCGTTCCAGCTGGATTTTCCTGTGCAATCTGGCTGGCCCAATGTCTAAGCGGCACAAATCTGATCAGAATGCGGGCAAAGCCCATCGCGGCCGCCGCTTCTAAAAATACGAAATGATCGCGCAGCGAAAGTTTGGCAAAGGAGCGTAGTTTGCCCATCAGCCACTCAATTGTTTCGGGCTGTAATTGCGTGCATAATGTCCAAGGTTCTCTCCGCCTCGCGCAGATGCAAGATCTCGACCATTTTGCCGTCCAGTTTGACCACCCCTTTGCCGACATTTTCCGGCGCGGCGAAGGCTGCGACGATTGATCGCGCCTGAGTAATCTCTGCCTGGGAAGGGGCAAATGCGGCGTTGGCTACGGCAAGCTGTGCGGGGTGGATTACTGTTTTGCCATCGAAACCCAATCGTGCGCCTTGTTCGCATTGCGCTGTGAAACCTGCCTGATCATCAAGGGCGTTAAACACCCCGTCGATCACGGATAAACCATGCGCTCTTGCAGCCACAATTGATTGCGTCAGCAATGATTGCATGGCGCTGCGATCATTATCGAGCGTGCAGCGCATTTCGAGCGCGAGATCATTGGTGCCAAGCACGAAAGTGGTTAGCCCAGCACCAGGCGCAGCCGCTGCAATGGCCGGTAGATCAAGGAATGCAGCGCAGGTTTCCAGCATGGCCCATAATTCCGGCCCATCACCCAGTGCGGCGCGATAATCAG
>Ga0209345_10002786_pt1 | contig 18786 bp, 20 predicted proteins | sample Cruoilmetagenom7_FD_187294 | JGI IMG/M metagenome (GOLD analysis project Ga0209345, IMG submission 187294) | Oil polluted marine microbial communities from Coal Oil Point, Santa Barbara, California, USA - Sample 7 (SPAdes) (version 2) | ecosystem: Environmental > Aquatic > Marine > Oil seeps ...
CGACGGCTATGTCAGGCATGCCAGCTTTCTGGGCCTGCGCGACGACAAGCCGGCCGACGAGGTGCGATTGGAGGAACCGATGCAGCAAGACAGCGAAACCACCGTTCAGGGCATCCGCATCAGCAGCGCGCAGCGTCCGGTATTTCCCGATTCAGGCTGCACCAAGGGCGATGTGGCACGCCATTACGCCCGGATCGGCGAACGCCTGATCGCATTGAGCGGGCATCGCCCCCTGTCGCTGTATCGCTGCCCCTCAGGCATCGACGCGTCATGTTTTTTCCAAAAGCATGACGGCGGCGGCATGCCGGATGAACTGTCCCGCATCAGCATCGAGGAAAGCGATGGCGACATGGCCGATTACCTTTATGCCACGCGACCGCAAAGCCTGATCGCGGCGGCGCAGATGGGCAGCATCGAATTCCACATCTGGGGCGCGCGCACCGACAGGCTGGAACGGCCCGACCGTCTGGTTTTCGACCTCGACCCGGACGAGGGGCTGGGATGGGGCCATGTGCGCGATGCGGCCTTTGAATTGCGCGATACCCTGTCGGAACTGGGCCTCGACAGCGGGGCGATCGTAACGGGCGGCAAGGGGGTACATGTGTGGATGGCGCTGCGGCGCACCCGCGGCTGGGACACGGTCAAGCTGTTCGCCAAGACCTTCGCGCATGTCATGGCCACCCGCCACCCGGATCGGTACACAGCGACGATGTCCAAATCCAAGCGTCGGGGTCGCATCTTCATCGACTGGCTGCGCAACGAACGCGGCGCCACAGCCATCGCACCCTACTCCCTGCGCGCCCGCGCCGGTGCGCCCGTGGCGGTGCCGGTGACCTGGGAGGAGTTGGAAACGCTGGAAGGTGCCAATCGTTTTTCCATGGCCGATATGGCGGCGCGGCTGAAACTGGACTGTCCGGGGCTGGAAACACAAAAGAACCTGCAGAGCTTGAGCGATGGCGTCATCGACGCGCTTCAGTCCCTGTCGGAAAAGTAGCCGCCCAAGTCGATCCAAATGGATCGCGTTCATACTGACCTGACATGGTATAGCCTGACACCGCGTTCCGTTGGCCGCATTCTAGACCATATTGCCTCCCCTATACATTTGCCATATTGTCCATGCGCTCAAGCAAATAGTTGCAACTCTTTGCTGATCGTTTCGCCAGTGTCACCGCGAGTGCCATCCGTCAGGAGACAAGAATGAATGACAACGCGCTGCAGCAGCCGGTGATCCAGGATCACAGCGCCTTTCTGGCGGGAGATCACGATTTCCAGGCCGATATCCAGATTCTGGCGGGCAGCGATCTTGTCGGCACCATCCTCGAAACCGTCATGCTTGCCACGAACATGCGCTTTGCCGCCGTGGCGCGGGTAACTGCCGACCGCTGGGTGGCGTGCCGCACCGTTGACGAAGTCAACTTCGGCCTGGCCGAGGGCGATGAGATTGAGATCCAGTCGACCTTTTGCCAGTCGGTCCGGGAAACGTCGAACAAGGTCCTGTTCAACGATACCGCAACCGACGATGTCTATGGAAACCACCCCATCGCGGCCAAGTTCGGGATCGTCAGCTACGCCTCGATCCCGATTTACCGCAGCGATGGCAGCTTTTTCGGCACCCTCTGCGCGATCGACACGGAACCTCGCAATATCAAGCACCCGCGCGCGGTGGCGATGCTTGAGATGTTCGCCGACATCATCGGCCGCAGCCTTGAGACAGAGGAGCAGCTGGAGGCAGAGAAGCGGCTGGCGGAGCAGGAGCGCGAACTGGCCCGAATTCAGGAGGAGTTCGTGGCGGTTCTGGGCCACGACCTTCGCAATCCGGTGGCGGCGCTTGATGCAGGCTTTCGCCAACTGGACAGGGAACCTCTGACCGAGGGAGCGCGGAAAATCCTGCCGTTCATGCGGTCCTCGCTGCATCGCATGAATGACCTGATCGAAAACATCATGATGCACGCCAAGGCACGGCTTGGCGGTGGCATCCGCATTTCCGCCACGCCGGATGCGCCATTGACGCAAGTCATCACCCAGATCGTCGAGGAAATTCGCGCGGCAACGCCGCAGAACGAAATCCTGCTTGATCTGGCCTTTGACCAGCCGGTCAGCTGCGATGCGCCGCGCGTCGCGCAGGCAATCTCGAATCTGCTGTCGAACGCGGTTCGCTACGCGACCCCCGGCACGCCGATCGAGGTACGCGGTCTGATGCGCGAATGCGGAATCGAGATCAGTGTCGCCAATCAGGGCGAGGCTGTCCCCGACGAGTTGCAGGAAAATCTGTTCCATCCATTCCAGCGCGGCGTTCATGCGAATGGAGAGGGGCTGGGCCTCGGCCTTTATATCGCCTCTTCAATCGCAGTGGCCCATAGTGGCCGGATCGATGTGACATGCGAGGACGGAACCACCACTTTCGCGTTCAAAATGCCTGCCCTGTCAATCGCCGCCTGATACCGCCCGGATGCACCTTCGACGGAACGGCGCATTCCGGCCGCCTGTCGTTGAGGCGGAACATTCGCTCATCATGCCCTCCTTTCGTCGCGACATGGCGTGTCGCACACGAACTGCGCGCTTTTCGTGGGGCGAAACTGGATGTATGAGGCGGGGATGAGCACCAATCCACCAGACCTTCGCCCCGACCTCGCCCCGGCTGCCGTGATCCGCGGCACCGCGCGCCCCGGCCAGCCGACCATCGGCATGGTCTCCCTCGGGTGCCCCAAGGCGCTGGTGGATTCCGAACGCATCCTGACAAGATTGCGCTCCGAAGGCTACGCGATCACCGGCGACTATGCCGGGGCCGACAGTGTCATCGTGAACACCTGCGGTTTCCTCGACAGTGCCAAGGCCGAGTCGCTGGAGGCGATCGGCGAGGCACTGCGCGAAAACGGCAAGGTCATCGTGACGGGCTGTCTGGGGGCGGAGGAAGACTATATCCGCGGCTCCCATCCCTCCGTCATGGCCGTAACCGGGCCGCATCAATACGAACAGGTGCTGGACGCGGTACATTCCGCCGTCCCGCCGGACCCCGATCCGTTCATCGACCTGATGCCGCCTGCGGGACTGAAGCTGACCCCGCGCCACTACGCCTATCTGAAGATTTCCGAGGGCTGCAATCACAAGTGCAAGTTCTGCATCATCCCCGACATGCGCGGCAGATTGTCCTCCCGCCCTGTCCATGCCGTCCTGCGTGAGGCGGAGAAGCTGGTGGAAAGCGGGGTGAAGGAAATCCTCGTGATCTCGCAGGATACCTCCGCCTATGGCGTGGATCGCAAGCATGACCTGCATCCGTGGAAGGGCGGCGAGGTCCGCACTCACATGGAGGATCTGAGCCGGGAGATGGCCAAGCTGGGCGCATGGGTGCGCCTGCATTACGTCTATCCCTATCCGCATGTGGACAAGCTGATCCCCCATATGGGCGACAATTTGCTGCCCTATCTGGACATTCCCTTTCAGCATTCGCATCCCGACGTGCTCAAACGCATGGCCCGCCCCGCCGCGTCGTCCAAGACGCTGGAGCGGATCGCGACATGGCGCGATATCAATCCCCAGATCGTCCTGCGCTCCACCTTCATCGTCGGCTATCCCGGTGAGACAGAGGCGGAATTCCAGCACCTGCTCGACTGGATGGAGGAGGCGCGGCTGGATCGCGTCGGGGCCTTCAAATACGAGAACGTCACCGGCGCCCGCTCCAACACCCTGCCCGACCATGTGCCGGAGGAGGTGAAGGAGGATCGCTATGCACGTTTCATGGAGGTCGCGCAGCGTATCTCCGCGCAAAAGCTGGAGGCCAAGGTCGGCTCCATCCAGCAGGTCATCGTGGACAGCGTGGATGAGGAAGGCGCCGTTTGCCGCACCAAGGCCGATGCCCCCGAAATCGACGGCAACCTGTTCATCGACGAGGGGTTCGCGGACCTCAAGCCCGGCGATTTCGTCAACGTCCAAGTGGATGAGGCCAGCGAATACGATCTGTGGGGCACCCCGGCTTGATCCGAAGTGCCACGCCCGCCGACCTGCCCGCCATCGCCGCACTGCATCTGCAAAGCTGGCGCGCGACATATGCCGAATTGCTGCCCGCCGATTATTTGAATGACGGGGCGCGCGCACAGCTTGCCAAAAAATGGGCGGTCCTGCCCGAGGGGACGACCCTGGTCGCCATGCAGGGAAATAGTCTGGCGGGCTTCGTCAGCGTGGACGCGGCGAATCCGGCCTATGTGGACGCGCTTCACGTCGCAGATTTCGCACAGGGCGCCGGACTTGGCCCCCGATTGCTGGGCGCGGCCTTCGCCCGCATCGCGAAAAACGGCGTCAGTTCCGCATATCTGTATATCGTCGCGGGCAATGATGGCGCGCGGCGGTTCTACGAACGCCTCGGCGCGGTAGAGACCTGGCGCGGCCCCGATCCGGATTATGACTTTCCCTCGACGGCGATCCGGTTCGACTGGGCTGACATTTCCGCACTGGTACGCGCCGACGAAGCGTCCTAGGCTTCGGTCATGTTTACCATAGAACATGAATTCGACGCGACCGTCGTGACGCTGGTCGGTGACACCCCCGCGACCGAGGATGTAACGATCACCATCTTCGACGACGGTGCGCGGGTGGAGCAGTTGGACCCGCGCATGGGCAAGGTTCAGGTGCTGATGCTGACCACCTCGCAATTGCGCGATCTGCACGCCGCTCTCGACCTGCCTGAGGGGAGCTACGCCCGCGTGGAGAAGGACTGATCCATGGTGGAGAGGACCATTGCCCCGTCATCGACCGGCGCATAGCGAAACGCGTAGACATCCCTGAGGTAGTTCTGATGCACGCGCCATGGGCCACGGTCGCCCTGCATCGGCAGCGTTCCGTGTGCCCGCTGAACATATCCCGACGATAGCGGTACTGCGCTGCGCAGCTTCAGATCCTGCGGTGGCACCGGCGTCGCCACGGTCGCGCCCACCGCCTCCATCCGGTCCAGCAGCCGAATGACCCAACGGGCGATCAATTCGCATTTCAGCGTCCAGCTCGCATTGGTATAGCCGAACATCTGCGCAAAGTTCGGCACGTCCGACAACATCGCCCCCTTGTAGGAAACGTGATCGGCAAAGTGCAGCGCCGCGCCGTTCAGCGACAGGGCAGCGCCCCCGCCAAGGCGCATCCGCAGCCCGGTGGCGACAACGATCACATCCGCAGGGATCAGATCCCCGCTTTCCATGCGAACGCCGTCCGGCTCGAACCCAGTAATCCGGCCAGTCGTGATGCTGGCCCGCCCCGTGCGCAGCGCATCGAACAGATCCCCGTCCGGCGCGAGGCACAACCGCTGTTCCCAGGGGCCGTAGGGGGCGTGGAAATCCGCCGGATCCGTCCCCGAACGCTCTGCCGCTTTCCTAGCCAGCAGCCGCCCGATGAAACCGGGCCAAAGCTGTGTCGCCTGATACGTACCCATCCCCATCAGGATGTTTTTCCATCTGATCGCGGCATAGGCGGCCCGTTCGGGCAGGATACGCTTCACCCTGTCCCCCAGCCTGTCGCGGGCCGGCATTCCCGCCACGTAGGAGGGGGTGCGCTGAATCATGCTGACATGGGCGGCCTTTCGCGCCAGCTCCGGTACGAGGGTGATGGCGGTGGCGCCGCTGCCGATGACGGCGATCCGCTTGCTGTGCCAGTCCAACCCCTCGGGCCAGTGCTGGGGATGGACCAATGGACCGGCGAAATCCTCCTGCCCGGCAAAATCCGGCATATATCCCGCCTCATAGTCGTAATATCCCGTGCAGCCGAGCAGGAAGCGTGTGGTCAGCGTAATCTGCCCCTCCGGAGTTTGAACGCGCAACTCCCAGTGTTGCGCCGCCCCGTCCCAGTTCGCCGCCAACAGCCGGTGCCTGAACCGGATCAGCCGTTCGACATCCTGCTCCCGCGCTGTGTCGCGGATGTAGCTCAGGATGGAGCCACCATCGGTTATCGCCTTCTGCCCCCGCCAGGGGCGAAAGGAATACCCCAGCGTATGCATGTCGCTGTCCGAACGGATACCGGGATAGCGAAACAGATCCCAGGTGCCGCCGATGGCATCCCGCGCCTCCAGCACAATGACGCGATCCGCAGGGCGCTTGGCGCTCAACAGGCTTGCGGCGCAGATGCCCGACAGGCCTGCGCCGACGATGATGACATCCGCGTCCGGCATCACGGCCCCCCTTTCGGTCGCCATTTGGAGCACATTGCGACATCCACGCAAGCACAAGTCGATTTTGTTTCTCTTTACCCGCGAAAGGCGTCACTCTGACAAATATTGCACTGCGGGAGAGAGTTATGAGCCGGATCGTTACGTTCGCACAGCAGAAAGGCGGCGCAGGAAAGACGACCGTTCTGACGCAACTCGCCCATCACTGGCAGGCATCCGGGAGCAAGGTCGCATTGGTCGATCTGGATCCGCAAGGATCGCTGACCCGCTGGGCCGCGATGCGATCCGACATGGCGTGTACGGCCAGTTCCGACTGGAAGGCCGGCTCCGACATCCGGGCGGCCGCACGCAAGGCCGATCTGGTGCTGGTCGATTGCCCCGGAAACGCCGATATCCTGTTGCGTGCGACGATCCGGGACAGCGATCTGGTCATCGCGCCCTCGCAGCCGTCGATGATGGACCTGTGGGCACTGGAACCGGTGCTTGAGATGGCGAAAAAGGAGAAAACGCCCCTGCGTGTCCTGCTCAACCGCGTGCCGCCGACGGGGCGCGCTGCACAGGACGCGCGTGAGGCGTTGGGGGCAGATCTGCTGGATCAGCATCTGGGAAACCGCGTGATCTTCCAGCAAGCCTTCGCGATGGGAAAGGCTGCCGCCGAACTTCAGCCCAGATCGAAGGCGGCGATCGAGGTCGCCGCCGTCGCTGCCGAAATCGACGCGATCAGCTGACGACGACCGGCGTGCCGACCTGAACGGTATAATACAGGAACTCGATATCCTCGGCCGCCAGACGGAAACAACCGGAGGATGCAGCCGTACCGACGCTGTCGGGGTTGTTGGTGCCGTGAACCGCGTAATAGGTCCAATCGAAATACAGGGCGTAACTGCCCAGCGGATTGTCCGGCGCACCGCCCGGCGTGGGGCGAATATCGGGGTTCTTGGCCAACATGTCAGGCGTCGGGGACCAGCTGGGATTGCGCTGCTTGCGCACGATCTCGGTGCTGCCGCGCCGGGTCAGATCCTCACTCCGAGGAACGGCGGAGGTCATCACCCGGCTGATCGTTCCGCCGGGCGCCCACCATGTCAATTGACGGGCATCCGTCGAAAAATGCAGCCCGCCGCGCGTGATGTTTGAGAAATATGGCGACCAGTCCGCAACGGTCGCGGCCCTTGTGATCGAGGGGATAATCAATGCACCACCTGCAAGCGTTGCAAGGGCGGCGCGGCGTGAAAAGTGGGTTGCAGACATGATAAAAACCTCTGAATTACAATACATTGACCGATGATGCCCCTCACCAGCCGCTCAGTTTTCAAACGCGGTGAGTTGCAATCCGGTTCCCATCGGTCTCAACTGCCCAAAAATGCGGAGGGTACGATGACAGCGTTTTTCAGTGACGAACGGTGCTTTTGGCACTCAGGCGGGAATTATGCTCTGGTCGCACCTGTCGGCGGCTTGGTGCAGCCCCTGGTCGCCGGCGGATTGCCCGAAAGCCCCGAGACAAAGCGCCGCTTGCGCAATCTGATCGAGGTCACCGGCCTGTCGCGCGATCTGGATATCCGCACCGCGCCGGAGGCAACGCAGGAGGCCTTGCGCCGGGTGCATCCCGCGGACTACCTGAACGAATTCAAACGCCTGTCCGACACGGGTGGCGGGGAGATGGGCGAGCGGACACCCTTCGGTCCCGGCGGGTTCGAGATCGCGGCGCTGTCCACCGGGCTGGTGATCGCCGCCGTGGATGGGGTGCTGCGCGGGCATTTCGACAACGCCTATGCGCTAAGCCGACCGCCCGGGCATCACTGTCTGCCCGATACGCCCATGGGCTATTGCTTGCTGGCAAATATCGCCGTCGCCATCGAGGCGGCGAAGGCTGCCGGGTTGGCCGAACGTTTCGCCGTTGTCGATTGGGACGTGCATCATGGCAATGGGACGGAGGCTATCTTCGCTGACGACCCGGACGTTCTGACCGTCTCGCTCCATCAGGCGGCCAACTATCCCTGGACGACCGGCGGCGTTCGGACCGATGCGCGCAGCAACGTCAATATCCCATTGCCGCCGGGCGGCGGACATGTGGCCTATACTTATGCGGTGGAGCAGGTGGTGCGCCCCGTGCTGAGCACGTTCAAGCCCGACATCATAATCATCGCATGTGGCTACGACGCCAGCGGCGTGGACCCCCTGGGCCGCATGATGGCCGGGTCCGATACCTTCGCAGCTATGACACGCAGCATGATGGAGGCAGCGGACGACCTGTGCGGCGGCCGTCTGGCCATGGCGCATGAGGGCGGATATTCCGAGGTCCACGTGCCATTCTGCGGCCACGCGGTCCTGGGCGAAATGGCGCGCAGTCAGATCGTAGCGCCGGATCCCCTCAGCCCCCGGATTACGGCACAGCAACCGGATGAGCGGATGAACACCGTGTACCGCGAACTGATCGACGAGATTGCCGTTTACAATGGTTGCCGATGAAACTGACGGTTACGATGGTTGCCGATGACATTGCCGCGCTGCCCCGTGGCTGGGCCGCGGCGGGCATTCCATCGCGCCAAAGTCGTTAATGCGGCCAACTCACGACAAAGGAAACGACCATGCTGATCCTGATACCGGGACATTTATGCGACCACAGATTATACGCGCCCCAGATCGCCGAATTCGACGACGTGCATGTCGCGGACGTGACGCGCGACGATGACATCGGGGCGATGGCCGACCGGGTGCTGGCGAACGCGCCTGACCGGTTCGATCTGGGCGGATTGTCGATGGGCGGCATGGTCGCGATGGAGGTGATGGCCCGCGCCCCGGAACGCGTACGCTCCGCCTGTCTGATGGCGACCGATCCGACCGCGGCGCGCGACAAGGAAAAGGAATGGCGGGCCGGGCAACAGGCCGCGGTTCGCGCCAGCGGTCTGGCGGCGTTCTCGGAGCCGTTCCAGGCGATGTTCTTCGCGCACGATCCCAGCGTCGGGGAACGTCTGTCAGAAACGGTCGCGCAGATGAGCGATGCCACGGACGAGGCGACATACCACCGGCAATCGGCGGCCCTGAACGGTCGGCGCGCCATGCTGGAGCATCTGGACCGGTGCACGATGCCGGTGGAGGTCATCGTCGGCACCGAGGATCGGATCTGCCCACCAAAACTGCACGAAAGCCTTGCGCAGGCCCTGCCCGCCGCCCGCCTGACGCAGATCGAGGGATGCGGCCATCTGGTCAGTCTGGAGCGCCCGGACATCGTGAACTCCGCTTTGCGCCGGGTATTATGAGCCGCCGCAAGACCGGGTTCACGCAAGAATATTTCATGGTCCGGGTCCGGCTCGCTTGACTCGGGGCCAAAGGACACGGCACATCATTCGCAAATACAGCAGGGAGACATCGCAATGGTCAAGAAGGTCTATGGCTCGGCGGCGGAGGCGCTGGAGGGCGTCCTGTTCGACGGGATGTTTATCGCGGCGGGGGGATTCGGCCTGTGCGGCATCCCCGAAAACCTGATCGCGGCAATCCGCGATGCGGGCCCCAAGGACCTGACGATCGCGTCGAACAATGCGGGCGTCGATGGCTTCGGCCTCGGCCTTCTGCTTGAAAGCCGTCAGGTGAAAAAGATGATCGCCTCTTACGTAGGCGAGAATGCGGAGTTCATGCGGCAATACCTGTCGGGCGAATTGGAGCTGGAATTCAACCCGCAAGGCACACTGGCCGAGCGGATGCGCGCCGGCGGCGCCGGCATTCCCGGATTCTACACCAAGACCGGCGTCGGCACCGTGATCGCCGAGGGCAAGGAAGTGAAGGAATTCGACGGTCAGGATTATATCCTGGAGCGCGGAATGGTCGCGGATCTGAGCATCGTCAAGGCGTGGAAGGCGGACGAGTCCGGCAACCTCGTCTTTCGCAAGACGTCGCGCAACTTCAACCCGCCCGCCGCGACCTGTGGCAAGATCTGCGTGGCTGAGGTCGAGGAGATCGTGCCCTGCGGCACCCTCAACCCCGATGAAATCCATTTGCCCGGCATTTATGTACATCGCCTGATTCAGGGTGAGCACGAAAAGCGGATCGAACAGCGCACCGTGCGCCAGCGGGAGGAAGCATGATGTCTGCTGAAATCAAAGGTTGGGATCGCAATCAGATGGCCGCACGCGCCGCGCGTGAGCTCGAAGACGGCATGTATGTGAACCTCGGCATCGGCATCCCGACACTGGTGGCGAATTACGTCGGCGACAAGGACATCACTCTGCAATCCGAAAACGGCATGCTGGGCATGGGGCCGTTCCCCTATGAGGGGGACGAGGACCCCGACCTGATCAATGCCGGAAAGCAAACCATTACCGAGGTAAGCCGCACATCGTATTTCGACAGCGCGCAAAGCTTCGCCATGATCCGGGGCGGCAAGATCGCGGCGGCGGTGCTGGGCGCAATGGAGGTGGCGGAAAACGGCGATCTGGCCAACTGGATGATCCCCGGCAAGCTGGTCAAGGGCATGGGCGGCGCGATGGATCTGGTCGCCGGTGTCGGGCGCGTCATCGTCATCATGGACCACGCCAACAAGAAGGGGGAGAGCAAGCTGCTCAAGCAATGCACCCTGCCCCTGACAGGCAAGGGCGTGGTGGATCGGATCATCACCGGGATGGGCGTGTTCGACGTGGTCGAGGGTGGCTTGAAGGTGGTGGAAATCGCCGAGGGCATCACCATGGCCGAGATCGAGGCCGCGACCGAAGCGACCCTGGTCCCGTGACGTTCGTGGCGTCTAGCCTCTGATCTCGCAAGGCCCCGTCGCACTGACCGGCGGGGTCTCGCACAACTGCCTGGCGACATGCCACGCGGCCAGAACCCGGGGCACGTAGGCCCGCGTTTCCGCATAGAGCGGCACGCCCCCTGCCCGGGCCACGGCCCCCGGCCCGGCATTATAGGCGGCAAGGGCCAAAACCGCGTCGCCATCATGCGCCACCAGCATTTGCGCCAGATAGCGTGCGCCCCCCATCACATTATCACGCGGATCGGTGGCGTCCGCGACCTGCATCAATTCCGCCGTTGCAGGCATCAGTTGCGTCAACCCGACCGCCCCGGCCGAACTGATCGCATCGTGCGCCCCGCCCGATTCCACCATCACCAGCGACATCAGGAACGGCAGGGACAGGCCATGCGCCGCCGCCGCGTCCTGCAACGGCGCGCGATATTGCGCCAGCAAAGCCAGAAACCGCGCCCGCGAGGGGGCCGTGTAGCGTCCGGTCGCGGCCAGCGCGCCGGCGGCCTCCATTCGTCGCGGGGCCGCTGCATTTCGATCCGGTGCCACCCCGCGCCAAAACCAGTTGTCCAGATCGGCCGGGCTGCGCTGAACCCCGACATTGGGCCGGGCGAACAGATCGATGACGCCGCCGCGTGGCCGCTGTGCAAGTTCGCTGGAGACGGACCTGAAAACCCCGCCCCCCTGCGCGTGGGCGGCAGAGGCGATCGTCGTCACCATGACGAACAGACAGAACGACAGGATCAGGCGTGCGGGCATCAGAGATTCTCTGCGAGACGCGCGGCAAACGCGCCAACTGGACCCAGTCTGCCGTTTTGTTGCCGCAATTGGAATCGCTCTGGTTGTATTTGTGACAACCTTTGTGACAACGCGGACCATTTTCGCCACATTCCCGCCACATTTGCCCCAGATTTCCACCTATGATTGCATTTCATGAACCTGTAGACGAACAAATTCACGCCACAAACAGTTCGCATAGTGATTCCAGTCACCGAACAGGTTCGGCAGGCGACATTCTCAGAATCTCTTGGAGGGGATCAACATGACCAAATTCTTCAGCAAGTTCGCCAAGGACGAGTCCGGCGCCGTGACCGTCGACTGGGTCGTTCTGGCAGGCGCAGTCGTCGCCCTGGCAATCGGCGTCGTCGCGACGGTCGAGAGTGGACTGGACAACGCTGCAAGCAATGTCCAAAGCCAATTGGGCACCGCAGTGGGCGCGTCAGGCGCGGGCGCAGATACTACGCTTTCCGGCGGTGGTTCCGGCGGATAACATTACACGCTTAGCCCTCCGTGGCATTATAACTAACACAATCGGAATGCCGCTCGTGTTCACACCGGGCGGCATTTTTCTAAGCAGATGAATGGGACATGCCTAACGCCACGGGAGGCTAGACATGAAGTTATGTAAGTCTAGCATCCGCTGTTTTTGGTTCTCGGAAACCGGTGCTGTCACCGTCGACTGGGTCGTTCTGGCGGGCGCAGCGGTCGCGATGGGGTTGGGGGTTCTCATCCTGATCGAGCCGGGTGTCGACAATGGGGCGACCATAGTTTCCGACAGAATCGGCACCGTGGTTCAAGATAGCCTTGTAACCGAGGCGGGTTCGAATAGCGGGATTGACCCCTAGGGCAATTCGCATATCGTCCGATCTGGACATTCGCAGAAAGATGTGGGGGCATTATGCGATTTTTCTTTCTGATCTTCCTGATCTTCGGCTTGGGGTTGGCGGGATACGCCGCGTACACGGCCAAAACCCGTTTTGACGCTTACGAAGTCCGACTGGCGCAGGCAAATGCGCTACAATCGCAGCAGGATTCCTACGTTCAGGTTGCAGTCGCGCGGCAGGCGCTGCCCTATGGATCGGAACTGACGCGCGAACGTGTTCTGTTCATAGATTTCCCCAAACGCATCGTCGATGCCGTCGGGGAGGATTGGTTTACCTCACGCGATGCTCTGTTCGTTGAGGGCAACGACAATCCCAGCTTGCTGCGCCACATCGCGGTAGGGGAACCGATTACACGCACCAAGATCACCGGCTTCGGCCGTGAGGCGGGCGTTGCCGCGCGTTTGGGCGAGGGGTATCGCGCCTTCACCATCCGCGTCGATGTCGCATCGGGTGTTTCAGGCTTTCTGACCCCGTCCGACAGGGTGGACGTCTTCTGGTCCGGTCGGTTCCGGGGTGAGGCCGTTACGCGCCTGATCATCGAAAACCTCGATCTGGTCGCGGTCGATCAGATTTCGGACCAGGATCGCAACCGTCCCGTGGTGGCCCGCACCATCACCGTTCGTGCGACCCCACAGCAGGCGGCCATTCTGGCCCAGGCTCAGGCCTCGGGCGCATTGTCACTGTCGTTGCGTGGCATCGGGGACGTGGCTGAAACGGGTGATCTGGAGGTCAATCTGGACGATGTGGTCGGCTACGTGCCCCCTGAACCGGTCATCGCCGAGGAGATCGTGCCAGAGGTCATCGCGCCCCGTCGCACAATCAGGATCCGGCGCGGATCGGACGTTTCTATCGTGAACGCGGACTGATTTATGCCATATACAAGTAAAATCGGGCAAGCACTTGTGGAAAAAGCAGTTTTCCGAGGACAGTGCTTTATCCTGACGCTATATGGGCACGGATCTGTTGCTGAAATCCCATAATAGCACCGCCTTACAAGCCCTTGATTCTTGCGTTTTTTCCGATTTCAGGCAGGATCAGCGGCAAGCGTACCCGGCAGAGGTGCGGTTACCAGAGGTTGTGGGTCAGGAGATTTCGGCAACATGCGCTTGAGAAAGCTGATTCGGGCCAGTGTGCTCGCTAGTTTGGGTGTGCTCGCGGCGAATGTCGCCGGGGCACAGCAGCAACCGGTTCTGACCGTTCAACGCGGCGCCGTCGCACAGGCGATCAGCGTCACCGTCGATCAGGCCAGCGTTTTGCAGTCGAGTGTCGGTATCAGTGAGCTGAGTCTGGCCAATCCACGGATTGCCGATGTCGCGGTGCTGAGCGATTCCAGCCTGTATGTGCTGGGCCGCGCGCCGGGCCGCACGACGCTGACGCTGATCGGGCTCGACAACCAGTTGGTCGCGAATGTCGAAATCCGTGTCACCCCGGACCTGTCGGAATTCAAGGAACGCCTGTCCGACATCCTGCCGGGTGAGAATATCGAGGTGCGCACCGCAGGCGCCGGCATTGTCCTGTCGGGGCGGGTCTCTGGCGCGCGTAAGGTCAGCCAGGCGCTGGAGCTGGCGGAACAATACGCCCCCGATAACGTCACCAACCTGATGACGGTGGGCGGATCGCAGCAGGTGATGCTGAAGGTCCGCTTTGCTGAAGTATCGCGCACTGTGTCCCAGAACCTCGGGTTGGGTCTGGGTATCACCGATGCGGACGGTGGTTTCGTTGGAGTATTCGGCAATGCCACGACCCCTGCGCCGCTGGTCGGGAACGACACTGCTATTGTCGGAATATCCTCGGCCGGGCAGTTGGGCGCGTTGTTCCAGCTGGGCGATATCGGGATCGAGATCGCGATCGACGCCTTGGAATCGGAGGGATTGCTGCGCACGCTGGCGGAACCGAACCTCGTCGCACTGTCCGGGGAGGGCGCGGAATTCCTCGCCGGTGGGGAATATCCCGTGCCGGTCGTAAATGATGAAGGATCCGTGTCTGTCGAATTCAAACCGTTCGGCATTCAGCTGGCCTTTACCCCGACCGTGGTGGATGAGGATCTGATAAATCTGCAATTGGCGGCGACCGTCAGTTCGATCAACAGCGAAATCGCCGTGACCGGCGGTGGCGGCATATCGGTCAACGGTCTGAGCACACGCAGCACACAGACCACGGTCGAAATGCGCGACGGACAAAGTTTCGCCATTGCCGGCCTGTTGCAGGATGATTTCACCGACTCGATCTCGCAGGTTCCGCTGCTGGGTGACTTGCCTGTTCTGGGCGCCCTGTTCCGATCCTCTGAGTATCGGCGGCAGCAAACCGAGTTGGTCATCCTGATCACACCCTATCTGGTGTCGCCCACCGACGGGCAGTTGCTCTCATTGCCCACGGACCGCGTGCAAATCCCCAACGAGCGGGAATTGTTCCTGCTGGGGCAGACGATCGGTGGTGCGGATGCCGTGGCCGCTCAGGATTTCGAGGGGGAGTACGGCTATGTACTGGAATAAGCTGGGGCTGATTCTTGTCATCACCGGATTGGGTGCCTGCGATCAGGGTTCACAACGTAACATCCTGCCCGGTTTTGGCGCTTCGGTCGAAATAAACAACGCGGTACAGGTCGGCTATGCCGTCTCAGGCCCCAGTTTCGAGGAATTGTCCGCCCGGTTCGCAAGTCAGGTGGACGATACCATCAACTTTGCGTTCAACAGTGCGGCACTCACCCCGCAGGCGCAAGTCACGCTGGAGCAGCAGGCCGCGTGGTTGCGTCGGACGCCGCAGGCGCGATTGCGGGTCGAGGGGCATACCGATCTGGTCGGGGGTGAAAACTACAACCTTCAACTGGGACTGCGACGCGCGGAATCCGCTGTGGATTTCCTCGTTTCTCGGGGGATCGACAGGGATCGGCTGGACGCGATTGCCACCTTCGGCGAACAGATGCCAGTGGTCGACACGACCCAGCGTGAGGTGCTGAACCGGCGCGCTGTCACCCGAGTGGCTGGCATAGCGATAGATCTGGCCGGGGGGGAGTTCGACGGAATGCGCGCCGACGTGATCTATGACGCCTATGCGGGACGTCCGGCGCATACGTTGAGTATCGGCGGCGGAGGCAATGCCGGCCAAGATTAACGCGCCTGCGCAACAGTGTCGCAAGATTTCCTCGCAGAAGCTTCGCGCAAATATTTACAAGTGTCCGCTTCCTGATAGGGTCATCAGACAGGACATAACGGATCGGAACAGGCATGCGCGTGGGGCGTAAAACCTTAGACCGCATCCGCAAGTTCTTCGGGGACTCGCAGGGGGCGATTACCGTCGAATTCGTCGTAACGTTGCCGGTTCTCCTGGCTGCGCTCGGCTTTGCGGAACAGTATGGTCAAGCAATGCAGACGCGAAACTCGCTGGATGTCGCGGCACGCGATGCCGCGCGGTTCATCAGTCGTGCGCCGCTGGACCCGACCGGAACCACCGTTCCGGACGAGTTCCTGTGCAGGGCGCGGGGCATAATCGAAACCCGCATGGGCGATTCGATCAGCCTGTTCGATGGCGCGGCGGATGGAACCGAACCCCTGGGCTGCACCGGATACCACACCAATGCGGGGGGTGAGATCGCGACAAACGACGATGGTCAGCCGATTGTCGATTCCATCTCCATCGTGTCCACCGCCTCCTCGACGCGGATCACCATCACGGCCTATGCCGAGTTCGCGTTCGTCAAATTCATTGGAATGCGCGACAACGACGCCGAATTCACCACGGAGAACGGCGTCGCTGTCTACAATTACACCGAGTTGGAAGAGCGCAGTTTCGCGGAGGGCATCTTCATGACCGCCACCGAAAACTGGCCGAGAACGCAATGACGCGCCTGTTGGCAAATGCGCGTCGCGCCGCAGGGCGCTTCGTCAGACGGGACCGGGGGGCGGCGTCACTGGAATTCGTGATCGTGTTCATACCGCTGATCCTGTTGATTCTGCTGATTGTTCAGGTCTCCATCGCGTATCATTGGGCGTTGAGCGCGCAAAAGGGGTTGGAGATGGCGGCACGCCTCGCGGCTGTCACGCCACCGGTATCCACGTCGCTGACGGTGCAGACCGGTCTGGGCACGCGGGTGATAAATCGCAATGTCGCGGCAGGGGCGAATGCGGGCGATGCCTGCTATCTGGGCGCGTGTGAGCCGATCCCGACGCAAGTGTGCAACGGCTCCGCCTTCATCCCGCGTGAGGATGGCAGCATGCCCGACAGCAATTGCGATCTCACCCGGTTCAAGCTGATCTACGATGAGGTCGACCGCTTCGCCTATTCGCTGGAGCTAGAGGATTTCGCGATCGCATATGAGGATGTAAATCTGGGCTCTGCCGGACAGACATACGTGCCGCTGATCGTTCTGGCCGTCAGCCCGCAATCCATGCCGATGATTCTGCGAATGTTCGACACGACGGTCGAGTTCGAAATCCCCGAGATCCTCGCCACGATCGTGGCCGAAGACCTCAGCAACTAAGGGCGGTAAGATCCGGAATGGCGCTACTCAGAAAAAAGCCGGCGACACCAGATGCCCTCGCCATCGCGCGGGAGATGGATCAGTTCGATCTGTTGATCGAGGATCTGGACAGTGAATATGGCCAAGGCTGGCTGGGCGCGGGCCTAGACGATGCGCTCACACAGATCGCGGGTCTGGACCCCGATGCGACGGAATGCGTGATCCTGGCCGTGCAGCGTGCGGATGAGGGCGAACTGGACCCGTATGTCGGCATCGTGACGGCGGCGAAGGCCCGCGGGCTGCCTGTGCTGCTGGTGGTTGAGGAATTGACAGCAACCGCCTTGCACAGGTTGGTGCGTGCCGGCGCGGACGAGTTCACACCCTACCCGATGCCCGAGGGTGTGTTGGCAGAGACATTGGAAAAGATGCGCGTGGCATCGCATCAGCCCGCACATGTCGGCGATATATCGGCGCGGCGCGGGATGATCCTGCCGGTGCAGGGCATCGCGGGCGGCGTCGGGGCCACGACCCTGGCGGTCAATCTGGCGTGGGAAATGGCACAAGCCCCGCGCAAGGCCTCGCGCAAGGTCTGTATCATTGATCTGAACCTGCAATTCGGGTCGGTCGCGACCTATCTGGATCTGGCCCGTCGCGAGGCGACGATGCAGTTGCTGACCGAACCACAGGGGCACGACAGGGCCGCGATCGGCGATGCGATGGTGACCTATGGCAAGAAGCTCTCCGTCCTGACCGCCCCGCCCGATACCGTCCCCTTCGAGATCGTGGAGAACGAGGATATTCGCCGCATTCTGGATGTGGCGGCCACGACCCATGATTTCGTTATCGTGGACATGCCTTCGGTTCTGGTGGGATGGACCAGCGTCGTTCTGGAAATGGCGGAGACCTACTTCGCCGTGATGGAGCTGGACATGCGCTGCGCCCAGAACATGCTGCGGTTCCTGCGCGCGCTGAAGGCCGAGGACCTGCCGTTGGAGAAGGTGCAATACGTGATGAACCGCGCCCCCGGCGGCCTGACCGGAGGCGGCAAGGGGCGCGTCAAGCGCATGGCGGAATCGCTGGGCATCGAATACAATGTCATGTTGCCCGATGGCGGCAAGGCCGTGATGAACGCCGCCGATCAGGGTGTGCCACTCGCGGAGGGCGCTTCCGGCAACGCCTTGCGCAAGGAAGTGCGCAAGATTGCAGGGTCGCTGGCCGAATTGGCCGAGAAACAGCAGACAGACGCGATCTGAGGATCGCAGCCCGGCCGGGACGCCGGGACGAGGTTGAGGGGGTACGGCATTGTTTTCACGTTATCAGAAGCCGGGGCAAAAGCCGGGCCAGCGGGCTGCACAACCCTCGCCCCGCCCTCAGGACTCACCGGCTTTGGAGAAGTCCGGGGTTGCGGCAACTGGCAGCGCCCCGCCTGCGGTCGCCACGACACCATCACCGAAATTGAGCAAGGCCCAGCCTGAGACGGCGGCGCAGATCGCGGAGAAGGAACGGGATGCCAAGCGCCGCGCCCGCCTGCTCGACATCCGCATGGAACTGCACCGCCGGTTGCTGGAAACCCTGAACCTCGCCGTGCTCGACAAGGTCAGCGAGGGCGATCTGCGGCGTGAGATCAGCGCGATCAGCCGCGAGGGGCTGCGCGAACAGGGCATCGTTCTGAACGCCGCCGAGGTCGAGCAGCTCAACAACGATCTGTATGACGAGGTGACGGGCCTGGGCCCGCTGGAACCGCTGCTGAAGGATCCGACCGTCAACGACATCCTCGTGAACTCGCACCGTCAAG
>Ga0209345_10002787_pt1 | contig 18786 bp, 14 predicted proteins | sample Cruoilmetagenom7_FD_187294 | JGI IMG/M metagenome (GOLD analysis project Ga0209345, IMG submission 187294) | Oil polluted marine microbial communities from Coal Oil Point, Santa Barbara, California, USA - Sample 7 (SPAdes) (version 2) | ecosystem: Environmental > Aquatic > Marine > Oil seeps ...
CGCATGAATTTAATGCGCCTCGCTCAGTATGCGTCCGTGGAAGAGGCCATTGCCGCCACAAAACAACAAGAAGTGGTAAAAGTAATGCCCTGGACTGAGCAGAAAGAGGCTGGTGCCATGCTTTGTATCCCAGAAAATGCGGGTTACGAAATCACAGAAATGCCGATTGACGTAGTAATGCGCTCTTAAGAGAGAGCTCATATTGAAAAAGACTTCTACTTTAAGAAATCACCAAATTAGTGTAGCATATTGCGCGCAAATTTCTTTTAAATCGCCGCTGCGTGAAAGCGACGTGGCGTTTAAAACACCCTCTATCTGTTCCTGCGCCTTTTGACTCGCAATAGCCGTCAATCAGGCATCATTTGTAGGTCATAGATAGCAACCCTAAACAGCCAGAGGATTACACATTGTTAGAAGCTTATCGTAAACATGTTGAAGAACGGGCAGTAGAAGGCATTCCACCAAAACCACTGAATGCAGAGCAAACTTCAGCACTGACCGAACTCCTTAAGTCCCCACCTGCTGGCGAAGAAGAGTTTTTGCTAGACCTCCTTATAAACCGTATACCACCCGGTGTTGATGAAGCGGCTTATGTAAAAGCCGGGTTTTTAACCGCCATATCAAAAGGTGAAACCAGCTGCCCGGTTATCGACAAAGCAAAAGCTACCGAGCTACTCGGCACCATGCTTGGTGGTTACAATATCGACCCACTTGTTGCACTGCTTGACGACGAAGAGCTTGCCCCCATTGCAGCGAAAGCACTGTCCCGCACCTTACTTGTATTTGATGCCTTCCACGATGTCCAGGAAAAAGCAGCTACTAACACCTACGCCAAACAGGTTTTAGACGCTTGGGCAAATGCAGAATGGTTTACCAGCCGCGACAAAGTTGCTGAAAAAATCACCGTCACCGTCTTCAAAGTGACGGGCGAAACCAATACAGATGACCTTTCTCCTGCACAAGATGCCTGGTCTCGGCCTGATATTCCACTACACGGCAACGCCATGCTAAAAATCGAGCGTGACGGTATCCACGATGCGCTTACGCAGATTAAAGAAGAGAAAGAAAAGGCCCATCCCCTCGCTTACGTTGGCGATGTGGTTGGCACAGGCTCCTCACGTAAATCTGCCACCAACTCTGTGCTGTGGCACATGGGTGACGACATTCCTTTTGTACCCAATAAGCGCGGCGGCGGTGTTTGCATCGGCGGGAAAATTGCTCCGATCTTTTTTAACACTATGGAAGATGCCGGCGCCCTACCCTTTGAGTGCGATGTTACCAAAATGAATATGGGTGATGTTATTGACATCTATCCCTATGAAGGCGTGGTAAAAAACAACGCTACTGGTGAAGAAATCTCAAAACTAGAGCTTAAGTCTGATGTTCTATTTGATGAAGTACAGGCTGGTGGCCGCATCAACCTTATCATTGGTCGCGGTTTAACCCAGCGAGCGCGTGAGGCGCTAGGTTTGCCAGCCTCGGAAATTTTTCGTCAGCCAACAGCGCCCGCAGAGTCGACAAAAGGCTTCACCCTGGCTCAAAAAATGGTGGGTAAAGCATGTGGCGTAGAGGGTGTTCGTGCCGGCCAATACTGCGAACCAAAAATGACCACCGTCGGCTCCCAGGATACAACTGGCCCCATGACCCGCGACGAGCTTAAAGATCTCGCCTGCCTGGGGTTCTCCGCAGACCTGGTTATGCAGTCTTTCTGTCACACTGCCGCCTACCCAAAACCTGTGGATATCGACACCCAGCACACCCTGCCAGACTTCATTATGAATCGAGGCGGTGTCTCCCTTCGCCCCGGCGACGGCATTATTCACTCCTGGTTAAACCGCATGCTTCTGCCTGACACAGTGGGAACCGGCGGAGACTCACACACACGCTTCCCAATGGGAATCTCCTTTCCTGCCGGGTCTGGCCTGGTAGCTTTCGCTGCTGCAACGGGCGTAATGCCGCTGGATATGCCCGAGTCTATTCTGGTTCGCTTTAAAGGTGAAATGCAACCCGGTATTACGCTGCGCGATCTCGTTCATGCCATCCCCTACTACGCCATCCAGGAAGGCCTGCTCACCGTTGAGAAAGAAAGTAAGAAGAATGCTTTTTCTGGTCGCGTACTGGAAATTGAAGGCCTCAGCGATCTAACCGTCGAGCAAGCATTTGAGCTATCGGATGCATCTGCTGAACGCTCTGCAGCGGGCTGTACCATCACCCTTTCCGAAGAGGCCGTTGCTGAGTACCTTAACTCCAACATCACCTTATTGCAGTGGATGATCGCCAACGGTTATGGAGATGCCCGCACCCTGGAGCGTCGCATCAACGAAATGCAAAAGTGGTTAGACAACCCAAGCCTGATGCGTGCCGATGCCGATGCCGAGTACCACTCCATTATTGAGATCGATCTCAGCGAAATCAACGAACCCATCCTTTGCTGCCCGAATGACCCCGATGATGCGCGCAAGCTGTCACAGGTACAAGGCGAAAAAATCGATGAAGTATTTATTGGCTCATGTATGACGAACATCGGTCATTTCCGTGCCGCCGGAAAGCTACTTGAAACCCTGGACGCTCCGCTGTCGACCCGCTTGTGGCTAGCGCCTCCCACAAAAATGGATGAGCATATCCTGATGGAAGAAGGCTACTACAACATTTTTGGTCGTGCTGGGGCACGCACAGAAATGCCCGGCTGCTCGTTATGCATGGGAAATCAGGCACAAATAGCGCCGAAATCAACAGCCGTTTCCACATCCACTCGAAACTTTCCCAACCGTTTAGGCAAGGGCGCAAACGTGTACCTAGCGTCCGCTGAACTTGCAGCAGTCTCGGCGGTCATGGGGAAACTGCCTAGTCCGGCCGAGTACCTTGAGTACGCTGAAAACCTCAACACTATGTCTGGCGAAATTTATCGCTACATCAACTTTGATAAAATTGATGAGTTTGTTAAACAAGCTGAAAATGCGATTCCCGTCGCACAAAGAAGCTAAGCAGCTATAAGGCTCTACTCTAGCCCCGCCTTTGCAGGGCTTTTTATTAACGACCGGAAAGTCCTATGAAAGTTGCCGTTATCCCCGTTACTGCCTACCAACAAAACTGCTCACTTGTATGGTGCCCCGCAACAAAAAAAGGCGCCCTGATCGACCCAGGTGGCGACCTCGAAAAATTACAAAAAGCGGCCGAAGAGAAAGGGTTGACGATTGAGAAGATCCTTCTTACTCATGCTCATATTGACCATGCCGGCGGCGCTGCCGATGCCTCTTCGTTATTTAGCGCACCGATCATCGGCCCTCATGAGGGCGAAAGCATGCTAATAGAGATGATGGAAATGCAAAGCCAAATGTCTGGAATCCCAGCCAAAAAATTCACTCCCGATCAATGGCTAAAAGATGGCGACACCGTATCTGTTGGCGATTTACAGTTTAACGTTTTGTTTTGCCCTGGGCATACACCCGGCCATCTTGTTTTTCATGCCCCCAAAAACAACATCGCATTTGTGGGCGACGTACTTTTCCAAGGCTCAATTGGCCGCACCGACCTACCCGGCGGTGACACCCAAACACTTCTTAACTCCATAAAAACAAAGCTCTTCCCCCTCAATGAAAGCACTGTCGTAGTCAGTGGGCACGGCCCAAATACCACCATTGGTAACGAGAAGAAAAACAACCCCTTCCTGAAAGGCTAAGCACCTTCCCAGATAAGGTACGCTTTAAAAACTCGTTATGTCAGCGCAAGCGCAGTATTTTCCAATCCAGAAATGAGCCTGAAGAAGTGTTTCAGGCCTCTATCTTGAGTCGCTCATGGAGTTGTTTAAATAATTGGTATCGGGCTAAATTCAGTTGTTCAGCGGCCTCATTGTCCGTCATTTCACTTGCAAAGACATCAAGCTTCTTAAAAGTGATCCCTGTCTTTAACCTAGAAACCTCGGTTGGGTGCGAAAAAGATGTGCACCGACAGTAGGCGCTCTTAGGCGAGATATTGCCGTGCATAGGAAATTTTCAAAATTCGTGCTCACCTTATTGGGCGTAAGCGCCGTATACGGCTGGAGATGAGAACTTTTTAAAATTTTCTAGGTGCGGCAAGAGCTTGTGCAGAATTTCGTACTCCAACTGCGGTTTCTAGGTTAAATATTGATTGGGTTTCGACAGGCTAGGGAGTTTTTCATAAGGTGTCATCATGTCCTCATAGCGGTATTTCTTTTTCTCTTTTCCTTTATCATCAGTGACTGTTGAGGGGAAATAACAAGGGCGATGAAAGTTGACGTAGCGGTAAACTTGATCGCTGTTGAGTTCTGAAAATTCTGTGGCATAGTGCTGGGGTATATGCGAGTAGCCGTAGAGTTTACCAACAACAGAACCGTTTTTGCTTTCCACCAGGCCATTATCATTGCTGTGCCAAGAGCACGATTTTGTAAATTCAATGCGCAATTTATCCAACAACTGTGCAACGGTATAGTTAATATACCGCCGTTATCGGCATGGAAACCCCTTATCTTAAAGGGGAAAGCCGTTAATATTTTTTTTAGTGTGGGCTACATAAAGGGCTCGCTAAAGAGCGTTCTTGTTTATTAGTAGCTATGTCGAAGGCCACGGCCTGCGTACCTTCGAGAAACTGCCTGATGGCAGCAATACTGATTAGTTGCTCTAAGCTCATGATCGTTTTCACCCTGTGATCATGAGCGACATCAACTGCTATTTCAGGCTCATTTTATAGTGAAAACACATTCGGCTTATCCAGACTCACTTCACATTTGAGAAGACTAGCGCTTGAACAAGCTTTACTCCAAGGGTAGACTCACCTTCCGCTTGGTCAGTGACCGACCGGAAGGTAAGCGGCCAATAGGAACCCAGCATGGAATTAAAGATGGACAATGAGCTCACGGATGGCGCGTTAAAGATAATGAAAACAGCGGAGGCTCTCTTTGCAGAGCAGGGCTACGCAGGCACATCTCTTAACGCTATCGCCAAACAAAGTGACGTCAGTAAGGCAAATATTTTCCACCATTTCGAGAACAAAGAGGCCCTGTACTGCGCTGTTCTTGGTCAGGCGAGCAAGGAAATGTCCGATGTCATCGATGAAATTCACAACCCAAACAGCCCCATTGAAGAACAGATCAGGCAGTATTCGTTACAACATCTAATGAGCCTTTTTAGAAACCGAAATGTTACGCGCCTTATTCTGCGCGAGATGCAAGATGACAGCGGCCAGCAAAATGTCGCCATGGCACGCGATGTATTAGGTGACAGTTTTTCCCATATTGTAAATTTGATAGAGGCAGCTCAGTCAGAAAACAAAATAAGAAAAAACATACCCGCCGCCGTAATAGCCATATCCATGGTAGCTGGCAACGTTTTTTATTTTCAAGTACATAAATTGCTAGACCAATTTCCAGAACTAAGCGGGGCGGAGCAGCCCCAAAATTATAGCTCCGCTTTTTCTGAAATTCTTCTTAATGGAATTCTTAATAATAAAAACTAACAAACATCTTTTTAAAGGAAAGTAGTGAATGTTAAATAGTAAAAAAGCTAAAAAAATAGCAAGCTCCACATTAATTGGCGTCACCTTAATCACAACCAGTGCATGCAGTAAAAAGGAAGAAGGGGCTCCCAAGGCGACAGGACCTGTAGCGAGCATCATTACAACCGCTATAGTAAAACAGGAAACTCTTTCTAACATCGTCAGCTCCGTTGGCGTTATAAACAGCATCAGCTCTCCAACAATATCTGCCGAAACATCTGGAACGGTTTCCCATATACATAAAGATATCGGCCAATATGTTGCGAAGAATGAAGTCATTGCAGTGGTGGATTCTGCAATTGCCAAACTTACAGTGAAAGAAGCAGAAGCTGCTTTAAAAAGGCTTGCCGCCCTCCTCCAAAACCAGGAAAAAGGCCTTGTTCGTAATAAAAAACTTTTGAAAAAGGGATTTATTTCCGATGCGCGTTACGAAGATATTGAGTCGCAGCTCAAAGCGACTCGCGAGCAATTTGCACAGGCAAAGGCTGGGTTAGATAAAGCTTATGATCACCTTGAAAAAACCAGCATTCGGTCACCCTTGTCTGGCAATATTGAGCAGCGCTTTATCTCAGTCGGTGACTTCGTGAATCTAGGAAAACCGGTTTTCAAAATCAGCACCTCTGACAGATTCCAAGTCGTACTGTTATTCCCTGAAACCACCAGCCGCTACTTTAAAAAAGGCTTGAGCGTTAAACTGTCTACGCCAACCACACCCGACATTATCGCCGAAGGTGAAATCACCGATATTGTATCCATGATTGACACCAGCAACCGCTCGATTCGTATTGTTGTTGATGTAAACAATCCCGGAGGCTGGTCACCGGGTGCATCGGTATTAGGTGAAGTTGTTCTGGAAAAAAAGCCTAATGCACTCACCGTACCGCAACAATCTATCGTACTGCGTCCTGCTGGAAAAGTTGTTTATCTCATTAAAAACAACACCGCCATACAGCAAGTTGTTGAAACCGGCATGAAAAAGTCTGGCCGAGTGGAAGTCATCAGTGGGCTTCAACATAACGATATGGTCGCTAAAGACGGCGCAGGCTTCCTGACAGACAATACTCCTGTTTCGATTCAGGGGGGCCGATAAGATGATACTTGCAGAGCTTTCAATTAAACGCCATGTGCTCACATACATGTTGGCGAGCGGAATCATGTTATTTGGCATTATCTCTGCCAGTAGAATTGGAGTGGATCGCTTCCCCACCATCGACTTCCCTATGATTGCTGTTAATACGGTTATGGTTGGCGCAAGCCCGGAAATCATTGACGCCAGCATTACTACAGTACTGGAATCGGCCATCAATACCGTACCGGGCATAGACATACTCCGGTCGACCTCCTCTCCCAGCGTTTCCACCATCGTCGCTCAATTTGACATGGAGAAAGACGTTGATGTTGCTTACACTGAAATGCAAAGTAAAATCAACCAAGCTATAAACAAGCTCCCCTTAGAGGCCAAGCCTCCAATAATAGCCAAGGCGGATCTTGGTGCTGCGCCAATCATGTGGCTCGCCCTGGTAGGTGATAGAACGACGCAACAACTAAATCAATATGCGAAAACAACCCTAAAGAAACGGCTTGAAAACATTAATGGCGTGGGTGAAATTGCCATAGGAGGCGAACGAGAGAGAACAATTCGTGTTGAACTGGATCTGAAACGCCTCGCAAACCTATCTCTTACCACTCAAGATATTTTGAGGGCTTTCCAAACCCAGCATATTCAAATGCCGGGTGGTTTTTTATCTACAGCAGGTAAAGAACATTTGATTAAGCTTGATTTGGAATACCACCAAATTGATAAGCTTAAAAAGCTGATCGTTAGTTATAAAGGTAATCAAGCAATACGGCTGGAAGATATCGCTACCGTTAAAGATCATCTGGCAGATTATCGTACCTTTGCCAGTTATAATGGAAAGCAGGCTGTTGGTTTGGGCCTTATTAAAATAGCCGGAGGCAATACTGTTGCGATTATTAACAATGTGAAGCAACGCCTTGAAGAGGAAATACTGCCCACTCTGCCACCAGGTTTAAGTATCGAAATTGCATCAAACAGTGCGAACATTATTGAAGAGATTGTGCATGCCCTCTATGAGCATTTAGCCTTGGGTACACTCCTGGCTGCCTTGGTGGTATTTGTGTTCTTAAAAAGCATTCGCGCGACATTTATCATATCGCTAGCTATACCCGTTTCCCTGCTCGGAGCAGTAGTGGTGATGTATAGCTTTGATTTTACTTTTAACATGATGACGTTGCTGGCTCTTTTATTGCTGATTGGAATCGTGGTCGATGACGCCATCGTTGTCCTGGAAAACATTCACCGTCACCAAGAAGAAGAGGGCTCTGACCCGGTTACGGCGGCGATAGTAGGCACCAAGGAAGTGGGCTTTGCGGTATTGGCTGCAACCTTTAGCCTGGTCGCCATATTTGCACCCGTTATTTTTATGGAAGGCATTGTTGGACGGTTTTTCGTAGCCTTTGCCGTCGTAGTAACCCTGGGTGTATTAGTATCGCTTTTTGTTGCCCTAACACTCACCCCAATGCTTTGTGCGCGTTACCTTAAAGCTGAGGCAGAACATGGCCCAATATATAGAAAAATGGAAGTCGGCTTTGTTGCAATGGAAAAAGCTTACTCGGCTATGTTAAGGGGCAGCCTTAAACACCGCTGGAAAGTGGTTGTGGTTGCACTGGCCATCGTTTTTTCCAGCGGGTATTTCTTCCAAAATATTGGCAAGGAGTTTATGCCTCCTGCGGATGAAGGCCAGTTAACCATAACGTTTCGTGCGCCACTTGGCTCCAGTATTGATTACACCGTTAATCGACTGAAAGCAATAGAACACGTTCTCAAGCAGCATAATGACACGGTTGCGAGCTATTTTTCTGACATTGGCTCGAGCGGTACAGGGGTAAACTCTGGCTCTATATACGTGCGCCTTAAACCAGCCAGTGAACGCACCATTACGCAGCCTGAGTTCTTTCCAATATTGGCAAAAGACCTCGCTGCTGTTCCGGGCGTAAAAGCCTTCGTAAGCGCGGTATCCGTACTTGGAGGAAACCGAGGTGAACCACTGCAGTTAATCCTTAGTGGCCCCGAGCTTAAGAAGGTCGCCGAGCTTAGCAAGACTCTACTTGGCAAGATGAATGAAATAGAAGGGTTTGGCAACGTAGATACGGATCTTCAGCTAGAACTACCTCAGTTAATCCCCTTACTGGATCGCAACAAGATTGCAAGCATGGGCATTTCTGCGAATGATGTTGCTATGGCGGTAAGTGTTCTGGCGGGCGGCTTTGACGTTGCGAAGTACAACGACCAACCTGGAGATGGTGAGCGCTATGACGTACGCCTGAAAGCTGGCTCTGATGAAATAAATGACATCACCGACTTAAACAACATCTTTTTGCGTACCCGCAAAGGAGAGATGGTGCGACTGGACACCGTTACCACCTTTGACGAAAAACTCGGCCCAGCAACAATTGGTAAAAACAACATGCAATATGCTGTGCAATTTTTTGCCTCGCCCACTATCCCGATCGGTGACGCCATGTCTATTCTTGAGGGAAAAACTCAGGGCTTAATCCCCCTCGGTTATAGTTTTGAGCCATTTGGTCAGGCCGAAGAAATGGAGAAATCTGCTCAAAGCTTAGCCTTGGTGCTTTTTCTATCTTTGACTCTTGTGTACATGGTGCTTGCGAGCCAGTTCAACTCTTTCTCTCAGCCCTTAATTGTTATGGTTGCCCAACCGCTTGCAATTATTGGCGGTGTTGTGGCGCTTTGGCTGACTGGCCACACTATGAATATGTTCTCAATGATTGGCTTGGTACTCTTAATCGGCCTGGTTTCAAAAAACTCTATTCTACTGATTGATATGGCTAACCAGTTAAGAGAAGACAAGAAGATGGGCGTCGACGAAGCCCTTCTGGCTGCGTGCCCTGTTCGACTCAGGCCCATATTAATGACATCATTGTCCGTTATTCTTGCTCTATTCCCAGCGGCACTGGGGGCCGGAGCGGGCTCCGACACTAACGGCCCATTGGCTGTAGCGGTTATTGGCGGCATGGTCAGCTCCACATTGCTCACTCTGATCGTAGTCCCCGTGGTTTACTCTCTATGGCAAAACTGGTTTGTACGCAGAGAACAAAAGAAAGCACCTGATGCAACACCAGAGCCAAGTGCCATGGATAGTTAGAAAGCAACCAGTAGATGGGGCTAGAAAAGGCCAATCGCTTATGCGTAATGTTCTTTTTAGCCCTTTTCAAAACACTCTCTTTTAATCAACATATTTTAGCGCTGACTAAAAACCAGCGTAATGGAAGTCAGAAACATGCTAGATCTTAACTTAAAGAAGCATCGTATTGCGCTCATCTCCACCTTACTCATATCCTTACCAACGACACTACTCGCAGAAAGCAGTGCCGACTTTGATAAAAAGTTGAGTATTATAGATGTCTATAATATGGCGGTGAAACATGACGCCTCTCTCGCTGCCGCGAAATCCCGCCTCGACTCAGGACTGGAAATTGAAGCGCAAACCAGGGCACTATTTTTACCCAAAATAGCATTCACCGCCGATTCGAAAATAAATGATAGCGATACCGTCAACGAGCCAAGCGGAGATACTTCTCCATTTGCAACTATTGGTGAGGGAGAAAAGCACTATAATTCCCACGGTTACTCCCTCTCCCTGTTACTGCCCTTGCTTGATATGAATTCCATTTACAAGATCCCCGAGTCAAAAATACAGATCAATCAAGCAAAAGTGCAATATGACATCGCCAGCCAAACACTTATCGCTAGGGTGGGCGAAATATATATTAATACACTTATTTCTGAGGAAGACCTTCGCGTGGCGCTTGCTGAAGAAAAGTCCATCGAGGAACAACTACAAAAGGCAAAACTGGCTTTTAAATTAGGTTCTGTAACCATCACCGATACGCACGAAGCACAAGCTGCTCGCGATCTAATTCACGCAAACGTCATTGCTAAAAAAAATCAGTTACATGTATACCAGCACAAACTAAAAACCCTTACTGGCCAGAAGAACACCCAGCTTCGACGTATTAATGGCTCGCTACCACTGGATTTGCCTCAGCTTCAGCTGCCTGAATACGACAAATTGCTTAAGGCAGGCATGCAGGCTAACCGCTCGCTAATCCTTGCCAAACTTGATTATGCACTGGCAAGGGTCCGTCTGACGCAAATTAAAAGCAGTCGTTTACCCAAAATAAATGCATTTGCTGCAGCAGGAGAAACCACTTCGAATGGTAGCGCTTTCAGCGACACAAATAGTGAATCAGAGTTTTATTCTGCTGGGGTCGAATTAAAACTACCGCTGTATACGGGCGGAGCAACCAGCTCAGCCATCAAGCAATCCTCCTATGCAGTCGAGTCAAAAAAGCAAAGCTTGCTCGACAAAAAACGTAACGTTGAGCTTGAGTTAAGGCAGGGCGCTCTCTTTGTTAATCTTGCACGTTCTCAAGTTATCGCTTTTAAACAAGCGGTGAAGACTTCCACCAGCTCGCTCAACTCCACCAAAGTGGGTTTCGATCTGGGGGACAGGACGGTTCTGGACGTGCTCGCAGTGCAAAAGAATTACTTCCGAGCAGTGAGAGACCTCTCCAGTGCGCAGTACAACTATTTGCTCTCCGTTTTGAGCCTAAGCTATACTGCCGGAGTTATTTCAGAGAATGACCTGGAAATAATTAAGGAAGTTATTGATATTATAGATCGCGAAGCAGCCAAGTAGTAGGAGTTACTACGTCACCAAAGCACAAAAACCTCTGGCAAGCTTTTAACCAGAGGTTTTTGTGCTTTATATTCCGAGCTATTCGAAAATGGGTTTGGCGGTTACGCGTCCTTTTTTAATGGTACGTTTTTTACCCAAGCTTACATTACCATTTGGATAGCTCTCAAATGAAAATGTCGCTGAAATCAATTTTCCATTATCTCGAGTCACCACCAGTTTGCCCGGCTTTTCATCTGTTGTGGCATACCCGCTTGCCACTTTAAATATTGCGCGAGCACTATAAAAAGGTAGCGCATACTCACCAGCTCCCCGATAGTCATTCACTTTCATGCGTACGCTCATTTTACCGGATTTGGCGGAGATATGAAGAGCCTTGGTATCATCAAGATCATCTTCGATAACCTTGCATATAATCTCAGTCGGCACTCCGAATCGGCCCGCGTTCACCCAGTCATGTTCCAGATTAAACTCCACTTTATTCGATATGTAGACTTTTGGCTTTGGCAGTGCCACCACTGGCTTTGATGCGGACCGTGGCTTCGCCTCTACCTTCGCCACTTGCACAGGCTTCAGTTTAGCAGCCACTGGCTTGAGCTTAGCAGCTACTTTTGCCGCTACAAGCTTGCCATTACGATACTGACATGGCGAGGGTTTTCCTTTTTCGCTACACGTCCCTATGCCATTCGGAACAAGCTTTTTAAGCGGCCCTTTATACTCTATCCCCTTGGCAAAACGATATTTCGTTGAGCCTTTTTCAATGCCCCCTGCCTTCCATTTAGCAAACACCTTATCACCATTTTTCAGATGATATACGCCTTTCCCCGAGGGTAAGCCCCCTACCCAGTTGCCAACATAGCGATCACCATTCGCGTAAACCATTTTGCCTTGGCCGTCGGGATCACCATCCCTAAACAGACCTTTATATACATCTTTATTTTGGTAACGCATCACACCTTCGCCACGGGCTTTATTTGCAGACCACTCGCCTCTATAGATATTACCCGTTGCATAAAACATCTCACCTTCACCGTTGCGCTTATTATTTCTCCATTCGCCAACGTACGTATCGCCATTTTTCCAGACATAGCTACCTTTACCGCTTTTACGACCATCCACCCAACTACCTTCGTAAGTATCTCCACGACTGGTAGTATAGGTACCTTGACCATGAAATCGGCCGAAGGAGTTTCTTTCACCCGTATACTCACCCGCACCCATGGTAATAGCGGGAGTCGCCAAAAGGACGGATAAAATAAACCCGTGAACATACTTTCTCATATTGTGAACCCTTTACATATGGTCTCAGATCTAGGCCTCTTATACCGGCCCTTAAGACAAATAGCTTTTATAAGAATAGTCTTAAAAAAACAAAAGCGTACGCAAAAAGCGTTACTCCTCTGATAATAAACGTTAGCAAAGGGTTACATCTTTGGAATTACGAAATAGTATGGCTCCCTTTAAGCTGGACGGTTATCAGGTAGCGCAGCAGAGATGAATAAGGATATCACCCATGAATATAAAGAATATCAGCTACATATATATGTTGTCGCAATTTGCCTTACCAAGGCTTTAAATAATGATACTATTCGCCACGCCCAAGGTAAGGTGCATCGTCACTTTTGCATCGGAGATTTTGAATGGATTTCACAACGAAGCTAAAAAACATCGGAAGTGGCCTTAAAGCCACACACGACATAAAGCGGGTGAATGAAATAGCTTCAATAATGATCAAATATGGCTATGCTGACCTCACTCAACGACTGGGAATCGGGCCAGCAAGTAAACTACCCTTCCCAAAGGCCCAAGTGGCTGAAACCCTCAGCGCCCCCGATCGTGCCATCACCGCCCTTCAAGAGATGGGGCCCACTTTTGTCAAGCTGGGGCAACTGTTATCTACCCGTGTGGACTTGTTCAGTAAGGAATGGATTGAAGCCTTTGAGAGCCTACAAACCAAAGTATCCCCCTTACCCTTCGATGAACTTGAGCCGGTATTAAACCAATCTTTAACGGCTCCTTTATTGGATATCTTCGATTCGGTAGAAACAACCCCCCTCGCCGCCGGTTCCATTGCCCAGGTTCATCGGGCTGTTTATCAAGGCAAGGATGTGGTGCTCAAGATTCAACGGCCCCACATCCGGCGGACAATTGAATCTGACCTGAGAATCATGTCATTTCTGGCTGAAGTTGCGGCAAGCAGCATCCCTTCCTTGCAACGGTATACTCCGCAACAAGTGGTTCGCCACTTTGCCACATCGATGCGCAGGGAGTTGGATTTTACCCGAGAGGCTCGGGCCTCCGACCGAATTCGTGCGAACTTCCACGGAACTGATTATGTGGTCATTCCCGAAATTTATTGGGGCTACACCTCTGCGCTGGTTTCAACGCAGGAATATATCAAGGGTATTCCCGCCAATGATATAGAAGGTATTGACGCAGCAGGGCTTGATCGAAAAGTGCTCGCTGTACGCGGTGTTGACGCATTCCTGAAAATGGCATTGGAAGATGGCTTTTTCCATGCAGACCCCCACCCAGGCAATTTCTTCTACCTTCCGGGTAACAAACTCGCGTTAATCGATTTTGGCTTGGTGGGCAGCCTTTCAGATCAACGCCGTAAAGAACTCGCTCAGCTATTGCACGGCGCCATCACCATGAATAGCCGCCCGGTTGTTGATGTACTGATGGATTGGGCAGGTGATGCCGAAAACGATATGGAGGGACTTACCGCCGACATTGACGCCCTGCTTGAGGAATATGACGGGGTTAATCTTGCCCAGATTGATATCGGTGTCGTTCTAAATCAGCTAACAACTCTGGCGAGAAACCACGAGCTAACCATGCCACCGGATCTCACCCTGCTGATTAAATCGGTAATGATTCTTGAAGGGCTTGGAAAAACCCTGAACCCTGATTTTGATCTGATAAAAGAAGCAGAGCCTTTTGTTCGCCGGGCAGTGCTACACCGCTATTCTCCTGAATCTCTTTTTCGGAAAAGTTTGGGATCAATCACTGAAATCGGCGGAATCATTGGCGAACTTCCACGAGACCTGCGCCGGATGCTGATTTTAATGCGCCGGGGTTATATCCCCATCAACATCAACGTGGATCAACTTGAAGAATTTAGCCATAGGATTGAAAGCACTGCCAATAGAACGGTTATTGGTTTAATTGTTGCCGCATTAATTATCGGTTCATCCATCGTTATGACGGTAGATGCAGGACCAAAACTGTTTGGGCTGCCATTCTTTGGCATGATGGGTTTTATAACGGCGAATATTGGCAGCGGCTGGCTGCTTCTATCCATGTGGAACACCCGTAAATAAAGCTCTTTTTTGCCGGAAAAAATACTAAAAAACGCTCCAGGACTTAGTGGATCGTTTCGGCAATATAAATAAGCTGGGAGGCTTCGTATTCCGTAAGCGTTCTTCCCAGTCGAATATATTCATCATATAGTGCACTGAGCTGGCGCGGACGCAGAGCAGGTGGTTCATCCTCATCCCCTGGCAGAACCGCCACAATATGTTGCTCCCCAAGAATATCAACGGCAAGTGTAATCATTGTTCTAACCTCTTTCCTAATGATAACTGTAATATTGTGGCCAATCGGCGCTTTTCAAACTAACCACGAGAAAAAGAATTCTTATTTATGAACAATCGCTTTTCAGGATAAAGAAAATGCCAGCACAAACAAATCACTCAAGCAGTACGCACAACACCATAGAGCCGAGCCAAAAGCGAACTCGCTCGCTCAAAATTTACTGGACGACACTACTGGTTCTGGGAAGTTTTTTTAAATTTAAAATCCTCTCAATGATCCTGGGAGATAAATGGCACAATAAACACCTTACTTTATTGATAGTAAAGAATTCCCGCCGTGTCAAAGATGCCATTCTCGACGCTAAGGGGCTTTTTATTAAGGTTGGTCAGCTTATCAGCATGATGGGGAATTTTTTACCTGAAGAATTTCGACGAGAGCTGGAGTCTCTCCAGGATCAAATTCCTGCCAGCCCTTCCTCACAAATTAGACGCAGGATAACGGAAGAGTTAGGTGCTCCCCCTGAAGAGCTATTTGAAACGTTTAACCCAAATCCCATCGCCAGCGCCTCTTTGGCCCAAGTACATGAAGCCACCCTCAAAAGCGGAGAGAGAATCGCACTCAAGGTTCAGCATATTGATATCGAGCACAGAGCCCAACAGGATTTAAAAACCTTTAAACGCATCCTCACTCTTTTAAATATTGTGATGGGGCTGAGGGGAATATTGGCATACCACAGCCAAATTCATGCAATGATCATGGAGGAGCTGGACTTTACACAGGAGGCCATTAACTTAAAAAAAATAAGAACAAACTTTGCAGGAAATAAAGAAGTAAAATTTCCGCAAACCTACGACAAGTATTGCACCAAGCATATTATTGCCACCGAGTTTATAGACGGCGTTAAACTCACAAACATCGATGCACTGAAAAAGTTCAACATAGATAAAGAAGTCCTCGCCAAAAAAATCTTAAGGGCTTACTGCGAAATGTTCCTGAAACACGGCCTGTATCATGCCGACCCCCATCCGGGAAACTTTCTGATTCAGCAGGATGGGACACCGGTGTTTATTGATTTTGGTGCCGTTGCAACCCTCTCCCCTTCGATGAAAGAAGGCATCCCTATGTTACTCAATGCAGAATTGCAGCAAGATAATAAAAAGCTGCTTGCGGTATTACGGCGCATGGGCTTTATCACGCCCTTTGGCGAAGATGAGCTACTACTAAAACTGATAGACCTCTATCAGCACCGCTTACACACCCGTAGTCACCTCACTGACTGGACACTTGAATACATCATGGACGAGATGACAGATGACTGGGAGAGCATGTTTGATTTCACCAAGCTGGGAATTAGCACGGGCGAACTGATTTCTTCGTTCCAAGTCCCTATGGATTGGGTATTACTACATCGCACGCTTGCTTTGCTGGTAGGCTTAGCCACAGATTTAGCGCCCCAGCTTCACCCTATGCCAATCATCCAGCCTTACCTCAAAACACTCGCTACAGACACACGCACAGAGTGGGGCAAACTTGCTATTGGCTCTGTCTTGGACACCGCCACTGCCATCGCATTAACGCCAAAAGAGCTACACACCGTTCTTAGAAACGTCAACCAAGGCGACCTGCAGCTTCAAATATTTGGCTGGAAAGAGGCGATAAATCTCGTTTATTGTTTAGGGCAACAATTGATTTATACCATTTTCACTTTAGCCAGTGGCGGTGCTTTTTATTTGGCTCACTGGAGCAAAGATTCTGAAATGGAGAGATATACACTTGGCTTATTCGTGCTTTTTTTATGGCTGATGCTTCGCGCCATGCACCACGGAAAAGACTTACAACGGAAAATTCATTATCGACGTTAGATTCTGGACGAAGTAGCCCTTGTCACCCGACATCATAACAGCCCTATAGCTTAGGGGGTGGGGAAATATTGACGGGGAAAGGGGTGACTTTATCACTCGCACTGAGCATTTTCGCCACTCCCTCCTGTTTTACTTCGTCAATACGAATAATCGCTCCAACGGGTACAAAACTACGCAAAACACCCTCGAACTCCGCCTTGAGTTTCTCTTCAGAAGGGTCAACAAGCACCTGGCTTCGCTCGCCAAAAATAAATTCTTCGACCTCTATAAAACCATAAAGCTCGCTCTGATAGATCTGCTTTGCATACATCTCGTAGACAGAACCTTGATTTAGAAATATCACCCGATAGATGGGCTGCTGTTCATTTTTCATGATAAGCCGGTAGGACTCCCAGTTTTAAAAAAACGCCATCACGCCAAAGGAATTGCAATACCCCCTCAGGAAGCGCTTGAGCATACGGGATAGTATATACCGATATAAAACGAACAGAAATGAAAGGTGTTATGATTCACATCACTCCAACGGGAATAAAAATTGCGAACAGTCTTCGTAAACCTAAATTAATCAGGCAGGCTGTCAGGTTCCAACTATAATATTTTCTTATTGACGCTAAATGCTGCGTCGAAATCTACAATATACCTCGTCTTCAACTCAGAGTTCAGCCATGAAACCAGGATCGGATACCGCCAAAGCACGTGTTGTTATTTTAACCGACTTATATCGCATCAAGTGCAGCCTCAATATTGTTCCTGGAGTACGCTTAACCGACTATATTCGCTCTGAAAGTAATTTTGTGGCCGTCACGTCTGCTGAAGTCTACAACATCGAAGGTAGAAAGATGATCCTTTCCGCTGATTTTATGGATATCAATAAGAGTCACATCCAGATCATCACACCAGACGAGATGGTAGAGCAGCAAATGGGCGACTTTGTTATTCATAATACTCTGGAATAAGACGCAGAGAAAAAGCTCACTATTTCAAATGCCTGACCGACAACCTTATTTCTTCGCTGCTATCCCCACCCTCCCGACTATACGCTAGCCCTTCAGACTGCGGACAGGTCAAAATCCTGATGCCGCCCTCACATACTCCAAAGCTGGTTTTGTATCCGCAAGTCCTCTAGAATCCCCTCTTGAACTGAGTTCTGTATCCGCACAGCCTAACAACGGATGCTCCGCAGACAGAAACGAGGGAGTTTTAGCATAATCGCCACCATACCTACTCGAAACGTCATACGTATCGTTGCCCTATTTTTAGTTCTGGCCTTTGCCATTGTCATATACCAGACTCTTCACCTTGAGCAGTGGCTTAGCCCCAAATCTCTGGCGAGCAATATTGACACGCTTAGAGAGTTCGATGATGGGTTTGGGAGCTTTGGCCCCGCTGTTTTCTTTGCACTGGCGAGTGTTGCCATCGTTCTTAACGTCCCCACTGCCTTTATCATCGCTATTGCAGCCGTGCTCTATGGGGCAGTTGGCGCCACGATTATCGGGACATTCAGCTTTTCTCTGGCCATTATTTTAATGTACATCATCGCCAAAACTCTCGATAAAGGCATTACAAAACGAATCGTTAAAAAATACATGCCTCGAACGAGTCGTTATATTTGTGAAACAGATCTCCATGCAATCATTTGTTTACGTTTAATTTTCTTTGCACTACCTCCTATTAATTGGATGCTGGCAATTTTATGTACGCAGTTTTCCACTTATTTCTGGGGGTCACTCATTGGCGCGCTGCCCAACATTGTGGCTTTCAGCTGGCTCGGGGGCACGTTTGTAGACGTCATTCAGAAAGGACGTTCCATATGGTTCTGGAACACACCAGAATTAATCGCTCCCACAGTTCTTGGAATATTTTTGACAGTTTGTAGTGTATTTTTGAGAAAAAAACAACTTGCCCAACGGGCGCAAGAAAATAATAATTAGAGACCTCCATGTTTTATCCGATTGACCCTCATTTCCCTCTAAAGGGTGAAGATAACAAATACCTCGTCAGCCTGGACGATGTTCCAGTTAATCCCATTTTCATTATGGGCCTGCATCGATCGGGAACAACCTTTCTTTATGATTCCATTTCCCGCTGTTTTCCAGTCGCCAATTTAACCCTCTACGATATTTTTTATTATCACC
>Ga0209345_10002788_pt1 | contig 18786 bp, 19 predicted proteins | sample Cruoilmetagenom7_FD_187294 | JGI IMG/M metagenome (GOLD analysis project Ga0209345, IMG submission 187294) | Oil polluted marine microbial communities from Coal Oil Point, Santa Barbara, California, USA - Sample 7 (SPAdes) (version 2) | ecosystem: Environmental > Aquatic > Marine > Oil seeps ...
AGTTTTTTAGAATGGATGGTGGGAAATCGGGAGAATATGTGTAATCGCCTTATGTGCTGAGTGCTGAGTGCTGAGTGCTGAGTGCTGAGTGCTGAGTGCTGAGTGCTGAGTGCTGAGTGCTGAGTGCTGAGGAGAAACAGAACTGCTGGGCTGGGCTGTTGGGTAGGCTGCGGTTTCGGGCGATTTTTACTTGGCTGTTCGGCCATCGAAGCCTGATTATCGAGCTGGTCGGCTATTTCGGCTACCCAGGTGCCTCGTTTCTCGGCTACCTGGTGACTTTGTCGCCTGGCTACAGGGGTATTCTCCAGACCTGAGAAGACAGGACGAAGATGACACGCTTTTTGCTTTTTGCCACACTCGTCTTGGGTGGTGTGGGGATGACGGCTGCCTCGGTGAGTTTTCCTGTGCTTTGGCTGCCGGCAGTGGTGATTGATGCGCTTGTACTGCTTGGACTTTACGACCTGCTGCAGCGCCGTCACACTATTTTGCGGAATTATCCAGTGATTGGGCATGGGCGCTACCTCATGGAAATGTTGCGCCCAGAGATCCAACAGTATTTCGTGGAGAGCGACACGATTGGTACACCCTTTAGCCGAGATATTCGTTCTCTTGTGTATCAACATGCGAAAGAGGGGCGTAACAAAAAGTCGTTTGGCACGGAGCTGAATCTCATGGCCCCTGGGAGCGAATGGTTTGCGCACAGCGTGTTCCCACGGCCTGTGGTCATGGTGCCCTTTCGGGTGCGAGTTGGTGGTCCTGATTGCACGCAACCTTACGATATGGCGATGTTTAACGTGTCTGCCATGAGTTTTGGTTCATTGAGCGCGCCTGCGGTGCGGGCTTTGAATATGGGTGCGAAGCTTGGCGGGTTCGCGCACGACAGTGGAGAAGGTGGGCTTACTCCTTATCATCTTGATTCTGGTGGGGATCTCGTGTGGGAGATCGGCTCTGGCTATTTCGGCTGCCGCACGCAAGACGGAGCCTTTGACCCCGGGCTGTTTGCCGAGAAAGCAGCCCATCCCCATGTGAAATGTGTGTGTCTCAAGCTCTCGCAAGGCGCGAAACCGGGACTCGGCGGCGTGATGCCCGCAGCAAAAATCACAGCCGAGATTGCTGCAGTGCGGGGCATTCCCCTGGGTGTCGACTGTATTTCGCCTTCTTCTCATTCAGCATTTTATGGCCCGCTCGGGCTCGTGCGATTTCTCGGAAAGATGCGTGAGCTTGCCGAGGGCAAACCCGTGGGATTCAAATTCTGCATGGGGCAACCGGCAGACTTTTTGGCAATCTGTGCGGCAATGCTCGAAACCGGAATATTCCCCGATTTTATTTTGGTTGACGGGTCCGAAGGTGGCACCGGCGCTGCTCCACTTGATTTCCAGGACCATGTCGGCTTCCCGCTGCGAGAGGGTCTGATGTTTGTGCACAATGCCCTGGTAGGTTGTGGGATTCGTGGCCGGATCCGTGTGGGGGCAAGCGGGAAAGTGGCGTCTGGCTTCGATATTGCCCGCTGCCTCGCCCAGGGTGCGGATTACGCAAACTCTGCTCGTTCTATGATGTTTGCCCTGGGCTGTATTCAGGCACAGCGCTGTCACACGAACCATTGCCCGACTGGTGTCGCGACGCAGGACGCACGCCGGGCGCGTGGTCTTGACGTTGCAGGCAAAAGCCGGCGAGTGCACCGTTTCCAGGCTGCCACAGTAGAGAGTTTCAACGCGCTGCTTGCCGCCATGGGTCTCAGCCACCCGTCCGAGATCAGCCCCAACCTTTTGTATCGGCGTGTGGATGAGCAAACAGTCACCACCTATGCCGAGCTGTATCCCTGGCTCGAACCGGGTGCGCTCCTCGGGGACGACGCCCCCACAAACTGGTCTTCCTGGTGGGAGGCGGCACAGATCATGGTGGCGACTGCCGTGTAAGTGCGGGTGCGGGTTCCGGGTTTGCGTTTCTTCGCCGGGAACCGCATTGAGGTATTCTCCGGCGGTTCTGACCCTGGCATCGAGATACACAAGGTTGGAGTAAAGACAATGGCCGAGGTTCCTGCCGAGGTTTTTATTGATATCTTCTCGGCATATCCGAGACCCTGGACGAACAATATCGCCCATTCTGTTGTCCGTCCTGTAGACGTGCTTGTGACGATGGGTTATGGCGATGTTGGCCCGATTTTTCGTGGGAAGCGCTATGGGTATTGAGAGCTTGTCGACCCTGCTGCTCCACCGATCGAGCTGCTTCCTCAAGTGCATGACGGCATCCGTGCGCAGGTTGCATCTCCCAGCAGGAGCTTTGGGGAAACTTCCGCGTAATGATTCCAGGACGGTCCTGTGGGGAGTCCCATGAGGGTCCAGCGATGATCCGATGAGTAATGTTGAACCGCCACGACCCGCCATTGAAGCTGAATCCATGAGGCTACCTGCGTCCACGTCTGCCTCCACGTCGACATCTGCAGTCACAGTGAGCCGCCGGCAGCCTCATTCGCGGCGTCTCGCTGCTGAATTTACCGGTACTGCGTTTCTGCTTGCCGGCATCGTCGGTTCGGGGATCATGGCCGAAAGCCTGACCGACGATGCCGGTTTGCAGCTTCTCCAGAATACCTTTGCTACCGCCGGTGTGCTTGTCGCGCTCATTCTGGCGCTTGGCCCGGCCTCGGGTGCTCACTTCAATCCTGCAGTGACCCTTGCCGACTGGGCTTTCGGGGGGATCGACATTCCGACTGCGATCTACTATGTGCTCGCGCAGCTTACCGGCGGTATCTTTGGGGTCATGGTCGCCAACATTATGTTTGACCTTCCCATTGTGGATTGGTCAACGAAACACCGTTCCGGTGGACATCTTGTGTTTGGTGAGGGCATCGCAACCCTGGGATTGTTGCTTGTGATTTTTGGGGTCGTCCGATCTGGGCGTTCTTCGGTTGCCGCTTTTTCTGTTGGCGGCTATATCGCGAGCGCCTGTTACTTCACATCATCCACGAGCTTCGCAAACCCTGCGGTCACCGTTGCGCGCATGTTTTCTGACACTTTCACGGGGATTGAACCTGGGTCTGCCTGCGCATTTATCGTTGGCCAACTCATCGCGACTGCCGTTGCTGTACATTTGATCCGATTGATCTATCCGAGTATTGGAGATGTTGCCGATCGAGTGATTATCCCGCACGATTCTGCCGGTTAATCCGGTGCTCTCTTTTCCTCTCTCCTTTTTTGTGTCTGTCGAGGTACTCTTTCTCCGATTATTTATCGGAAATGTTGGGCAGCACTGCGGGGAGAAGAAGCGTGAGGCTGGTTGGGTAAAGAGTTCGCACAGTTTTTCTCTGAGAGATATTGCAAAAAGAATATTTGGGAAAAACCTTGCGACTGAGGGAAAAATTGCAAAGAAATACGCGGCATGTTTCTGGTTTGTTGGCTTTGGGTTTGCTCTTTTGTGATGCATTATGGAGACCAACTTGCGGACAACCAATAAGCCAATCTGATGATGTGTAAAATGAGAAAAACTTGCCCTGAGTTTGTGTTTTACTTGGAGTTTTTTCCTTCTCTTGGGACTGTGCTATTTTCGAGGTGAAATGGCTTGTGGTGAGGGTGTTGAGGTTGGGACTCGCGTGTAGGGATGCTAGGGTTTTTCTGAAAATTGCGGATTGATTTCGGCAATTTGCATGGTTTTTGAAGTACTGGGCCGGATATTTTTCTGCCTGTCATGATGCTATTCCAAGTTGGTTGTGTGGATTGGCAGTTCTTTGGTGTATGACATTTTTCTACGATGAGATTTCTTTTTTGACAACACCGCTCTTTTGGAGAAGGAGGGCGACCTGTCTGGATCGAAGGAAACGCTCGTGGGATTTCTATTGCAATTGTTTGGCCGAAAGCAGTTGTCTGGGTTTGATGCGATTTTTGCCGTTTTTGCCAGTAGTGAGGCGGCAATACTTGCGGCAAATGTCCTGGTGTGGGGAATGATCTCACCAGTGAAAAATGCCCTGATCTCTTGTGGGTTTCGTGTGAACGACAGGGTTTGAGCTATTGGTTTGAGGCCATGTGCCGGCAGCTCTTTCTTGGATGATGTAGGTGCGCGAAGCCAATGAACAGCAGGTAATGAGGAGTCATGAGGTGGATATTGCTTCACGGGAGACTGCACTAGGACGAACCGTTCCAGGTCAGACTGTGCCGGGGCAGCTTGTGCCGCGTCAACCTATGATCGATGTCAGGAAGTATCAACTTCCCTCTGAGAATCGAGCTTTGCTCTATGCCTGGATAGGCATCTCTTTCTGCTTTTTGACATTGTTCGCTCTTTTTGTGACAGAACCTCCAATGGTTTTTCTGTTTGCTTTGATTGCAGGCATTGCCTGGTTTCGGGGCCGGATGCGGGAAGCGGAGTTGCTGAGCAATGCAGTCGAGGTGACTCCTCGTAATTATCCGGCAATTTATCATCGTGTGCGTCAAGCTCAATCGATGCTCGGAGTAGAAGACATCGATATCAGAACATATATCGTTGGTTCTGGTGACGACAGCCTTTTGGCCAAACGCTTGGGTCATAAGCGGATACTTGTCTTAAATGGGAGAGCCGTAGAGGGTGTGCTGTCCGAGAATAAATCCGCTGAGATCGACTACCTTATTGGTTGTTTCATTGGGACATTCAAGCTGCGTCATCTGCGTTTTGGGCCGTTCATGTTTCTTCTCGGCATTGCGCAGTTGCCCCTGATTGGGCTCACCTTGAAATCCTGGCTTCGCACAACAGTTTACAGTGGAGACCGCGTTGGTCTTGTTGTTGCGGGCGACGCAAAAGCTGCGTTTTCCATGATGCGCAAGGCCGGTGTCGGGCCGGGGGCGAGAGAAGGATATTCAATTGCCGGCCATGCCGCTCAGGCAGAATCAGCCCAATCTGCCATATTCCATACGCTGTATCTGTGGAGATCCGAGTTCCCATCCCTGGGCGATCGAGTTCTTTCGCTCGGGCGATTCGCGAGAAAAAATAATGCCGCGGCCTTCTTTGTCCAATCTGACCGGCAGTTCTTCGATGATCTTGCAAGCGCCCCCGAGCTTGTCGAAGAGTAGGTACTGCAACTTCTGCAAACGGTTTTCCCCAGGGTTCTCTTGAAAGAGAGACCCTGGGGAGAGGTCCTTTTGATAGTTCCCGTCATGGTTGTGGAGTGCCGTGGTTGTGGAGAGTGTGTGGGAAGAGGCTTGCGATCGGGCGCGGTGTGGGGTTGTTCGTGAGTTGGGGGTTCTGATGCGCGCCTCGGGGGTTGGGATGGCGGTGTTTTGTTGTGGCCGGGATGCTTGCCTGTCCGGTTTTCATCACTGGGTCTCTCGTGTGATTTTGCTGGTCTGTTTTTGCTGGGGCAAAAGAATGTGGATGCTGCGATTTTTTCCCTTGCACCTCTCGCGACGTGAGGCTTTCGGGTGATCCTGTGGCTGCGAATAGACAGGAGTCGGAAGAAATCTGAGTCAGCGGTATGGATACCTGGCAAAGCAAGAATGGACAGTTGCCCAAAATGGGACAGAGATACTGGAGGATAGGCGAGCCGGCAGACGCCACTGGTCTGACGGTGCGCACCTTGGGGCACTATGACGACATTTCCTTGTTATTGCCTTCTCGGCGGACTTGCGCTGGTCATCGTTTGTACACGGGGCAGGACGCGCGACGGCTGTATGCCGTGCTTGCCCTGCGGGACCTTGGCCTTTCGCTGAAGCAGATCAAAGTTTGCCTTGACACCGAGAGAGCAGACTTTCTTGGCATTATGCGCGAACACCTGGCACATGTGGAGCAGCAGATCGAGACATGTCGGGAGGTTCGTGCTCGACTTTCGCAGGTTTTGGGATGATTTGTGAGTTTGTCCTCTCCGCAGAAGAGCTTCTCTCCCTTATGGAGCTGATGAAAATGCATGAAAAATACCATGGACCTGAGGAACGTGCTGTTTTTTCGCGAAAACAGCAGGAACTTGGGGCGGAAAAAATGCCAGAACTTGCCCGTGCAGGCGAGCAGGACTGGGCGATTCTCGTTGCCGAAGTCGAGGAGGCACGAGAGCGAGGCGTTGACCCTGGGAGTCCTGAAGTGCAGGAGTATGCCCGCCGTTGGACTGCATGGATTGGGAGTTTCATGGCGGTTTACGATCATGATCCGGGAATTATGCAGTCGATGCAGCGCATGTATGCCGAAGAGGGGTCGGAGAATGCGACTCGTGCAGCCGTCTCCGCAGATCCCTCGGTGTTTATGGAGCAGGCTTTTGCAGCAGCGGGGAAAATGAATTGAGTGTCTTTCTATCAGGGGACGAACTGCTCGTGCCCTGATAGTGCGGTTCCAGAGAGAGTTTGTTGTTTTTGCGGAATTCCGCGGTTTTGTTTGCTCGTGGCATTGCGCAGATTGTGAGTCCGGGCAAGGACTTTGTATTTGTACTTGAGGTGATAAAATTTTGGTTGTGATTGCTGCGGTTTCCGATCTTTGGGCAGGGGAGTAGGGAAAGACGGTCAGCATGCGTGTTGCCGGGTTTTTCCCCTGACTTGCCGATCGGTTTTTTTGTGTTTGGATTCTGCCTTTTTTCTGTGTGCGCAACAGAATGGAAGGAGTATTCTCGTGTTGAGACACCTGCTCTTTTCTCAGTTCTATATGTATTTTGAGAGCTTTGCTATCCAAGCAGGGAAGCCAAGGGAAGTTCCGAGTCGTTTGGGACTCTTCGGCGGATGCTCACGGCCGACCCGGAAAGAAGGCCAAGATGTGTGACGGGCATGACGACGGTCTGCACGCGGTAGCCCAGGTTGCGCCCCGTCGAACTCACCAAGATGCGGAAGAGACAACTGATCGTGTCTTTCTCGAACCTGTTGATGCAGTAACGGTGACAGTCCTTGTCGATAATGTGGCCGACATGTTGTTGTTGGACCAAGGACCGGCCAAGCGTGTGAACCTTGGTGGCGGCAAGATGCCGATGCTTCCTGTGGCGACTTCTCTCGAAGGGAGCGGAGTGGACGCGCTGCGGGCTGAGCATGGTCTCTCGTTCCTTTTGACTGTGGAGCGAGGAGACCGGGTTCGCCGTTTTTTGTTCGATACGGGGGTTACGCCTGATGGGATGATCGAGAACATGCGGCGTCTCGATCTCGATCCAGCTGATGTGGATGTGATCGTTTTGAGTCATGGTCATTTTGACCATGTCACGGGGCTTGATGGGTTTATCCGTGCTGTGGGGCGCCCGAATCTTCCCGTTATTGTGCATCCTGACCTGTGGTTGCAACGACGGATTGCGATTCCGGGGAGAGACCCCTTCGAGATGCCGACGCCGAGCCTCCGGGCTCTTGAAGACGCCGGCTTCGAGATCATAGAGCGACGCCGGCCCTCTCTTCTCTTTGAAGAGTCGGTGCTTGTCACCGGGGAAGTCGATCGCACTACCTCTTTTGAACAGGGATTTTTACTTCACCAGGCATTGCGGGATGGTGAATGGCAGCCTGACCCGCTCATTCTCGATGATCAGGCGATGATTTTGCATGTGCGGGGGAAAGGTCTTGTTGTCCTGACCGGTTGCGGTCATGCGGGAATTGTGAATATTGCTCGATATGCCCAACGGCTCACGGGAGTGGAAGAAATTTACGCGCTGATTGGCGGCTTCCATTTGAGTGGTCCGCTGTTTGAGCCTGTGATCGCTCCGACATGTGCAGCAATCGCCGAGCTCGACCCTACAGTGATTGTGCCTGCTCATTGCACGGGGTGGCGCGCCACTCATGCTGTTGCTGCTCAGTTTCCTGATGCTTTCATTGCCAATAGCGTGGGTACGCGCTTCGCTCTTTGCGCTGACTGAGGCATTTCCTGTTTTTCTCTTATGCTATTTCGGAAGTTTGTTGGAAGATGGGTGTCCCCGAGGCACAATTCCTCAACAACTTGTCGTTTGTGCAGCGGCTTCTCAATATTCGTATCACCGAGAAGTGATTCTGGTGTTGGGTGCCCCTCTCTGAGGAGGGGGTACCCTGCCCTCCTTCGTCATGGACCTGATCAAAAGAGAAAGCCCAGGGAAGAAGAAGTCCGGAGTGTGGTTCCCTTTCGTTTTCCTCGGCTTCTGCTTTTCAAACGAAGGCTTTGGGTTGGGAAGTGCGCGCTTGTGACTCCTTGCCCATCATTTCCTCTGGGCCTCTTCCTGAAGCATCACGTAAATCGTATAAATAATCCATACGGGTAAATGAGCTATTTTCTATGGGAAACTTGCCACAATTGCCTTCTCGTTCTCTTTGGAGACTCGCTTTGCCATCACAGAAATTGTGAAAATGCTCAGGTCAGGGGACCGGACGCAGCAACTTTGATTTCCCATTGGAATCGGACACTCTCCGTCTGTTTTCTTTGCCTCTCGCGTAAACGACCTTGTTGGTTCTGCACTTGTGCCGGCTCTTTGAAGTGTGTCCTATATTTTTTCTTTTTTATTTCTAGTTCTGAAATCTAGTTTTTCGGATTTGTGATGTCGTTATTGAGTAATGCACTTGCCTACCCCCCCGATTTCTCATCTTTTCCACCATCACTAAAGTTGCATATCCTGGCAAGGCCCGTTTTTCAGAAACGGAGCCCACTTTTGCCTCGCCGGTTCTGACCGTTGTGAGCCCGGTCGTCAATATCACTTCATCAGAGGGGTTCTTGCGCCCCGTTCGTCGTCTTGAGTGCTTGAGTGCAGGATCGTGGCATTGACTGAAAAAAGCCCTGAAATTCTGCTTGACTCTTCCCTTGGGGGAGGTTCGACAATGGGTCAAACAGGAGGTAGATGAGCTGTGACGTTGGTTCCTATTGGACGGTTCTCCCAGATGACGCGACTGTCGGTGAAAGCACTGCGGTTGTATGACGAGAAGGGTCTGTTGACCCCATCCCGTGTCGATCCGACGTCGGGATATCGGTATTACGACCTCGGTCAGGCCAATCGGGCGGAGGCAGTCAGGATTCTGCGCTCGGTGGAGATGCCACTGGACGAGATTAGGGCGGTACTTGACGCCGACAATCCCGAGTTGGCCCACAAGCAGCTGGTGGCGCATCACGAACGGTTGACCGAACGGCTGGCCGCCGATGTCCGTATGCTTGAATACCTTGAAATGTTGATGAAACGAAAAGAGGGCATAATGCCTTATGCCATTGAGCTCGAAGATGTGGCGCCCCGGCTTGTTGCGGCCGCTAGGCTCCACACCAATCTGCGCCAAATCGGCGAGGACATTGGCACCGGATTCGGGTTGATCATCCAGGCACTCGGTCGGGAGAGTATCGCTCCGGCTGGACCCCCGCTGATTGTGTACCCCGACATGATCGACAACGAGACCGATGGGGACATCGAGGTCTGCATGCCGGTCGACCGTGCCATCTCGGGAGATTCGAACGTCTACGGTCGAGAACTTGAAGGCGGAACCATGGTGACCACTGTGCATCATGGCCGCTACCAGGAAATCGGACTGGCCTACCACACGCTCACCGGTTGGATCTCCGAGCACAGCCACGAAATAGCCGGACCGCCACGAGAGATCTACCTGAACGATCCCCAAATGGTCCCGCCCGAGGACCTCCTCACCCGTATCGAGTTCCCGATCTGTTCCGAGCCCGGCTGAGCTGATATCACGTCAACTCCAGTCGCCGCCGGCTGTGGCCAGTTTCCTCCCAGGTCACGGGAGGGATTCCTCATCCACCGGCCCGGTTGCCCGCCCTGCTGGTGCGCAACCGGGCCGGCGGTCTTTTGCGTTTGCGTGTGTCAGCGAGCCGGCTCATGGGTCCGGGGATGAGCCGGTTTCCGTGCTGGATGTTGATGCTGTGTCTCTATGTTGTTGACTTTTCCAGCCAGGTTCTTTCGGCCTGGTTTTTTTCTCTGGTAGTGAGAGAGAAGATTTTGTGAGCTGCTTCTTCGGTAAGGAAGTGTTCTCGTTGTCGTGTTGCCCGATGGGATCGGGCGTTTGGCGGCTCGATCGTGTTTGTGGTGTATGCCAGTGTGCGAGTGTGTGGGGACAGTGATGCTCGGCGGTCTTCTTTTCTTGTGACGACTGATGAGGAGCCAGAAGTCTATCTGCACCCGCATCTTCAGTATTGGCGTGTTTGCTACCTGATGGAGGTTGTTGTTTAGCACCGGGAGTTGCCGATTGTGCTCACGACATACTCGAATGAGGTTGTCACCGTATGTGATGCTGATAATTTTGCAGTGTTTCGCGGTCGGGCAGTGAACAAATCAGTCGCTCGAACTGTCAGGACCAGGGGACTGTCATCGGATGCAAAGGGCCAAGTGCAGCTTCGTTCGGATGTCCCTATAGATAGGTTTTACTCCTTATTGTATGTATTGTGGTTATTGTTTTGCGAGGTCGAGAGGATGAGATTGGGGTGCTCATTTCTCTGGTTGGTTACGGGTTGGTGAGAAGTTGGTTCGAGGAAGGGTCATGAGGCAAGGCCTGGTGCAGGAGCTTCTGATTGGCTGTACGCGACTGTCGGCTGTGGAGGTTTCCTGTGAGTGATGACAAAACGGTGCGGTTGTTCTTGGTTGATGGCACCCCAGGTGGCCTATTGACCGCGGAGATCAGAACTGGACGGGTCATGTAGTGGCGGCGCCACGCTCGGATTTGGGTACGCTGCTCAAGCGACCGGAGGCGAGTCGCACAAGTGTGTATATCTTGCTCGGCGATGACCCCAACAGTGTGGGCGGGACGAGAGCCTGTATCGGCGTTGCCTAAATTGCTATAGGCATGTTGTGATCGAGCAGTCTTTCTTGCTGTGCCGGTAACGGATCCACTGTAAAGAGGGCAGTATTGTAAATACTTGCCGATAATAAAATCTCTGGACATTGGCGCAGAATCCGGATCTTTAAAACTTTGTATCTGCGGAGATCTGACTTCCCATTTCTGGGGTGATTGAGTTCAGAAGAACCTGATCTTTTGTTCGGATGATTCGCTGGAAAGAGTAATGCCGGTGTCTTCTTTCTGGAGTCTGATCGTCACTTTTTCGATGATCTTACAAGTGCTTCCGGGTTTCTCGAATCAGCCGTGATCCTTGGATGGGTTGTTAGGCAGTCGATGCAAGAAAGAAGGCCAAAACAGGTGATGGATATGATGGCAGTCTGCACATGGTGACGCAGGTTGTGGCCCGTCAAGCTTGGTAATATATGGAGGAGATAACTGGACGCGTCTTTCTCGAATCTGGAGACGTTTGTTTTGGGGATCAATGGTGGTTTTGTTTTCTCGGGTACGCAAAATAATACACTGAAGTCCGTATTGGGAATTCGGTGGGAATTTGTTTTGAGGCCGAAAAATTGCGAATGAGGTGACGAGTGAAGTCGGTGACGGCAGACATGCTTGCGGCGGGGACACCAGCAGAGATTGAGGTGCGAGCGGAGCCGATGCCGCCCAATATCGACCCGACGCTTGGAATACCGTTGGAAGTCCCGCGAGGTCCGGTGCCATTGCACCGTCTCGTTGTTGTGGGCGATTCGCTTTCTCAAGGTGTTATGAGCGGGGCTGTGCACCTGACGAGCCTGTCCTATCCAGCGATCGTGGCGCAGAAGCTTGGTTTGGGTTTGGGGGAATCCTTTAGATTCCCCCGTTATGATGGCCCGGGTGGGGGGCTGCCCCTGAATATTGAGACATTCGTGCGCGAGCTAGAGTCTCGGTACGGTGGCAAGCTTAACTGCTGGGAAGCCCCTGGCGCTTTCGTTGGGGTACGGCGTTACCTCGACAAGATCGAGGACTACTGGGAACGTGGTTCCGGAAGCAGACCTCCAAAGGAGACTATTCCATACCATAATTTGGCGATTTCCGGCTGGGATCTGCGTGACGCGCTCTCTGTGACGGCAGAAGTGGCTGAAGAACGCATCAAATCGCCGAAAGACGATTTCTGGCATCTTCAGCAGAAGGTCGAGAACAGTGGCAGTCGTATTGCTTTGGCTGTCTTGAGCTCCTTGCGAGCCGACGGCATTGAGCGAAGTGTTCTCGATGGAGCGATTCTCCTGGGTGAACAGGGGCAGGTGGGTGAACAAGAACAGGGGTCTCAGGATGTACCTGGGCAAAATGCATCCGGAAGAGAGGAGAGAAAAGACGGCATCGAAACTTTGATTGTCTGCCTCGGTTGCAACAACGTGCTTGGAAGTGTTGGACAACTACGCATTCGATGGAGTGGAGAAGGGTACGACGACCTTCAAGAAAAGGAAAACTTTACGATATGGCGACCGTCGCATTTCGCGCAAGAGCTGGCCCATGTGGTTGCCAAGGTAGAAAAGGTGCGAGCCCGGCATGTGATTTGGACGACTGTTCCCCATGTGACCGTGGCACCGGTGGCGCGGGGTGTTGGAAAGAAAATAAACCCCTATTCCCGCTATTACCCTCACTACACACGTCCATGGATCTCGGATGCAAATTTTGACTCAGGGCGGGACCCCCGGATCACGAGCCAGGAAGCTCGTGCTGCTGATTCGGTGATTGACCAGTACAATGCTTCGATCATCGAGAGGGTGCGAGATGCTCGAAGCCAGGGGAGAGACTGGCTCCTCCTTGACATCAGCGGGATTCTTGACAGGTTGGCTTTCCGGCGTTACCAGGATAACCAAGGTGCCCGTCCTGAGTGGTGGCAACCCTATGAGCTGCCTGCTGAGTTGACAGCATTGGATCCCGTGCCGGACACCCGTTTTTATCAGTCAGGATCGGGCGGACGCTCTGCCGGTGGTTTTTTCTCACTTGACGGAATACACCCCACGACAATTGGGTACGGTATTTTCGCGCAAGAATGTATCACAGTGATGCAGCAGGCAGGGGTAGTCTTTCGGCACTCTGATGGCACTCCGCGGACAGGGGCGGTAAAAGTAGATTTTGCCGAACTTGTCAAACGAGACAGTCTGCTTTCTGAACCTTTGCAGTCTCTCGACAGAAATCTTGGTCTTCTCGGCTGGGCGGATCAGGCTCTTGATCTTTTCCATGGTCTATTCAGGTAAGAGGTGGGAAAAGCGCAGGTATCCTGAGACCTGACTCCATGTTTGTTCCCCTTGTTTTTATGGGAGTGTATCGTCACGGACCGTTCCCCGAAAGCTCTTGCTGTAGCCGTGTCTCCCAAGAGCTGTGAGAGCTGTGAGAGCTGTACAACACATGCGAAGCTGTACATGGTACTGGTATTGTGAGCAGTCCTGGTTCCTGGCGGTTACTCCCGGAAAAGCAGACTAAAACCAATCGCGACCGCTGACACCAACAGGCAGCCGGCCACGATCACTCTCCACATCACCCATCGATATCCCCCCACCGGAGCCCAATAAGACTGCTGACGCAAATCCACAAACGGCACCGCCGTATCTACCGCATACACGATCCCGTGAAAACATGGATATGCCTTTCCCGATATGGATTCGTCCGATTGGAGACCCTTTTCGTTTGTCGCCTTCGCGAGGGCCTCTGTGTCGTGTGGTTTCTCCACCGGTACCATCTGCCGGTCTTTTTGCGGCTGTGGTGAGACCCTCGGGAAATTCCACTCCTGGAAGAAGGACCGCCATACTCACTCCCTGCACGATTCCTACCCCAAACCGCTACCAGTACTAACTGCTTAAGTCCCTTCTCCTTGGATCAGTAGTTGTTTTCCCCGGTGGTTTTCTCGGTTGTGTCCGGTTCCCAGGTCGCCGAGGTGGAGAATCCAAGTGATATACACGTGCCGAACTTTCGCGACCTTATCCGTACTCGAAGCCTGGGGCAGAGGACAGCGTGTGCGGCTGTGTCATCTCGAGAGATTCGAACGTCTACGGTCGAGAACTTGAAGACGGAACCATGGTGACCACCATCCATAGCGGCCCCTGCCAAGAGATCGCACCGGCCTACCATACGCTCACCAGCTGGATCTCCGAATATGGCCACGAGAGAACCGGGCCCCAGCGAGAGATCTACCTGAATGATTCCCAGACAGTTTTGCCTGAGGACCTCCTCGCACGGGTCAAGTTTTCGATCTGTCCCGAGACCCTCTCGTACGGCGCCCAACAACTTGGACTACTTGGGCTGCGTCCCGATAAATGCACCTTATGCCGGGGAAAGACGGTGCCTTCTTCTTTGTTCTATCCTGGTGCAATGCCTATCGATCGAAGCCGGAAGGCCCGGGCCGCCCGGCGGCGCAAACGCCGAATGGGTCGCGTGGAACATGATCTCAGCGACGCTCAATGGAGCGCGCTCAAGCAAGCCTGGGGCGGTTGCGCCTATTGTGGCGCGACTGATCAGGCGTTGCAACGCGATTGTGTGCTGCCCCTCTCCCGCGGTGGACGTTACACCCTCGACAATATTGTTCCAGCCTGCCGTTCCTGCAATGCCGGCAAATCCAACCGGGAAGTCACCGCATGGATGCGGCGCAAACGGTTCGACGAGCGGGCTTTTTTGACGCGCCACCTCGACATTCATGTGGAACTGTGTGCAAGCGCCGTGCATGGGGCTTCGCAGGCTTCGCAGCCGCAACAGGGCATCGAACACACCGGTCCCGCCGAACCTGAAACTGCAGACCCCTCTCCTGCCGACGATTGGGTTGAACCTGGCGGGCACTGACCTGCCGGGATCAGCCACAGGCAGAAAAGGAAACGGCACAGGGGGAGCCGAGATACCTCACGCGAGAGAATATTTCCCGGTATATATTCCGGCATGCATCCGGCATATACAAGGTAGGGGTGGGGAAGACTGCTTCGGCAAGGCCACTGCCAAGCCCAGGAAAGTGGTGGCGCCTGAGCGTTGTGAGAAGCCGATTATTGCAGTGCCTACTGTTGGAGCTTGCAGAGCACCTCCCTGAGAAATGACGTGCTGCCGTCTCTTGGAACCACCAGGTCAGGCCTCGCCCGGGTATGGTCCGGTTATCGAGACGAAGCTGATGCAGGACAAGGTGCAGCCACTTGCCGAACTTTGTGGCAACCTCGGGCATGCGAGGCACTTCGAGAAAACCGAGCTGTTCATGGAACCGGATTGAGCCTTCGTTCGCACTATCGATAGCAGTAATCATCGTATGTCTGCCGATTGCACGGGCCTCCTGAAGGAGCGCACGCATAAGCTTCCGCCCAACATCTGGACGCCACTGGTCTTCTCGTACATGAATCGTGTTCTCGACAGTGAATCGGTAGCCTGGCCGTTTCATGGCATCGCGGAACAAGCAGAATGCGGCGACTCCCACTACTTCGCGGCCTTCCTCAGCTACCAGAACCGTCTCATGCTCATTCACCCACTCTGGAACGCTGTCCGTGGTATACAGCGTGTAACTCCACTGGATCGTCGTTGTGAACATGAAAGCGTCAAGGATCGATGTGATCGCCCCGGCATCACGGTTGTAGCAGCCCTAAAGATCATGCTGAGATCCTGGCGAGAACCCTGTAACCACCAGCCAACTTGCCAGTACACCCGAGTAATACCGGCAAGTGCCCGATGGTCGGCCTGTCGTTCCCGCTGCTTTTCGCCGGGAGCACCCATCCCCACCCCGGTATTCCGGTCACTCTTGCAAGTCCAGCGCGAAGGTCATTTCGGTTTTTGGTCATGCCTCCCCCTCCGGATACGATCCGCCCGGCGGTGCTGCCGGCCGCAACCGGCGGAGGCGAACAGCAAATTCGAATGTGCCCAATCCGTGTTGTGTCAAAGTCGCACTGTGGTGTTTTTTCTTGCTGTGGCGAGAAGCATTCCGTTGGGGCTGCAAGCTGTATGTCACATGTCACTGACCTGTCCGGTAGGGATGGGGCAGGTCTGAGAAGAGTGCGCGCAAAGAAGTTTTTGGGCAACAGCCCCGTGGCCGCGCACTCGTGTTCAGTCGGGTGGAGACGCTTCGCTTTTCTGGTGTTCTTCTACAAGGACGCGCACTTCCACTTCCAGAGAACGGTCAAGCTTGTCAGCGAGCATGCTTGCGAGCTGTTTTACGGAAGGTGAAGGAGGGCTGCCCGTAAGCTGTACGTTCACGCTTTTGCGGTCGATCTTGATGTCGGTCACTCTGAGTTCCTCGGCTTTGTTGCCGTCGTTGAGCCATGCCTTGACTGTGGCTTCAGTTTCTTTGCGTGCGTACTGTTCCGTCAAAATATCGTGTCCTGTGATGGCAAGAGGAATAGCGACGATGAGAGTTCCGGTGCCGAGGGCAGCGAAAGACATCTGGATAAGTCGCTGTTCTTGCTGGAGACGGGAGAGGGGGGCGATGCCGAGCAGGATGAACGTGCCGCTTGCGACGAGGACGATGGCAACACAGTTTGTGAGGAAGAGGAGAAATGCGCCGAAAGCCATGGAGAGTTCTCCTGCTTGCCATGTCACGCCGATGACGGTGAGGGGCGGGACCAGTGCTACGGCGATGGCGACGCCGGGCAAGGAGTCGCTCACGTCCGGGCGGGAGAGGGCGAACGCGCCTGCGGCGCCGGCGGCAAGCGCGATGAGTAGGTCGAGCAGGGTGGGGGAAGTACGCGAAAGGATCTCGGCGTTTTGCAAGACACTGTCGGGCGAGCGTGTTACCCAGGCGGAGAGGACAGTGGAGAGGATGATGCCGCCTCCGATCCCGGCCAAGGCGATGATTCCTGACCAAAGAGCGAGCCGCGGTTTGCCTAGGACCAGTGCCGCGGCCACTGCCATGAGGGGCGTCATGAGGGGGGCGATGAGCATTGCCCCGATGACCACGGCAGTCGAATCGGTGATGACTCCAAACGTTGCAATTGTGACAGAGAGCGCCATGAGTGCGGCGAAACGCCGGAGCCGGGAATCTCTGTTCGGTCCTGTGTAGAAGAGCTTGCCGGCGAGTGCCTGCCGGGTGTTCTCATCATGTTCATGTGCCTGCAGTGAATGCATCAACATGTTTTTCAGGTCGGCCAGGGTGTCGATCGTGAGGAAATCGTTCGTCCTGTGGTCTTGCCGGGAGAAGAGCCGGATGGCCACGGTCGCTCCGTGAGCGACCCACCACACGCTCACTCCCAGGACGATTATGCCAATAAAGATATCTGGCAAGATGACGACGGTGATGCCTGTGGCGAATTCGAAGCTGCCGCTGAGCGTTTTCCAGCTTCGGTCTTCTCTTTTTGTTTCTGACCGGAACCCGCGCCTGAGGTTGAAAATCCCTTGGACGCTCAGTGCTGTTCCGAGCACGATGGAAATCCAGGTGATTGTCGCGTCTGGAATGCCGAGAAGGAAGACGGCGCCTGCGAGCCGGAACGTGAAGGATGCGATCCGCTCTGGGTTTCCCCACTTTCTTCTTTTCGCGGTCTCTTTTTGTTCTGACTCTGGGGTCGTTGTTCGAGTTTTGGGTGTGACTGTGTCTTCGAGAGGTTTTCTGGTTCGAGCTGACTGTCGGGAGAGAAAGTCTGTGGCGACTGAGACGAGAAGCCCGATCCCGATGACGCGGGCGAGCACCGTTGTGCCGTTGAGTAATCCCAGCAGGATTGCGATCCCTGTCAAGGCAGTGGCCAGCGCTCGGATGATCGTCCAGCTCAAGAAGATCTTCGGGGTTCTGCGCTCTGTTGGAAGAGTGTCGTGACTGTTGTTGACCAGGGTATCGCGAAGGCCGGCATGCTCTGCTTCTTCACTGGGTCTCTTGTCAGGGAAGGAGTTGTGGTCGTTTGACATGGATGAGAACTCCTCCATGCTGCCTCTGTGGAAGAAGGGCAGCTAGGGCCAGTATCGCATTATTCACGTGGAAATCGTTTGAAAGAGCGTTTTTTTATTGAGGATCTGTGTTCTGCTGTTTTTTTTCGGCATTATGAGTGCATGAGCGATCCCCTGAGTACCGTTGAGAACGGAGTTCCGAAAGAAAGCAGTGAGCTGGAGCGAGGCGTCGGGCAAATGCCTGCTGTCGAGTGGCAGGCTCGTATGTCTTTTTTTATTACGGTCGCTGCGATTGCTCCTGTGGCAGGGGCACTTGTGGGCCAAGAGCGACAAGCTGTTTTTTTCCTTGTTGACCTTCTGGCGTGGACAGTCTTTGTTGTGGACCTAGCGGGGAATATCCGTATTTCAGGAAAGTACTCTGCTACCTGGTCAGGGCGTTTTGACATTGGTATTGTTATCCTTACCTTCCCTTGGTATGTCTTTCCCCCGTTTGAAGTAACCGGCCTTTTTCTTTTTTTTCGTTGGTTCCGTTTGGCGCGCATTCTCTTTACCGGGAGAGGGTGGCTCTCCCTATGGCAGGCTGTGATTCGCCATAATCTGGTCAGGACATTGGGCGTTGTAGTCGTCATCTCTGCAGTTTGTTCTGTCATCGTGTATTACAAAGAGTCGCCGGAAGCTGGTTTCGTGTCTTTTGGGGATTCACTCTGGTGGTCAGTGGTGACAATGACCACAGTGGGATATGGGGATCTTGTGCCGGAGACCCTGTTGGGCCGGCTGTCAGCCATCGCCCTTATGCTTTCCGGACTCGTTCTTCTTGGGAATCTCGCTGGGATTTTGGCGTCTTTTTTCCGTTCCGATGAAGGATCGGCGCATGTTTCTCTCAGCAGGGATGCGGCCGTGGAAATAGCCGGTCTTCGTTCTGAGATGGCGGAGTTGAATCGGAGGCTTGCCGATCTACTCGAACGAGAGGAGCGGCGTGAAAAGCGGCGTGAAGAGGAGAGCAAGGGGGAGATCGAGGTGCAGGATCACGCGGGGAAACGTGAGGCGTGAGAGAAGGAGGGAGCAGGACATATGGCTTGTGTAAGACTATATATGGCCTGCTCCGGGAGATAGTGAAACCAACCGGCTCTTTATTTTTGCAAATTCTTCGTTGGAGATAACTTGTTTTTCGCGCAGTTCGGCGAGCTTTTCAAGTTCCAATGTTCTCCTGGGGACGAGACAAGCGGGCTGGTCTTCCGGAGGATCTGTTGAGACCGTTGGAACAGTCGTGGTCGTTGGTTTGCCAATGGGGTTTGGCGGCGTAGTCAGTCGTAGTTCGAGAACG
>Ga0209345_10002789_pt1 | contig 18784 bp, 18 predicted proteins | sample Cruoilmetagenom7_FD_187294 | JGI IMG/M metagenome (GOLD analysis project Ga0209345, IMG submission 187294) | Oil polluted marine microbial communities from Coal Oil Point, Santa Barbara, California, USA - Sample 7 (SPAdes) (version 2) | ecosystem: Environmental > Aquatic > Marine > Oil seeps ...
ACTTCTTCGAGCTCTTGTAAAGGCAACATAGAGTGCATTCAGATTATCCTCACGTACGAGCAGTTTCTCCTTTGAGAGTGCATTTTCATACTCTCTATCGAGTGCATCTCTCCCTTTTGTTCTAAGGTAGATATTTTTCAACTCTATTCCATCATACTCATAAATGATAGAGTTTCTTGCCGGCGGAGTTTTTTTGAGTCTATCCATAACAATAACATGCTCATACTCTAAGCCTTTTGACTTATGAACTGTTAAAACTCTCACTCCACTTAAATCTGAAGCAGCAGCAGCAGTATCTAGTCTCTCATACTCAAAAAGTAGTGCTTCTATATCTGGGTACTTAGAGACTGTACTCATAAACCTTATAAGATGAAAATCATTGCTAAAAAGATTATACTCATCAATCACTCTTTTCACAATATCTACAAGTTTCACGCTGTTTAAATCAAGTAAGTTAACATCCCTTACTTCTTGCTCAATAAGTGCAAAGAAATTATGTTTATATATCTTCTCTTGGAAATAGAGATATTTCAGATACTCCAAAACAGCTTTGACACTTTTTTGATTTATCAGTTTTGTAGTTGTCTCAGTTACAACTTCGATACCCTGGTTTTGAAGCTCTATTTTAACAGCCTCACCATCTCCATTAGTTGCACAAAGAATTGCTATATCATTTAAATCTGCACCAAGTTCTATAACTCTTTTAACTTGAGTGAGTGTCTCTTCCAAAAGCTCGTCGTTTTGAATTATCTCTACGTACCCATCCTGCGCTTCTTCTCTTACCAACTGATCACTGTAGTTATTTATCTTAGCTCTGAAAGAGCTGTTTACAAACTCTATGACTTCCTTTTGTGAGCGGTAGTTCGTCAGTAGTTTTTGCACCTCAGTACTATTCTCTTTTACTACCTCACCAAAGAGGGATGAAACACCTCCACGAAACCTATAAATAGACTGCTTTACATCTCCGACAAAGAAGAAGCTTCCATCAGTGAAAATTCCCTCACCTGATGTTATCTCACGTATGAGTGGTTTTAAAATCTCATACTGAATAATACTTGTATCTTGAAATTCATCTAAGAGCATATGTTCTATCTGCGCGTCTAGTCTAAAGTATAAAAATTCACTATCATCTAGAAAGTTTAATATTTGGTAGACTAAAGAAGTGACATCTGAAAAACTTAGTTCACTGTCGTCCATATAGAGTGCTTTCTTGCTCTTTTCATAGATATCAACTAACTCACCAAGAGAATAGAAAAAGTTTTGCTCTTTAGCACGGTGATAATCTTTTACTGCGTTTTGAATTACATGTAAATAATCATCCATCTCTGGAGTGAAACATTTTGAAAAGGTTCTATAGTTGAGTGATTCTCTTCCGATCCAAGATTTACTATAAATATCTTCAAAGCTATCAGCTTTCACTGCGTTTAGAACTGTAGCCGAAGCGCCACTACAACTCTCAACTATTTTCTTAAGGGAATTAAACGCAGATGTGGCATTTATCTCATACTGTGTTACATCTGTGTGAGTAAACTTCAGAGTTGAGAGTTCCTCTTTTTTTATATAAAACTCATCTAGAAGTGTAAAGATATCCCCGAGACGTTTTTTAGACTGAAGAGATAGCGTTATCAAAGTATCTCGTTTTCCAGCGACACTCACCTCACTTAAAAAACGCGACATAAGTTTTAGTTCATGCTGAGAGGTAAAGGTTGTGAAGTCTGGCATTAGCGATGCGTAGAGTGAGAATTTTCTGAGTATCTGTGTAAAGAAGCTATCTATCGTCATTATCTTTGTTGACGAGTTTAAGAACTCATCTAATACTCTTTTACGATTCTCTAAAAGATAATCTACAGAGTATCCACTCTCCTTACTAATCTCCTCTAGCTCTCCGCGAGACTCAAGCTCTTCGAGTGTTTCAACGATTCTTTCACTCATCTCACTTGCAGCTTTATTCGTAAAAGTAAGTGCTAGTATTTTAGAGGAGTCCGCTCCCTTAAAGAGAAGTGAGAGATAACGTACAACAAGCATAAAAGTCTTTCCGCTTCCTGCACTGGCCTCATAAGCTAAATTGTTCTTAAACATGTTTTTAAAAATACTCTTTATTTGGACTAATGAGTGATAACTCTTTCTCAAACCACTCAACTAATATCTTTTTATCATCTTGAGAAAGCTTGGCTTCTTCATGAAACATCAAATAACTACTTAATGGCATCATATCATTCTTCACAGTTTTAATTGCTCTTTTAAGTCTAGTTTTTTTAGTCTCGATATCAATCTTGCTCCACTCAGAATAATTCAATGTTTTACGACCTTTACTTACATGCGAAGAGACAGAGAATGATAGAGGAGCTATATCTGAGTATATACTCCATTTCGTCTCATATGAGTGACAATCATAGCAACTTCTTTTTAATATTTTCATAACTTCTATATCGCTATTTAAAGCAATAGTTTCATCTACTTTCGGATTTGTTTTTTCTAATGGTATAAACTGGATGAGTATTAAAATTAAAATCACTGCTATTATTATCTTTTTAAACATTTATATCCTTTAAGTATCTCTATCACAAATTGTTGCATAATCACAATATAGACAATTTTTTATATCTTCACACATCTCAAAATTTATCTCTTCTAAGTTTAGTAAATCTTTTATATTTGATTCTAAAACAGAAAGTTTTTCTTGTAAAAATGCTTCTTCAACTATTTTTGATTCTTTTAAATCATAGAATCCACATGCCATAACATTTCCAAGTCCACCTGCTAATAAATAATAAAACTCTAACTGAAAATCAGTAGCTTCCATAAAGTTATTTTTATTGTAAAGCGAGAATGAACCTGTTTTGTAATCCAATACTTCTATCTCATGACCACGTTTATCAATTCTATCAATCTGTCCATATAGAGTTATTCCAGCAAAGTCTACGCTAAAACTTTTTTCACAATACTCTACACTCCAACCCTCATTAAAACGTTTAATCTCATTTTCACAAAAACTATCCATTCTTTTTTTCTGCATAGCTATTAAATATTTATCGAGTTCGCTTTTTCCACGAACCTTATCAAGCTCTTGTGACAAGTCACGTTTTAATTCATCTACATCACTATAGCTTGGTTTTTTAGAGTATAAATTTGCTAAAGCCAAATGAACTGCATTTCCTATTTCATACTCTTTTGGCATATCACGAGGAATCTCATGAGCACTTATATGTTGAATATAACTATGATAATATTTACGCTTACAAGTCAAAAATGTTTTGAGTCTTGTCGATGAGAGTTTGACATTTTTAAAACTATACTCTTTAACTATCTCTTTTTCTGCTATATTTTTATTTTTTGCTATCTCAAACAGTATATTTGCATACTCTAACTCATCGTATCTATTTTGCTCTTGTATACCAAGCTGCTTTAAAAATCTCGAACCACTGCTCTCACCTGACTTTACAAATGATATAGCTACTTCTTTAGAACGATTTATTAGACTCTCATAGTAGTGCTTTTGAAGATTCTCTCTATCACTCATGGTAGGCAGAGAAGCCATCTCTCTTATCTTAGAGTTTAGAAACATATCTTTATCACTGCGTTTAGGAACATTTTTATCACTAAAGTCAACTATAACAACCGCGTCAAAATGAACCGAACGAGTTTCAAGTACACCCATTACGGTTACTTTACCACCTCGAATATCATCTAATGTACGTGAGCTTAAACGTTGAAGAAAAACACTCATTAAAGATTTAACACTCATATCTTTCATAAATGGTAAAATATTTTTAAAACTATGTATCTCTTCTTGGTATATTTTCAGTTCACTCTTTGAGCTAAAAAGCTCTTTTGTATTTTGTAAAAACTCTATGAAGTCAACTTCATTGCTCTTCTTAAAATATATACTTACAAGTAAACTGTAAAGTTCATCCCCTACTCTTTTTACTCTTGCACTATTCTCTTTAGAATCTTGCTCGATTAGCTTTGCAGTTGCGTTTAGTTTCGTATATATCTTACTTTTACTAAATGGCTCACCCATTGCAAAGTTAAAATTACTCTTATCATCAAAACTCTTAAGTAGTTCAGCCATCTTTTCATCGGGAAGTATTACTGCAATATTTTCAGCTCTATAACCTTTACGAATAAAATCATAAACCTTCTTCTTTATAAATGCTATTTGAAGTAATGACTCACTAAAAGATTCACAACTAACTTTACTATTTTTAACTATTTCAATCTTGGAAATAATCTCTTTAGAGTTTAGAGATATTTGATACTCATATCCTCTCTCTAGCTCAATTCCAATATCTGAAAATCTACTCTGCATCTTTGTATTAAACGCAGTTGTACTGAACAGTATTTCTACATTGGAAAATTCTATACATCTCTCTAATAATTCAAATTCAAAATTTGTTAAGTGGCCATCTAGGTGAAGTAGAATATTTTTATGACTTGAAGCGTACTCTTCATTAAAACTGTAGAGTTTTGGTAAAAAAATTCTATCTAGTACTTTTCTTTCACTGCAGAGTTTCTCATATCGTTTATACAACTCTTGAAGTATACTTATATGCTCTTCATACTCTGCATATATGTCTGCTAAATTAAGATCCTTAATATCGTACAATTCAGCACTCAACTCTTCAAAAAACTTAAATATATACGATGAATTTTTAGTAAAAGTAAAGAAGTTTCTCTCTATTTGAAGGTTAGTAAACTCTTGAAAGTCTGATGCTTCGAGTAGTAATAAAACACGACTATCTTCATCACATATTTTAAAATCTTTAACTATACAAAGTTTTGAGATAAATTCATTAACTGTGATGTAGTTTGGAAGGAACATCGAAGCTTGTTCAATGCTAAGTTGCTCGTGACGAATTGCACGAGCGGATGGAAGGACTATTGTAGAATAATCCACTATCTAATACTCTTTTGCTTCTTTAGTTCTTGTATCAGCTTTGACGTTGTAAAATCTTTGTAAATCTCTAACTTCAATCTTAGCCATAATATCCCATCTTCCCTCTTTAGGAAGTGTTATAGTTGAAAAAGTATATACTCCATTCTCAACTGTAGGATTAATAAGCTCCTGATCATGCTTATGATTATTTGGTCTAGTTACTATAACTTTTAATGTTGCAGTGTCAATTGGATTTGAATTCATATCAGTTACTCTGTATTTGATGAGTGAACTATCTAATGATAAACCATCAGTAATATACTCAATTTTATAATTTCTGTTAAACTCAATACGAGCTTGAATAAGCTCATTTGCACTAGCATCAGCTTCATGATATCCCATCATATAAGTATCACTCTTTTCAACTGGTAACTTACTTGCAACAACAATAGTCGCTACACAAGCTCCGAAAACTAAAATTATTGATGTACTAATGGCGTATGGCCAAATTCTTCCGTTACTCTTGTTCAAGTCTTTGCCTTCTGTAAAATAGTTGTCTTTTGATATACATATAAATCGCAATTAGGATAATACCATAGAATATTATCTTAAGTATTAATATAGAATTTTGGTTTGCATTTCCAATCGCATTTTCAAGTTCGATACCTTTTGAGTCTGCAATCTGCTCTGCTATGTCTGCATAACCATTAAACATTGAACCGCTGTACTTACCCAAAACTTCACCCTTTTTCGCTTTTTGAGCAAGTAGGGGTAATATTGTACCTCCACTTGTCATATCGGTAAAATCCATATTTAAAAGTGCGATTACAAAAGCCTGGACTGGTGAAGAGACTGGACTTAAGACCTGTTTTTTATTAAAATGTTTATATAAAGATGCATCGTTTGCCAAGATATCTACTTGTGAATCCATCTCAGAAAAAGTAAGTAAAATAGTTGGCTCATTAAACTCTTGAATCAACTCTTTTTCATAACTTACTATATTCGTATCTTTAGGTAACTCTTTTAACATCAAGAGTCTTAAAGAGATTCCAGTTTTTTCATAAAGTTCACTTCCAAGTTTTTCAACTTCTACGTTAAATTTTGGATTGAAGATTACTTCATCTTTATATAAATATTCTGCTACTAATTGTGTCTGAAATAAAATTGTGAGGATGAGGGCCGCAAGCCCTCTAGAAATTTTCAATGAAACTTCCTAACCTATAAATAGATGATCGCCGAGTGTAACAGCGTAAAGTGTGTAAGCAGCCATAATTACAAGGCCCCATGAAATAATTTTTTCCATTTCCTACTCCTTACTTCACATCAACTAAATGCTTAGCATTATCAACACTATTCATTCTAATTGATTGTTCATCTTTAATATCGTAATAGTTATTTGCGTTTGCATTTTGTACACCAAGTCCCCATACTGTTAATACAGCAAGGATTGTTAGTAGTAAAACAGTTGCAATTAACATACCTGTAACACCATCAAGAGCAAATACGCTTCTATTTTCATTCATACCTGACTCCTTATTTACTTAAGCTAGTGATGTATGCACCAACAGCTTCTTTTTGCTTAGCATTAAGTCTGTCAAACTTAGGCATAGTACCAATAGCACCTTTTTCACCATAGTTAAGAACATTAGCAACAAGTTGTGGAGTGTATGCTGCAATATTTGGAGCAACATATTCCATACCTGTACCATCTTCACCATGACAAGCTGCACAGGTTCCAGCAAATACATCAGCACCTGCTCCACTCATACCATTAGCAACAAATGCAGATACTGCATCTATTTCAGCGTCAGTAATCAGAGCACCTGTATTAGCGTTGAAAAGACCATTACGATCTGGCATTGGCATTTCCATACCTAGTAAATGATTATTTGAACCATTCTCTATAGCAAACTTAACACGGTGAGCTTCTTCTCTTACATTAAGATTTGCAGCTTTTCCATCAATACCATCAGCAGCGATACCGTGACACACTTTACACTCTGCTAAAAATACTGACTCACCCATCTCTATTAATCTGTCGCCAGTAATATCAGCATACTGAGCTTCAAATTTAGCGTTATGAGCAGCACTGTCTTCATTATACTCACCAATTTGTGAATATGCATTTACTGGATAACCAACTAAGAAGTACCACATACCCCAAACCATTGTGCCTAAGAACATAATTGCCCAGCCCATTGGAAGTGGGTTTTTATACTCACCAATGTTATCCCAAGACTCATCTGCCAACTCACCATCTGCTGTGTCAGTTTGCATTTGACGTACATACTTAATTACAACAAAAACCGTAATTAGAACTAAAGCTGCTGCACCTGCAATAGCTAAAGCATTTACAATATCACCACTCAGTATTTCTGATAAACTCTTACCAGAATCACCAGCTGTAATTACTAATGTATAGTAAGTAGCAGCAAGCATGATTACTGTTATGATAATTCCCCAAAGATAAAGCTTATTCATATATCTCTCCTATTTCTCTTTATCATCTGATTTAGATGCTACCGGAGTATCATCTATATCATCGTGTAGTGCCATATTGCTATATTCCTCATAATCTACTCCATCAGCGTCTTTTTTCGCACTATATAAATGATATATATATGCGTAAAGACCAATAACTAAGAACATTATTAGACCGAAGTATCCATAAGCTTGTAATTGTGCAATATCCACTATATACCCCTACTACTTAAGACTGTTCATATATGCAATTAAAGCAACGATTTCAGGAATCTGACCGTTTGCAACTGCATCTTTAACATCTTGATCTTTCATATCTGCTACGATAACTTTCGCTTCAGCTAATGCTAAAGCTTGAGCTTCAGTAACATTATTCCCCATTTTAACAACTGTAGTTGACCCATCTTTCATAGGAACTGGCTTGTTATAAGGAACTGAAAAGAACTGCGCTACTGTTAACTGTTCTGCATAAGCAGTGTTAATATCAGCTTTGTTTGTAAACATCCATCGGTATGCTGGCATGATTGAACCTGGTACAACAGCAGCTGGGTCTTTCATATGATTTTCGTGCCAGTCAGTAGTACGATAGTTACCTACACGCATTAAGTCTGGACCAGTTCTTTTTGAACCCCATAGGAATGGACGATCATAAGCATACTCACCACTTAAAGAGTAGTGACCGTAACGGTCAGTCTCTGATTTAAATGGACGTACTAGTTGTGAGTGACAAGCATTACAACTATTTTTAATATAAACTTGACGACCAGCTAACTCTAACGTTGAGTATGGAGTTGTACCAATTGTCGGACGTGATGCTTGAGCAAAGTTTGGAAGAATTTCAATCAAACCAGCAAAAGCAATTGTTACGAACACCGCTACCGCAAAAAAGAACGGATGTTTTTCTAACCAATGAAACATTATATCTCCTTTCTATTAAGCGCCCATAGGCGATGCGTTTTGAAGCTCAGACTCTTCTACTTTACGACCAGCAGTCATAGTTTTGTAGATGTTATAAGCAAACATTAAGAAACCAACAAGGTATAACAACCCACCAACACCACGAATAGTGTAGTAAGGGTGAAGAACTGTAACTGTATCAATGAAAGAGTAAGCTAAGTTACCAAATTCATCGTGTGCTCTCCACATCATACCTTGAGTAATACCAGCGATCCACATTGAAGTGAAGTATAAAACAACACCTAAAGTTTGAATCCAGAACTGAGAAGCCATTAGAGACTTAGAATAGATCTCACGTTTAAATACACGTGGAGCCATATGGTAAAGTGCAGCCATAATCATAAAGCCAACCCAACCAAGAACACCATCATGTACGTGACCAACAATCCAGTCAGTAAAGTGTGCAATAGCATTAACAGATTTAATTGCTTGAATAGGACCTTCTAATGTTGAGAACATATAGAATGTTGAACCAAGAACCATAAACTTAATCAATGGAGATGCTGCAACTTGTTGCCACTCACCTTTCATTGTAAGAAGCATATTAATCGCTGAACCCCATGATGGTAAAATAAGGATTACTGAGAAAACAGAACCCATAGTTTGCATCCAGTCAGGAACAGTAGAGAATAATAAGTGGTGACCACCAGCCCATAGGTAAACAAACATTAATCCCCAGAAAGAGAGTAAAGATAGTTTATATGAGTAGATAGCTTGACCAGATTCCTTCGGTAAGAAGTAGTAAATCATTGCAACAATAGGAACAGTAAAACCAAATGCAACAGCATTGTGTCCATACCACCATTGTACTAGCGCATCATTTGTACCAGCATACATAGAAACTGAATGATACCAGTTACCACCAACAGCAGAACCATCAGGAGCAGTAGCTAACATTGTAGGAATTTCCATGTTATTAAATAGATAAAGCATAGCTATACCTAAGAAAGTAGCAATATAATACCATACTGAAATATATAAACTCTTCTCACGACGCATACCGATAAGACCAAACATACTGATACCAAATAGTACCCATACGATAACGATTGCGATATCTATTGGCCACTCAAATTCAGCATACTCTTTTGAAGTAGTAATACCCATGAATAGTGAAACAATAACAGCTGCAACACCTATTACATATAACCAGAAATGTAGTTTACCAATAAACATCAAAAAGCTTGACTCAGCCATTGACACTTTTAGTACACGTTGACCAACATAATACCAAGTAGCGAAAACACCACTTAAAGTAAAACCAAAAATTACTGCATCTGTATGCAGTGGACGAAGACGACTAAAGTTAGTATATTCAGCAAGACCTTCACCTAGTATTGTATTAATACTCGGAAAAGCAAGCTCAAATGCTAAGATTACACCAATAAGCATACCTACAATTCCTGTTAGAATTGTTGTAAGCATGAACATCTTTGCAACCGTATAGTCGTACTCTAATGGACGATTCTCCATATATAGCCTCCTTAAGATTCAAAGCAATTACGTATAATTAATTTAAAATAAATAAATTATACTAATTAACATTGTTATATTAACCATAAATATGTTTATCTAATCTTAATTTGTGACAAAGTTTGACAAAGTCTTAAAATTTATTGTCTTTGTGTTTACTTTTGTAATGATGACGGCTTTTTTAGGGGTTAAAACGACTAGTGAAGTGGTAAGTATTTATATTTTTTTTAATCTTGGATAATGCCAAGAGGCATTAAGTTACCTTTTAATTAATGATAGAAATTCACCAAAAACATATCTACTCTCTTTTGGCCCAGGACTGGCTTCCGGATGGTGTTGAACTGAGAATATTGGAGAGTCATTATATTTAAGACCTTCTATAGTATCATCGAAAAGATTTGTATGTGTGACTTCTGCAATTTCAGTGATATTGTCAGGAACGTTGTAATTATGGTTTTGTGCAGTGATCTCAACTAGACCTGTTTTGACATTTTTAACTGGATGATTTCCACCATGATGACCAAATTTAAGTTTAAAAGTATCATACCCATGAGAAATTGAAAGAAGTTGATGTCCCAAACAGATTCCGAACATCGGAATTTTAGCCGCAATTAACTCTTTAATCTGCTCTTGTTCTTTTTTTAATACAAGTGGATCACCAGGACCATTTGATAAGAATACACCATCAATTACTTTTGAGTTGTATTTTTCAATCAGGTCTGAAGCTTTAAAGTCATTTGGAATAACTTCAACACCAATACCGGCACTAACAATTTCATTTAATATGTTACGTTTAACACCGAAATCGACTACTGCAATTTTTGCCTCTGCAGTTGGAGCCTCTTCATATTCAAAACCTGCCTTTTGATTATACGTTGAAGAAGTATGAGCATACGCTTCTTTAGTACTCACTTGCTCAATATAATTCACATCTTCAATTCTTGGAGAATTCTCTAAAATATTTTTTAGTTCTTCTTTATCGCTTATTTTTGTAGAAGCTACCATCATCATAGCACCCTCTGCTCTTATCATCTTAGTTAAAAATCTTGTATCGATATCACAGATACCCATTACATTATGTTTTACTAAAAATGCATCAAGCGATTCCTCTGCTCTAAAGTTGGAGTACCTCGGTTGATATTTTCTTACAAACATTCCTTTAGCATGAGCAGATTGACTTTCCATATCTTGATTATTCACACCAACATTTCCAATCTCAGGCATTGTAAATGTCACAAATTGCCCTGCGTAAGATGGATCAGACATAATCTCTTGGTAACCACTCATTGAAGTATTAAAAACTATCTCACCAACAGTTGTAGTATCTGCACCAAAACTGTTTGCTTCTAAATATGTTCCATTTTCAAGATAGATATAAACTTTTTGCATGATTATTCCATACCTCTTTTTAAAAGCTCTTCTCTGAATAATTTTTCATGTAAAATATCAAACTCGTCAGTTCCGGGAATAAACTTTCTTTTGTATGAACGGATTTTATCCATAACTGCATCTTCAATCTCAGATGTATCAGCCATGAAAGATGTAATAGCATTATAGATAATATTTTTAATACGATTTTCTGTTACATCAAAGTGGATTAAATCTTCTTCATAAAGCTCATCTAAAATCTTATGTGCGATATCTGAATATCTCTCTTCATAGTTTAAAATTACCCCAAAATCAGGTGCTAATTTCTTTTTAATCATAAAGAAAAGCTGTCTCTCATCAGCTAGCATGAACTCTATCTCTTCTTCATTCTCTTCACAAATCTCATGAGCTTTCTCCTCTAGAGCCATCTCTTGATTAACACTCCCAACAAGTATCTTCTCAGCTTCATGCGCAACAGCTTCAAGACCTTTAGTCATTGTAACAACACCACTTTTATTTAAATCGATTGATATTTTATTAGATATATGAGGAATACTTTTAAGTGATATTTTCATGGTTAATGACCCTACTTGTTTATTAAAATTTAGACATTCTACAATAAGTAAGGTAAAAGTTTGATTATTTAGTTAGCAGGAGAGTTAATTCTGAAGCTTTTTTAGCATCCATTTTAGTTAAAATTTTTCCAACAGTTTTTGGTTTTAAGGAGTGTAAAATAGCTACTGCTTCTTTAGCATCCATGTCTGAGAGTATGTTTGCAGAAGATGCTGGTTTCATTTTTGCAAAAGTTTGAGCTATTTTACTCATTTTAAGTTCTTTTGTCTCTTTTAAAACCTCTTCATTTTTGGCCAACATATTTTTTACTGAAGTCTCTTTTTTAGTTATATCTGCTAACTTTTGATCAACTATCTCTTCTTGACGTGAGAGTTTTGTTTCTTTCTTTTGCAATAACTCTTCTGTTGCAGCCTGAAGTGCGCTCAATGCCTGTTTTTGTTCATCAATACGCTCTAATTCAACTAAAAGTTCACTCTTTCTCTCTTTAAAAATCTCTGTACATTCAAATAGTTTTTCACTTGTTTGTAGTGAAAATAGAGATGAGTAACATAAAACTATGAGTACTATTTTTTTCATTAAATCACCTTATAATTGTCTTCGTTTTGATTACTATTTTTTCTTGTGTGAGTCATCAGCGCCACTTCATCCAACTCTTTTGCTTCTAACATTTTCTGTTTTTTTATTATTTTCTTTATCTCTTGAAGATCAAGATATTTAAACTTTTCATATTCAACCATATCTAACTTGAGTTGCTTTTTTGCTAAAGATACTTGTGTTTTAGAATATGTAACCCACTCTTGATTATGTTTTATTAAGTCTCTTCCAGAATCAAGCAGTCTTCTTGAGGCGAGAAAGTCACTCATTATACCACTCTCAGGCGTATCGATAGAGTTAAGGGAGTTTTTTGAGATTTCAAGTGCCATAACTGCACTATTAAGGTCAGCATTTGCACTCTGAACAACACGCTCACTCTTTTTCATTGTACTTTTTTTCAAAGTTACTAAAGAGCTAAAGCGAGTCTTCATGCGCAGTTTCCTAAAGAATTATTGTATCGTCTCTTTCTGGTGATGTAGAAATTATACCAACTTTTGTTTGTGAAATCTCTTCAATCGTTTTTACAAAATCTTGTGCATCTTTTGGAAGAGCATCAAAAGTTCTAGCTCCAACAGAGTTATTCCACCCTTTAAAAGTCTTATAAATAGGTTTAACATCATCAAGGTTTGATGGCATATAGTCAATTGTCTCACCATTTAACTCATAAGCAACACAAAGTTTCACTTCATCAAAACCATCAAGAACATCTAGCTTCATTAAAGAGAGTTCATCACAACCATTTAGACGCGCTGCATGACGAGTAGCTACTGCATCAAACCAACCACAACGTCTGGCACGTCCAGTTGTAGTTCCAAATTCATGTCCTTGCTCACCTAAACGTTTACCATCTTCACCAAAATCTTCTGATGGGAATGGTCCATTACCAACACGAGTACAGTAAGCTTTTACAATACCAATAACTTTGCCAATATCTTTAGGATTGATTCCAAGACCTGTACAAGCACCGGCAGAAACTGTTGCAGATGAAGTTACATATGGGTAAGTTCCATGGTCAATATCAAGAAGTGTACCTTGAGCGCCCTCTAAAAGAATTCTCTTATTTTCATCAAGAGCTTTCCAAACCATCTGAGTAGTGTCCGTGATAAAAGGAGCAAGTTTAGCTTTAAAGCCCTCTAACTGAGCAAGAAGTTCAGACTCAACAGGAGTAGCAATTTCATAAATATCAAATATTTGTCTATTTTGTTCAAAATACTCGATGATAGAGGCAGTAAGTTTTGAAGGATTCAGAAGTTCACCAACACGAAAACCTGTACGGTTGATTTTATCTGCATACGCAGGTCCAATTCCCTTACCTGTTGTACCGATAGCTTTATCACCTTTTAGTCTCTCTTTTGCTTGGTCTATTAAAGCATGGTAGTAAAGGTTTAAGTGAGCTTTGTCAGAGATATAAAGACGACCCTCTAAGTTTTCAAACTGAACCATCTCTTTTATGATTGACTCAGGAGAAAGTACTACACCGTTACCAACTACGTTTATAGCATCAGGATTTAGTACTCCTGAAGGGATAAGGTGAAGTGCATATTTTACACCATCAACCCAGATAGTATGACCAGCGTTATGACCACCTTGTGAACGACATACCATGTCATACTCACAAGCTAACCTGTCAACTATTTTCCCTTTACCTTCATCACCCCACTGAATTCCAACGATTAAATCTGCTTTCATAAATGTTCCTCTTTTTCTTCTAAAATATTATTTTGTTAATGTTTCGCATAAAGCGTCTGTATATATAGCAAAACCTACTGATGTTAAGTCTGCATTTTTGTATCTTCCACCACGAGCGTAAACTTCGTTTTTATCAATTACTCTAAAAAATAGCTCATCATAGTAAAGCATTTTTGCGTAGTACATTGGAGCAATAACGCTATTCTCACACTTCATCTCTGAGCATAGCTCTTTGATTTTGTTCAGTTCTACTTTTATTGCATCTGGAGCAATAGCGATAACTTCATCTATTCCTTCAACATATTGAAGATAAACAAGTTTCTCTACCCATTCAACCTTTAGGTTTAAAAACTTCTCTATGTTGAAATGACGGAAATCATTGATAGTGAGCTCATCAAACATCTCAACTAAAATCTCTGGAATTTTAATATTTGAGATTTGAACTAAAGGCTTAATTTTTAATTTATCAAAAATATCTACTGCTAGACTCATAACTGATGAAAGTTTTTTCTCACCCATAAATTCAACACCAACCTGATACTGCTCAGTAGTAGGGTATGTCACAACTGGTTGAATATAAAACCACTTTTTTTGCTTAGTATTTGTTCCTAGGCGCTTCTCTATAATACGAACAACATCTATAGTCGAGTCCGCTCTTAGAGAGAGTGAATTATTCTTTTCGTCGTTAACTCTAATCAGCTCTTTTTCATCAGCGATACTTAGGTGCTGATGATATGAAAAGATTGGAGTTACAATCTCTTCGAATCCATTAGCATCTAAAACTTCACTAGCAATATTTTCTATGCGGCGTTTTACTTTAGCACTTTCACCAAAGTAAAGCTTTGAACCATTAGGTATTTCGTGTTCAAGTATCATTTATTCATAGCCTTTATCTAACTTCACTGAAAACGTTTGTTCAAGTATCATCTATATCTCTTTTTTTTCTAATTGAGATTTAAAATAAGTTTCATTGTATACTTTTGAAGCAATTCCTGCATACTCTAATCTACCCATACGGTGAAGTATAAGCTCTATCGAATTTACAACCCAAATAGACTCATATGTCTCAATCAATCCCATCTGGTTAATACGAAAAATCTTACCCTTAAGATGATCTTGTCCACCGGCAACATTTACACCGTACTCTTCTTTTAAGGCAGAACGAATTTTTGATGCATCTATATCATCAATTGTTGTCATACTCTTTGCAGGTTCTTTCGGATATGAATGAAGCCCTATCGCCTCTAAAGCAGCTCTCGTAGCTTTGGCACGTCTTGCAGTATTACAATAAAGTATTCCAATACCACCCTGATTTTCTATAGTCTCTAAAACCTCTAAAAGACCGATAATAAGAGTTGTAGCTGCTGTATATGCAGTAGTATTTTGTCTCTGTTTTTTAATCTCAGAAGCAAGATTTAAGTAGTAACCAACACCTGAACCTATAGTATCAATAGCTGCGTTTGAAAGGCCTAAAATTGCAAGTCCTGGAGGAAGCATAAGTGCTTTTTGACTACCAGCTATAAGACAGTCAATATTACTTACATCAACTCTCTCAACACCAACAGCAGTAATACCATCGGCGATAATCATAATATTTGGATTAATCTCTTTTACAGCTTTTGCTAACTCTTCAACAGGGTGACGGAGTCCACCTGCAGATTCACTAATCTGAACTGCGATAGCATCGATATCTGCGTTTGCTTTAACAGCATTTACAATTGCTTCAACACTTACTGGTGTGTCCCACTCATTTTTAATCTCAACATTTTTGAGTCCGTGGGCAGTAGCAATCTTACCAAAACGCTCACCAAACTTTCCAGAGTTTACACTCAAAAGTGTATTTTTACAAAGGTTGATAACAGCTGCTTCCATAGCACCTGTACCGCTTGAAGCAATCATCACTACTTCATCAGTTCCAAAAAGGTTAAAAAGATGCTTTCTTGTTGTCTCAAAAATAGCTTCAAATTCTGGTGTACGATGATGCATAGTCTCATCGCTCATTGCATTACGAACGTTCTGTGGAACTGGGGTTGGGCCAGGTGTAAAAAGTAACATATAAAATTTCCTATCAAATTTAGGTTGTTTAAAAATAAAACCTCGTATTATATCGAAATAAGTTTAAACTTTTAAAAAGGGTGCAAGGTGACAATCTTTGATTCAATAATTTTGGGTGTTATAGAAGGCTTTACAGAATTTCTACCTATCTCTTCAACTGGGCACTTAATAGTCGCAAGTCATTTTTTAGGAATAGATCAAACTTCCGTTACAGCAGCTTATCAAGTTATCATTCAATTTGCTGCTATACTCGCTGTTGTCTTCAACTACAGAGAAAAATTCACTATCAAAAAGATAGATTTATGGACTAAAATTTTTCTGGCGTTTATCCCAATTGGAGCAGTTGGATTTATATTTTCAGACCAGATAAAAGAGCTTTTTTCAATCCAAGTCGTTGCTGTTATGTTTATTATTGGTGGTGTTATATTTTTACTTGTTGAGAAATTTTTCATACCTACTGAAACTCATTTGATTGATGATGTAGAACATGTTACCCTAAAGCAATCAATGATAATAGGGTTTGCTCAAATTTTTGCTCTTATCCCAGGTACAAGTCGAGCCGGTTCAACCATAATAGGAGCACTTCTTGTTGGACTCAGTCGTCGTGCTAGTGCAGAGTTTAGTTTCTTACTTGCGTTTCCAGTAATGAGTGCGGTAACTGCATATGACCTACTTAAACACTATAGTGAGTTTAATGATGCCAACTTAATAAATCTAGCGATTGGTTTTGTGGTATCTTTTTTCGTTGCTTATTTAACAATCAAATTATTCTTAGTATTTTTAGAAAAATTCACCTTTGTTGCCTTTGGAATATATAGAATTATTTTTGGAGTTATTTTATTAGTTATTTTTAGTTAAAAATCTTATATCACAATTGGAACGATATTTGCTTTAAGTTGAGTCAACAATGTTAAAGGAGATATCATGCACACTGTGACTAGATATAACGCCCACCTACATCTGTTATTAACAAGATTGGAAGCGAATTTTTACAATATTAGTAGAAAGTTTTTATAGAGTATCTAAAATTCTTTTTGCAAGACTAAGTGCTTTAGATCGGTGAGACAGTTTTTTCTTTATCTCATCATCTAACTCACCTAGTGTTTTATCAAACCCATCCGGTATAAACATTGGATCATAACCAAAACCACCGTTCCCACGTGTTTGGGTCACTGCAGTTCCATACATCCAACCATGAACAGAGTACTCACTAGAAGAAGTAACGATTGCAATAGCCGCAGTATAGTGTGCTGGTGAAGAACTAACACCTTTTTCTTTTATACTCTCTATAAGCTTGTAAAGATTATCTTTATCGCTTGCATCTTCTCCAGCATATCTTGCACTGTAAATACCAGGTGCACCATCCAAAATATCTACACTTATACCACTATCATCAGCCATTACAACTACATCCTCATCACCAATTGCTTTAAACACTGCTCTAGCTTTTATGAGAGCATTTTCTTTAAAAGTGTCTGCATCTTCAATGATTTCAAACTCTTCTACAAGTTCACTATATGGCACTATTTCATACTTTTCACATAAGGCTTTTATCTCTCTGACTTTACCTTTATTAGATGTAGCTAAAACTAATTTCAAATTTTGTTCCTTATAGTGTATGTAATGTTTCTTTATATATAATTCCCGAATTATACCAAATACAGAAGGTTTTATATGTTCAAAAAAGTGTTTCCACTCTCATCAATTCTATTTTTAAGATTTTTAGGACTGTTTTTAGTTCTTCCAGTTTTATCCGTTTATGCTCTTGACCTTGAAGGCGCTACTCCTTTCTTAGTAGGTGTTATTGTTGGTGGTTATGCCCTGACTCAAGCAATTTTTCAAGTTCCATTTGGAACACTGAGTGACAAGATAGGAAGAAAACCGACTATTCTTTTTGGTCTTCTCATATTTTTAGTAGGTTCAATTATCTGTGCATACTCTACAGATATATATACTCTTATGTTTGGTCGTTTCTTACAGGGTGCCGGTGCTATTGGTGCTGTTGTAACAGCTATGATTGCTGATTTAGTTGAAGAAGAATCAAGAGGAAAAGCTATGGCTATTATGGGTGGCTTTATCGCTATGAGTTTTGCTTTTGCTATGGCTCTTGGTCCAGTTATCGCTTCAAGCTATGGAGTAAGTGTTATCTTTCTTATAACAGCTATTTTAGCAGTTTTAGCAATTATAGTACTTTTTGTAAAGGTTCCAACACCTCCAAAAATTAAACATATATATCATGGAACCGTTAAAACATCTGATATTCTAAAAGATAATAACCTTTTAAATATGATTATCATAAATGCAATGCAAAAAGGTCTTATGACAATGGCATTTGTACTTATTCCTATCATCCTTGTAAAACCTGAATATGGCTTCTCATGGGAGAAGTCAGAGCTTTGGATGGTTTATGTACCAGCAATGATAGCAGGTCTTATAGCTATGGGCCCTGCTGCTGTGTTTGGTGAGAAAAAAAATATTCCTAAGCAGATTTTCTTAATCTCTATCGTTCTATTTTTAGCATCATTTTTAATCATGGGGTTCACAACTTCCAGTACACTCTTTATAGTTGGTGTAGTATTTTTCTTTATCGGATTTAATATGATGGAGCCACTTGTTCAGTCAATGATTTCTAAGTTTGCAAAAGTACACCAAAAGGGTGCTGCTCTTGGTATATCTAACTCTGCTGCATACTTCTTTACATTTTTAGGAGGAACTTTT
>Ga0209345_10002790_pt1 | contig 18784 bp, 14 predicted proteins | sample Cruoilmetagenom7_FD_187294 | JGI IMG/M metagenome (GOLD analysis project Ga0209345, IMG submission 187294) | Oil polluted marine microbial communities from Coal Oil Point, Santa Barbara, California, USA - Sample 7 (SPAdes) (version 2) | ecosystem: Environmental > Aquatic > Marine > Oil seeps ...
TTTTTGATATGGTCTTTATATAAGAAAATATCTTTTTTTAATATGGAGAAGATAATGCGCCTTTAGAAGGATAGTCAAATTCAAGGCGCACGAGTGCATTAACCTGAAAATAGGGTTTTTAAAAAATAATTATTTCATTAAGTTTTTTTCCTCCTGCTTTTAAAATAAACAGCAGCTTTTGCCAATAAAAATAATTATCCGGATTTTTCTTCTGTGTAACGAAAGCCAATAACAACCATGGGTGACTTACAGCATGGACATTTAAAAACCGGCTTTGGACGTTGTTCAAGTTCTTTTATTTTAACGTATAAAATTATTAAAACCAAACTAAAAAAAACTCATAAAATTGTATTGACTATAATAAATAAATCCACAGCAAAGCTGAGGGCTTATTTATAGCAGATGATTTATTGCAAAACAAAATTAAGTCTCCAATTTTTTGCGTTGACATTTCATGTGATTTTGCATATAAATATAACTAAGGAATACCTTTAATTATTTCAATAGAAAAAATAAAGTTTTATACCAGTACTATGAATGAGTGCAAAAAATATGGAAACCGACTAAAAGATGTTATAGGGTGTCCACCCTATGTATTTGTAATTATTTAATATTTTCCGTTTTGCTGCCATTCAAATACTTACCACTGTTTAACAAAAGCCAATTTAACCTCTGATTAAAAATACTATTACCTAAAAAATCGTTGTATAACCTGACAAATAGTGTAAAGTTGCAATAAATTTCAACTGGTTTATCATATAGCATAGGTAATACAAATATGCTCGCGGTCAAAACGGTTACAGTTTAAGATAAAAATCTGGCAGATACAGGTTAATTTTTAATCAGGTAATCAACAAAGTAAAGAGATGGCCTTATGACCACTAAAAAAATAGTGAATAAAAAACAGCTTGCGCTGATTGGTATTGTTTTTTTGTTAATTGCGACTTACTTTGGAGCTAAAATGTATGCTTCCAAAGTTGCTGAAAATAAACTAAACAAAGCAATTGCAAAAGTCAGTAAATTTGTCAAAGTTGAGTATCAAAAGGTCAATGTTGATCTGTTAGATCTGGATGTACATATTTCAGGTGTAACTATATTTCGCGTTGGAAGCCCTGTAAAGGTTAAAATATCTGAAATTTTTATTAAAGAAATTGATACTAAATCAGATATCCCCACATTTTTAGATCTTTCATTTAATGGAATTGAGTTAGATCTAAATAAACCTGAAGGAATTACAGACAGCATAAAAGAGTTAGGATATATTGACAAACTATTTGTAAATTTTAAGATTGTTTATGATTACGACAAAGATAAAAAAGAGATAAACATAAACAAATTAAGCATTGGATCTGATAATGTAGGTGATTTTAAAATCAGTGCTCGTTTTGGCAACATTCACCTTGATCCCAAAAAAATAGTTTTTATGATCTTTGCATATTCTCAAATCATGCTGCATGAAGCAAAAATAAGCTATCAAGATAATTCTTTTGTGGAAAGGATTATTAAAACAATCGCCAGTAAAACAGAAAAAGATGTAGAAGAATTTAAAAATGGTTTGATTAAAATTATGGAAAAAGTAATTAAAAACGAAAATGATGCTTTTACTAAAAAAGCCTTGAATGAAATTAAAAATTTTATTAATGACCCTGAAAAGCTCTCTATTTCAATCTCTCCTTTAAAACCGCAACCTTTTAAAAGCATGATGCGTGTCAAAGACCCTAAAGATCTTATCAACCTGTTGAATATACAAATCAAATCTAAAAAATAGCATAACCTATAAAAATTGAGATAATCTTTAATTCAGATTGCCAAACCACTATTAAAATATGAGAATAACACTCATAACCACATTTGACTTTGATTAAAAAGTTATTAAATTTTTCTCCAGTTTTTTTTGTTTAAACCGATAATATAAAAATATTTATACTTTCAAAAAAAACTAACAAATAAAAAAATTATAATATATTCAAATCTTAGAATTATACCAGCATTTTTATACATAAAACCCGCATAGATTAAAATTCTAAATTATAAATTGCTGCTCTTAAACCTGATCTAAAAATCACCTTTGATTCATAAATCATTAATCTGTCTTTAACCACAAAAAAAACACCAGAATAATATTTTTCTTATGAAATATCTTCTATTTTATATTGTATGTTTTTCTAATAAAATCAATATAATATATTTGTTATATCGATGCCGGGCACCATAAAATTTATTAACAAGTATTTTTAAGTTTCATAACAAAAAAAAATATCTATTTTAGTTTTAACCAATCTGGAGGAATTAAAAATGATAAATAAGATCGTTGCCCAATTAATAAAATCAAGGCATTTTAATATAATGTCGGTTATTACAACAGGGCTACTTTGTTTTTCTTTTACCATATCAGGGTGCAGCAGCGGTGGCGGCAGTTCTTCATTAGACACAACATCTGATGCTGCTATAGCCAAAATGGCTGATTATACTATGCCGACTGAAATATCAGCAGTGCCGGTTTCATCCAGCTCTACTGCAAAAAGTCTGGCTAAAGCCAACTCTTTCAAATCAGCGTTGAAATCATTAGCAAAAGCAGCAACTGATGCGGGTACAGACTACAGTAATGCAGAAACAAGAAAGTTTGTTGAAGAAAACTCTTTAAAACAATTTGAAATTCTTGAAACTGTCTTAAATGCTCTTTCTCAAACAAACTATAATGATACTTCAAACATAAATAAGGATCCATATAAATGCATTGTAGCCTGGGAAGAGGAAGATGAGGGCATTAACAAAAAAACACTTGAGACATGGGTTGTTGAATCTACAATAATTGAAGAAAGCAGTGCAACTGTGCTGCGTGCAAGGGCATGGATTGAAGAGGTAGAAGACGATGGTACAAGTTCCATAGCAAAAGCAGAGTTCAAGGTTTATTCTCCTCCCACAAAGGAAGCTGACGGGTCATATTCAGATTATGGCATCTGGACGCTAAATGTTAAATTTGATGCTACAGGGACAGATGACTTTTTTGCTGCATCAGCCTCTAAAGACGCTAACGGCGCTGCTGTTTTAAAAATTCATGAAAAATTTTCAGAAAGTTTTGGTATGTCAGATTCTGCTGATTTTGTTATGGATATGAAAGCAGTAATGTACAGGTCAGTAGATACTGGTTATGGAAAAGTGTATCACCCTGACTTTAAACAATTATTTGCACCTGGTACAGACCCGGGCAGTTTCACTGCACTTCCCCACGTTACAGTTAAATATGCATATAACCCAGATTATCTTGCGGTGCAGGTAGCACAAAACGATGCAAAGTATAAAGACAGAAATGATTTGGTTGAGATGACACATAGATATGGTGTTTTCAGCAGTGAAACAGGAGATAATCTGGAAAAATCAAAATCTTTTGGATTTCCAATAAAATATGCAGTTAACAGCAGCAACAGGCATTCATATTATGGTTCCTGGCAGGGACGTCATCAACTCTGGATAGACGGAGATGGCACTGTTGCTGAAGGAACAACAGTTTACAGGGAAGATACACCTCCAGGTCAAGATCCAGAGCAATATACAATTGGAAAGACATTTAACGGGGTTCTGGCTAAAAGAAATTACATCACTGCCACTTTAAATGACATAAAAAACATTCCTGTGGAAATATGGATAAACAACGACTATAATCTGGTATATAATGGAGGAAAATGGCATTATTGTACCGAGGTAAACTGGGCTACAATGTTATGCAACACTACTCTTCAGGATTTTGATGATAAAATAGGTTTAAAATCCCTTATTGTAGGAGAAAATGATAATAAAAAAAATGTTGAGATAAATGGATGGGATCAAAGTTTACAAGAAAATGTAAGTTTTGTATATGAGCTGGCGAATGAGTTAAATAACAATATCGCAGGATTTTATAAAGCTCAAAGAGTTGAAACGCAAGGTAGCCCCCCCCGTTTAGTAGCTGCATCTCCAAGGGTAAATATTACAACTTTAAGCATTACGCAGCTATTTGTCTGGATGGGTGGCAGTATCTATGTGGAATATAAAGCAACAGGTACAACAGGATGGGTTGAAAAAGAGGTGACAAGCTTTGACACAATGACATGGACCCCGACATTTAATGACGCTGGGGATAAAGATTATCTTCTGCCTGAAGGCAAGGAACTGTATGTAAATATGCAAGGGGCTAATTATGTTGTAAAAAGAACAGGAGCTAATTATTCGGTGCAACTTGAACTGCAGACTGTGTGTAATCCAAATAATGCAACAACCATTGTTCCTGGTGGCACGACATTTTATAATCAGTGGAATCCTGACTCCTCTTCCACATATGAATTTATAACAGATCCAAACAGTGAAAAATATTTAATGCTGGTTTACAAAACAATAGGCGATAATGATAAAGATGCAAGTGGAACTGGAACAGTATCTGTAGGAGATGTTGTGGGAAATATCTGGGGAATAACAAATGCTGCAAACGGATCAGGCGATGCATTTAACTGGGAATATTCTTCAAATGGTGGATGGGGATCTGTAACTTATTTAAAAAATAGTGATGGAACATACAAAATTCTTGATGATCCGGTTCGTTTTGATCCTATTACTGTTACGAATGCAGGAGGTGAGGACAAAACAGTTTCTCTGCAATTTGACGGCTGGATGATGGGACTTCCTGAACTTCATCATGAACTGGAAAAGTCAAACTGGGTCATGACAGATGACATTAAAAACAAAATTATAAATTTACCGGCAGGGACTTCGTTAATCGATTTAAATAACGACAAAGAATATCTGCTAAAACCGCTGGAAATAAGTCAGTTTTTATCCCTTGTTCCTGCAAGTACTGCAGGTTTACCTGACATTACTCAGGCAGATACTATAAATATTGAGGATGTGCCTGATTTTGTAGAACACAACATGGGAGATATGCCAACTGTTCTTACAACTAAATATTCAGAAGGAAATCTTGTTGAATAGTTAATAATTTTTTTTTGCCAGGCGGGGCAAAATGCCCCGCTTTTTAAAAAAATTTCCCATATGAAGTTTTTTGATGGAGATAAACCAATGGCAACAAAATGCAAAACTTACTATTTTGTGTGTGTTTTAAGTTTTCTTTTTATGTCAAATAATGTGCCATACTCTTTTGCCATTGAAAAAGACAACAGAAAAGATAATTGCATAATAGATGCCAGTATTATCATTACGCCTACTATAGGATATCGCATTGATAATATGGACTGGAATATTGCAGGCGACCTGAATGGTCAAAATCCCAACATATTGTCTGAGCTAAAGTTTAATGATGTGAAAACTTACCAGTCCGGAATTACAGCAAGGCTTGTTGTAAATGGATTTTACATGCGTCACTCATTTTCATATGGCAGAATAATTGACGGAGAAAGTATAGATTCTGATTATTCATCAGATAACAGAACCGGACTTTTTTCAAAATCTGAGGCAACAATAAAAAATTATGATGTTCAGGACATTGATCTTTGTTTTGGATATCAGTTCAGTTTTATTCAAAACAGGTTGAAAATCGCGCCATTAATCGGATCTTCTTATCATAAGCTAAATTATTGTATAACAAAAGGGTATCAAATTGTTCCGGAAAAAAAGCCTATACCTGGTTTAAAAAGTTCTTACAATGCTAAATGGAAAGGATATTTGTATGGATTAGATATTGTATGCAAGGCAGCAAAAGACATTTTTATTTTTTCAACAGTAGAATATCATACTGTTGATTATGAAGCTACAGCTGACTGGAATTTGAGAGATGATTTTTCACATCCTGTAAGTTTTACTCATTTAGCAGATGGCAATGGTTATGTTGTTAAAATTGGTGTGACAAATAAGTTGACAAAAAACTTGAAAATAGGCGTTATGTATAACTGGCAAAAATGGTCCGCAAAAAATGGTGAAGACAGGACCTTTGTTATGTCAGAAAACGCAATTTGCACAAGACTCAACCAGGTAAATTTTACAAGCCGTTCCATTAATGTCTTTTTATTAGTTGGAATCAATCTTTCCGGCGTTACTATTTGACTTTAGAGCCAAATTTAATGTTACATTTGGCTTTATAGAAGCTGTCAAAATAATATTTGGTTACTTATCACGCTTATTTATAAAATACAGGACACATCTTATGTAATTCCATATTTTTTCATTTTCCGCCATAATGTTGACTTGTTTATACCAAGGTAAGCTGCAGTTTTACTTCTGTTTCCTTTATGCTCCTTTAAAACTTTAATTATTGTGTTTTCCTCAGCCTGATCAATTGGCAAACTGCTTGAGATTATTTTTTTACCATTGTTTTTCACCGCAATATCCTGCATATTTTTTGGAAAATGTTTTGCTTCTATTACATGCCCGTGACATAATATAAAGGCAAATTCGATTAAATTCTCAAGCTCTCTGATGTTACCTGGAAAATCGTATCTCATAAGTATGCTTAGCGCATCTTCAGAAATATCAATTATTTCCTTTGATTTGAGCGCATTAAATTTTTGGATAAAATGTTCTATTAAAAGTGGAATATCTTCCATGCGCTGAGAAAGAGGTGGAAGTTCAATTCTAACGACATTTAAGCGATAGAAAAGGTCTTCACGAAATAAACCACGTGCCACAAGATCAGACAAAGTCCTGTTTGTTGCTGCTATAATTCGCGCATTTGACTTAACAGTCATGGTAGCGCCAAGGGGTTCATATTCTTTCTCCTGAAGTACCCTCAACAATTTCATTTGAAGCGCAGCAGAGATATCGCCGATTTCATCTAAAAAAAGTGTCCCGTTTTGTGCAAGCTCAAAACGTCCGGGTTTATCTTTTTTTGCTTCGCTGAATGCACCTTTTTTATAACCAAAAAGTTCAGACTCCAAAAGTGTGTCAGGCAGTGCGCCGCAGTTTATAGCTACATATTTGCCTGTTTGTCCGCTTAAGCTGTGAATTGCTTTGGCAAACAGTTCTTTGCCTGTACCGCTTTGTCCCTCTATAATAACAGTACTACAACTTGAGGCAATATCCGGCAAAATACCAAGTATCCTCTGAATTTCATGATTTTTGCTGATTATGTCTTTAAAATTGTACTTACTGTGTACCTCCTTATGAAGCGTCTCAATGGTGGACAGATCCCTGAAAATCTCCGCTCCTCCTGATATTTCACCATTGCAGTTTTTAAGCACTGATGTACTAACACTTACAGGGACAACCCGGCCTTCGCAATTTAAAATATCAAGATAAAGATTTATGCATTTTTTACCAGTTTTCATTGTTTTACTCATGGCACATTTATTCTGGCAGATACTGGCACGAAAAACATCAAAACATTTTTTCCCTACAGCCTGATTTTTTGATATACCGGTAATATTTTCTGCTGCCCGATTAAAATAGGTAATATTAAAATCCATATCTATAGTAAAAACACCATCAGCAATAGAGTCAAGAATAGTATCCAGATGCCTGTTGTAATGTTTGTGTTTATCTGAGTTTTCTTTTATTTGATTCATAAAATTTTAGGGTGTTAAATCTTTTTTAAGTTTGGTAATAATAAACAATACAGGCAAAGATAAAATTGTTCCCATGGCAAAAAGAGTTGAATATCCAAAAGTCTCTGCTATCTGGCCGGATACCAATGCACCTGGTGACTTTCCAAAAACCTCTATACTGGCAAAAATTGTGTAGTGTGTAGCACCGATTTTTTTGTCCACGCACCACATCATATATGCAAACATTGCAGTTGTCAGCATTCCTCCAAAAAAATGCTCTGCAATTGTTACCAATATCACGTGTAATTCCTGTGGTGAAATAATCGTCAAATACCACTCAAAGGCAAGGGGTATAATTCTTAATATACATGCAAGTGCAAGAGAGCGCCACAGAAAAATTTTCGATACTAAAAAACCGCCTGACAAAGAACCTGCAATAGATGCTGCCATGCCATATGTTCCTGTCCATAATCCGATCTGGGAAGGCATAAATCCGATATCAAACAAAAAAGGTTTAAACATCATATCAATCATTATCTCCCCCATTTTATAAGTGGCAATAAAGACGATAAGCCATACAGAGAAAGGCAATTTAAATGCTTCAATAACATGGTTTATTATATCTTTGATGTTATAAAAAGAAGCGTTGCATGCAGCATCTGAAACAGGCTCTTTATAAAACAGAATCAATATCAAAGGAATCAAACTTACTAATGCCATTGATAAGAACAGACCGTTCCAGCCCCAAAAACCGGAAAGCCAGACAAGAACTCCCCCGCTTATAAGCATTCCTGCTTTATATCCTACAACCTGAACTGCATTGCCATGGCCAAGCTCTGTTGGCCCAAGCAAATCAACAGCAAGGCCATCTACTGCAATATCTTGTGTTGCTGCAATAAGATTCATAAAAAAGACAGATACAAGTAAAAGAGCAAGATTCTTGCCAGGAGAAATATATGATGCAAAAAGAATTGTAATAAAAAGCAGGCACTGTAGGGGTATTATCCATGATTTTCTGCGGCCAACAGATTTAATGCTGTACCTATCGACAAAAGGGGCAAAAAAAATTTTTAACATCCAGGGAATAGACAAAGCACCTGCAAAGCCAATGGTTGTAAGAGAGACATTCTGGCTGCGCAAATAAATCGGCAATGCAGTTGCCTGAAACCCAAAGGGCAAACCTTGAGAGAAATATAAAAAAAATAAAAGTATAATCTTGCTGTATTTAATTTTTAGGCACTTTTTGTATGTTGGTGGCATCCAAATGAATTAAAAATATTTTTTTATTATAAAGCATGGGATTTGTTTTTTATCCATTTTTTTGCTAAAAAAAGAGCTGCAATAGTCTTCCCATCACAAATATCACCTTTATAAATCATTTCCAAAGCATCTTCAAACTTTATAGTATGAACAGTTAAAAGTTCATCTTTGTCCAGATTCTGTTTTGCAGGTTTAATGTCTTCTGCCAAAAAAATATGTACTTGCTCATCAGAATATCCTGGTACGGAAAAAATTTTGCCAAGTTTGTGTAAATTATCTGAAAAATAGCCCGCTTCTTCTATCAACTCTCTTTTTGCGCATTCCCAGGGAGTCTCATTTAACTCTATGGTTCCAGCTGGGATTTCCCAAATATAACCTCCTGTTGCATGGCGATATTGTCTGACCATCAACAAGGTCTTTTGATCTACAAATGGAACAATTGCAGAAGCACCAGGATGACGCACAATATGCACATCTGTTGTCACGCCATTTTCCAGAGTAATATTTTCTGTTATGAATTTAAATATATTGAGTTGAAATAATTTTGTGCTTTTGTTTACTATTGCAGACATTATAAATAATTATTCTCTTTTTTAAATTTTTGTATTTCAAAACGAAATCAAGCCATTTTATTCAAAATCTGATCATATGGCTTTTACCTGTTTTTTAAACTTGATTGCAGTTTGTTTGAACACATTTTACAACTTCACTCATTGTTGTGCCGTATCCAAATATCTCTTTCACACCCATTTTTTTTAAATCGCTGATATTTTCCTTTGGAATAACACCTCCTGCTATAACAGGTATATTGTCTATTTTTTTTGTTTTAATAATATCTACAAGTATTGGAAGCAATGTTAAATGCTCTCCGCAATGGCAACTTATCCCTATTATATCCGCATCTTCCTGAATAGCAGTATTTACAACACCTTCCGGAGTTTGAAAACTGCCCAGATAAATTACTTCCATTCCTGCATCCCGCAAAGCAGCAGCCACAAGCTTTGCGCCTCTTTCATGGGAATCTAAACCAAGTTTTGAAATAATTGCTTTTATTTTTTTTGCCATCATAATAAACCTTTCATTAAAACGGTGATTTCCTGATATCCCATGCATCCCAGGTTAAACCAGAAGCATTTCTTATTGTACCCATAATTTCTTCAACTGTGGATTTTGCCTCAACAGCATCAATAATATAGGGCATAAGGTTGATATTATCCCCTTTTTCAACCACTTCATACAATTTTTTAACACATGCTTTTACTTTTTCAATATCCCTGTTGGCTTTAAGCTTTTTGATTCTTTCAATTTGACGTTTTTCTGTTTCAGGGGGAATTGTCAAAATGCCTCCAGGAGGCGCTTTGTCTTCTTCTGGAGGTATTGTCATATAATTTACCCCTGCAATCAAACGCTCACCATCTTCAATTTCTTTTTGATAGCGCTCATTGCCTCTGTCAATCTGCTGTTGAACCCATCCTTTTTTTAAAGCTGCAACAAACCCTCCAAGTTCATCTATTTTGCTCATTACCTCGGTTGCTTTTTCTTCCATTTTATTTGTCAGGGATTCAACATAATAAGAACCGCCCAAAGGATCAACAACCGCTGCAACGCCGGTTTCATGGGCAATAATTCCCTGAATTGAAAGTGCATTTCTTTGAGCTTCTTCTGTGGGTAAACAGATGGGTTCAACATATGTGGTAGTAAAAATGGACTGAGCACCTCCCAGGACAGCAGCAAGGGTTTCAAAAGAAGTCCTTGCAATATTATTTAAAGGCTGCTGTGGTACAAGTGAATGTCCTGAACATTGAACAGCAAATCTGAACTGCCATGATTGAGGCTTTTTAGCCTTATATTCATAACGCAGCATCTTAGCCCACATTCTTCTCATGGCTCTGAATTTTGCAACTTCTTCAAATAAATCTATTCCTGTATTGCAATAAAAAGACATCCTTTGGGCAAGATCATCAATATCCATTCCTCTTTTCAAACAATTATCAAAATATGTAGCGGCAATTTTTAATCCAAATGCAATTTCCTGGGGAGCATCAAGCCCATAATCCCTCATGTTATAGCAGGAAGAAACATAAGCAGCATGCCACTTTAACATGTTTTTAGCACAATACTCAACAATATCACCCCAAATCTTTACTCCAAGTTCAGGGGGATTTACCTCTTTTGAGTAGCAGACATTACTCATAATAGGATCATTGCTTATGGTTCCTCTTAACTGTGATAAATCAAGGCCCCTTTTTCTGGCGCAGACTATATATTGAGCTAAAATAACAGGGCTTACAACAGATGCACAAAGCAATGTTGCGCTAACGCTTTCCAAAGGAATTCCATCCATCAAAGCTTCCATGTCTGCAACAGATGCAAGAGGAACACCACTTACACCGACTTCACCCCTGGCAAGAGGATGATCAGAATCAATTCCATGCATTGTGGGCTGATCCCTAAAAACCATCAGACCGGTATTACCCCGACTGATAAGATATTTCATCTGCTTATTGCTATCTTCAGGAGTTCCAAAACCCCATGGCTGACGCCTTGTCCAAAGTTTGCCCCGATACATGTTCGGATAAATTCCCCTTGCAAAGGGATATTGTCCGGAATCATTCAGATCTTTATTATAGTCAAAATCTTTTATATCTTCCGGTGTATAAAGTTGCTTAAGATCTATGCCAGACCAGGTTTTTGTACGTTTTACAGTTTCCCTGTATCCTTGTACGGTTACTTTTTTTTCCATATAAATTCCCTTTCAAAAAGTCCGGAAAAATAGATATTTTTAAAAAAAAATCCGCTTAAAAATCTTTTTGTTAAATTTGTTTCAAATACAGTCACAGGCAGCATATAATTTAATTGACTCTATAAAAATAACAAAAAGATAGCAAGAATATTTCCTGTAAAATTGTATACAAGATAAAAATTGAATTTTAAAAACAAAAGGTTAATCCATCTGTTCAAATAATAAAAAAACTTGATTTTTGCAAAAATAATTAAATATACTTTTATTTAAGTTTATTTTGAAATATTTTTTAAACAGTGCCATAATTTTTTATTCATAACACTAAATGAAAACAATAACGCTAAAACAACCATGAAATAAAATGTTAAGAAAAAAAGGAGAAAATATGAAATACAGAACCTTGGGAAAATCTGAAATACAGATTTCTTCCATTATTATGGGTACCTGGCAGGCAGGGAAAAAAATGTGGGCAGACATTGATGATACTGAAATCGAAAAAGCGCTTAAGGCTGCGTTTGATTCGGGAATTACAACCTTTGATACAGCAGAAGAATATGGAAGAGGACATTCGGAAAGAACGATTGGCAGGGCATTAAGTGATGTCAGAAAACAGGTTGTATATTTAAGCAAAGTTTTTCCAACCCATTTTAAATACGACCAGGTTATTAAAGCATGCCATCGTTCTTTAAAAAATCTTAACACCGATTACATTGATCTTTATCAGATTCACTGGCCATCAGGCTCTTTTGGTACAAAAAAAGTTCCTGTTGAAGAAACCTTGGGCGCACTTAATGATTTGAAAAAACAGGGCAAAATTCGAGCTATTGGTGTATCCAACTTTTCCAAAACTCAAATTGAAAAGGCTTTGCAATACGGATGCATTGAAAGCCTTCAGCCTCCTTACTCTTTATTCTGGCGTCATGTTGAAAAAGATGCAATGCCATTTTGCATTGAAAACAACATAACAATTCTTGCCTATTCTTCTCTTTCCCAGGGAATTTTGACAGGCAAGTTCGGGCCTGATCATAAATTTGCGCCAAAAGATCACAGATCAGGCAATAGACTGTTTAAACCTGAAAATTTTAAAAACGTATTGCAGGCTTTGGAAAAACTCAAACCTTTTTCTGAAAAATACAATGTAAGCATGACACAGCTTGCCCTTGCATGGGTAATTGCTCAACCCATGACCTGTGCAATAGCAGGAGCAAGAAACGCGCAACAAATTGTTCATAATGCAAAAGCTGTGGATATATGTATATCTGATAAAGATTTGTCCGAGCTTGATTTAATTAGCCGTATTGTAACTGCCAATTTAGATGATAATCCTGTTTTATGGGGATAACGATTTGAAAAAGCATCAACCAGTTCATAAAAAAAACATGCCAGTTAACCGTATGGAATTTTACCGTCACAGCATGGCCCTTTTGCCTGATTTAAATGATGCTGACCCAGGCACTGCCATAATGGTTCTAAACACCAAATATGGCACTTACGGGCGTTCGTGCAACTGTTTATTAAGCAAAACAAAAACCTGCCACCATGTCAGAACACTTACAAATATTTACAAGGCCACTATTAAAACGCTTGAAGGAAAAACTCTGGATAAAGACTTTACTTCAAGCATTTGGCTTAATATAGCAAATGTCCTATCACAAGGTTCATCTGTTCCACTGCAATCAATTCAAATAAAAAACGGCAGTTCAAAAAAGAAAAAAAGCATTCAAGTTTTTGATTCAAAAGGCAATAAGATTTGTTCTTATATTTCAAAGGGACAGGACAGACTAAGATTTATTGAAAGATGCATAGATGGTTCAAACGACAGCTTCCAGCATAAAAGAAAAAAAAATCTTGATACTTTATCTCTTTTAACTCTTTCAGATAGTGAACGTCAAATGGCTTTATTAGGCGCTAAAACGCGACAACAGGTTTTTGAAGAAAGCTTTTTTTTCAGATTGGCATATCATGCGTACCGGGAATCAGGAACCTTGGGGTCTATTTTTAAACCTGTTATTACCAGGACATCAGGTGCGTTTAACCTGGTTTGCATATCCAAAGAAAAAAAAATAATTTATTCGCTTAATATCCCTCGCCAGCAAGTTGTAAAACTATTTGAAGTTTTTCATAAATATTCTTCCAAACATCACTTATTCTCTACACATAATATTTGTTTTAAAACAGTTTTTAAAACAACGATAACAGAAAAAGGAGATATAAAACTAAAGCCATATATTAATTCAGGGGCTGAGTTTTATGAAAGAAAAAAATTAGAAAAATATATTTACAAAACCCTTATTTATCTTGAAAAAGAAAAACTTTTCAGCGTGCTAAAACCTGTGCAAATACTTGAAAAAAAGTTCAATACATCTCAAGACATTATTATAAAAAAATCAGAAGCATCATCATTTTGGGAGATACATGGCGGAAATCTTTTTCAAAATGGATCTCTTATTAGCAAAAACTATAAAAAATTCAAAGTGTTTCAGCATACCGACAATATCAAACTAAATGTGCATAGTACAGATTCCAGCTGGTACAGCATTTCAGCTGAATACAAAATTGGCAGTGGTTCAATTTCTCTTGCAGAAATTTTAAAGGCAAAAAAAAACAAACAAAGATTTGTCATAGCCGACAATGGATGGGTTGACTTAAAGTCCTCTGAATTTAGAGGACTTGACACATTAACTGGGCTTTCCAGGGCAACAAGTAAAAAGACAAAGCATGACAAAAAAAATGGTAAGTTATTGTTTTCCCGCACAGATTTATTCAGATTACGAGCAGCTTTAACATATTCTAAAAATGATAAAATTGACATCACAGGTAATAAAAATGCTGTAAAATCCCTTAAAAATATTTTTGAAATGAAACCTGCTAAAAATTTACCCAAAATGTCACAAATGAAATCATCTTTGAGAAAGTATCAAACAGTTGGAACAAAATGGATCATATATTTATATGAAAACGGGTTAGGAGGGCTTCTTTGTGATGATATGGGACTTGGGAAAACCCATCAGATAATGGCTTTTATACTGTTTTTGCGAAAATATGAAAAAGTAAAAGAACCTTTTCTTGTTATATGTCCAACAACTATCTTAAGTCACTGGAAAAATATACTAAATAAGCATGCCCCTTCTTTAAAAATATCAATTTTTCATGGCATAAATCGCAATTTAAAAGAAAGTATGAACGATTGCGACATTTTGCTTTCATCTTATGGAATCCTGCGGGTAGATATTGACAAACTGGAGCAGATTTCATTTACAGCTGCTGTATTTGATGAAATTCACTATCTAAAAAATCCTGAAACGATATCACATAAAGCCGCTGTTAAAATCAAAGCATCTGTCAAAATAGGGCTCACAGGCACACCTATTGAAAATACCGCATTTGAGCTAAAAGCGCTCATGGACTTGACAGTACCTGGCTATCTTGGAACAGACAATAAGTTTAAGGCGCGATATGTAAATTATACGAATGCAAGTGATGCAAATGCAAAACATATTGAGCTAAACATGCTGATATCGCCATTTATACTGCGCCGTCTTAAATCATCAGTTTTAAATGAACTTCCCATGAAAATTGAAGATGTGCGTATCTGCAGGCTTAGTTGTGATCAGATAAAACTTTATCAGGATACCATAAAGTCCCAAAAGGGCAAAAATTTGTTAGCAACACTTAAAAATGATAAAAAGCCAGTTCCAATGATGCATATTTTTGCTTTTTTAACTCATTTGAAAAAAATTTGCAATCATCCTGCCATGCTTACATCGCCTGATGATTATGCAAAATATAAATCAGGAAAATGGGAACTATTTCAAGAACTTATTATTCAGGCTCTTAGCTCGGGTCAAAAAATTGTTGTATACAGTCAATTTGTTATAATGCTACGAATAATTGAGAAGTGGTTTGATGAGCAGGATATACAATATGTGACACTAACCGGAGCAACCCGAAACAGAGAAAAAGTCATAAACAGATTCAACAATGATGAAAAATGCCGTGTTTTTGCAGGAAGCCTTAAAGCAGGGGGAATAGGCATTGACCTTATGGCTGGTTCTGTTGTAATCCACTATGACAGATGGTGGAACAGTGCAAAAGAAGACCAGGCTACAGACAGAGTTCACAGGATAGGACAAAAACGTGGTGTTCAGGTTTTTAAACTTGTAACAAAAGGAACACTTGAGGAAAAAATCGCAGATATCATAGAAAAAAAGAAAAACCTTTCTGAAAATATTATAAAAGAGGATGATCCAAATCTTCTTAAAGTTTTTTCAAAAAATCAGTTGCTTGAAATGCTTTCTATTTAAAATTCAAACACAACTTTTAAAATTACATTGCAGTGTTAAAATAAGAAATTTTAGATTTACTATAAATTATTTATCCATTAAGGTAAATCATGAAAAAAGAAATAATATTTGTTATGTTCATTGTTCTGTTTTTTTCACAATCTGTTTTTGCCCTTACAGGCAGACAACTTGTTGAAAAAAATAAAAAACTTAACAGCCCTGATACTGTATATCATAAAGTTAAGATGCATATTTACAAAGGTAAAAAAGTAAAAGTAAAAGAGTTTGAGCTGAGAACAAAAAAATATGATCATAGCGAAACAAAAACATTGATATCATTTTCCAAACCATCCAGGATAAAACTTTTAACTCATACTCATAAAGGTAAAGATGATGACCAATGGATTAGATTATCATCTGGAAGGGTAAAGCGAATAATATTTTCTGCAAAGAAAAAATCCTTTGTCAATTCACATTTTTGCTATGGGGATCTGTCCTCTAGAAAAATTGATGATTATACTTACAATCTTTTAGGCAGTGAAACTGTTTTGGGTTTTAAGTGCCATCTTGTTGAATCCATAAAAAAAAGTGATAAAAAAATATATGACAGGATGATTTTATATATTAGAAATTGCGATTATTTTATTGTGAAAATTGACTTTTATATAAACAGCAAATTATACAAAACACTTGAAAACCATGATATTAGACTGATAGATGGCATAATGACACCTTTTAAAATTGTAATGTCTGATGCTAAAAACATTAATAGAACTGAGCTTGAAATTATAACAGTTCAATATAATCTTCATATGAAAAAATCAAATTTCATAAAAGAAGCCTTAAGGTAGTTGTATTAATTTATTCAATTTTAACAAATGATTGATCTGAATTAATATATGTTAAAACAAACAATAATTTAAAAAGAGATGGTAAAAAAAAGTAATTTATTATGATAGAAAAACCTAAACATATTATCATTAAAAAAGACGATGCTGTTTTTTGGCTTGATGCAAACGGCCGATGGAACAATAAACACGGAATATTTCGTAATAAAAAAATAATTGATTTGTTTAACTCATCCATCAAAAAAGACAAACATGGTTACTTCATATACCGCGTTACAGATGATTACACAGAACAGGTGTATTTTAATTATACAGGTACAGCCCTTTTTGTTTTTGATATAAAAATTGGAGAAAAGATCATTTTGGTTTTAAATACCAAACAGGAAATATTACTAAAACCAGATAAACTTTTCATAACAGATGATAACTTATACATGCAGGATAAAAAAGGAAAAATCAAATTTGTTGAACGCGCTCTTATGCATATATCTAAACTTATAGAAGATGATGGTAGTGCATTGGCTATAAAGGTAAACAACATAAAATACAAAATTCAAGAAATATAGAAATATTTTAGCCAGGCTTTTAAACAATATCAAAATATGCAATTTTTTGATATTTTTATCTGATTTTAAAAATTTATACAGATGTCTTAAGTTTATGTAAGCAGAAGCGTCTTAAGATTTGCTTAAGTGTTATAGCTATAGGAGGATAAAATGATTGTGTCACCGTCATTAATCTGGTTTCTTATCGGTATTACATTTTTAATCGCAGAGATAATAATGCCGGCGTTTATATTGATTTTTTTTACAGCTGGATGTTGGATTGCCGCATTAGTTGCCTGGCTATTTGATTTTGAATTAACAAAACAAATTTTAATCTTTTTGGTGACATCTTTATTGCTGCTTTTTACGCTACGAAAATACAGTTTAAAAATATTCAAGGGGAAAACCCTCAATGATGTTGACTATAGCTACAAAGATGCGAAAATTGGTAAGACAGCAATTGTTACAATAAAGATAAAGCCTAATATGCCTGGTGAAATTAAAGCTATGGGGAGTTTTTGGCGAGCTATTGCAGATGTAGAGATTGAGGAGGGAAGCTCTGTTGTAATTGAAAAGAAAGAATCCGAGGATGGGCTCACTTTTAAAGTTAAACCTAATACAAGGGGAGAAAAATGAACGAATCATTGATTATCGTTGGTGTACTAACTGTAATTGTTATAATTTTATTTGTAAAGACGGCTATTATTGTACCTCAAAGGTCAGAATTCATTATAGAACGACTTGGCAAGTACAACAATACTCTTGGAGCAGGATTTCATGTTCTGATTCCTTTTTTTGACAAGATCTCTTATAAACGTTCCCTAAAAGAAGAGGTCATGGAAATTCCTTCTCTGGATTGCATTACTTCTGACAATGTATCTGTGTCCCTTGATGGTATTTTGTATCTGCAGGTTGTAGACAGCAAACTATCTGCTTATGGTATTGAGGATTATAGAATTGCCGCAAGCCAGCTTGCGCAAACTTCCCTTAGATCTGTGATAGGTAAAATTGAGTTAGACAGGACATTTGAAGAACGTGAGAGCCTTAATCAACAAGTGGTAGCAGCAATTGATGAAGCTGCCCAAAATTGGGGTGTTAAGGTTTTGCGTTATGAAATCAAGGATATCTCACCACCAGTATCAGTAATGGAAGCAATGGAAAAACAGATGAAAGCAGAGCGGGAAAAGCGTGCTACTATAGCTACCTCTGAAGGTGATAGGCAATCTCGCATAAACCGGGCAGAAGGTTTAAAAAAAGAAGCCATTCAAATATCTGAAGGGGAAAAGCAAAAATGCATCAATGAAGCTGAGGGGCAGGCCAGAGAAATTGAACTGGTAGCACAGGCAACAGCAGAAGGTATCAAAAAAGTTGCTGAATCGTTAAGTAAAGAAGGCGGAAATACTGCAGCAAAGTTAAGAGTTGCTGAAAAATACATAGCTGAATTTGGTAATTTAGCAAAAAAAAATAACACTATGATAATCCCTTCAAATGTTGGAGATATCGCATCAATGATAGCTACTGCTATGTCTGCTTTAGAACATGTTAAAAAAGTAAAGAATTGATAGTTTTGGGTGGTCTGTGAGCTAATAAAATGACAAAAAGACTGGTTATAGATGCATTATTCATGGGGGGGGGGGCG
>Ga0209345_10002792_pt1 | contig 18764 bp, 26 predicted proteins | sample Cruoilmetagenom7_FD_187294 | JGI IMG/M metagenome (GOLD analysis project Ga0209345, IMG submission 187294) | Oil polluted marine microbial communities from Coal Oil Point, Santa Barbara, California, USA - Sample 7 (SPAdes) (version 2) | ecosystem: Environmental > Aquatic > Marine > Oil seeps ...
TCCGAACAGTGATTTCGGAAAAAGGCTAAAAGTGATCGGATAAAACCGAAACAGGTGATCGGTTTAAACCGAAATGGGTGATCGGATTGAACCGAAATGAGTGTTCGGATTCATCCGAAACATGCACTCGGTAATAGTAATACTTATTACTGATGCTGTTTATATCATTCATTGGTACGTCTAGTAACCAATGCTTAGTCAGTGATAGGTAAGCCCCAAAGTTACCGTCTGACTTATGGTTAAAGATTACAGGATCAGATCATCTATGAGTGGTCAATGATCAAGGAGAAAAATATGAATTTACCAACACGCAACCCTATGAACCACAACCATACGCTCTACTACGATAGCTCGTACAGAGATTTCCCTTTGTGGTCTCAACATGCGCCATATATTGAGGGGGACTTAAGTCGCCTTTATAACACCATGGAGCGAGCTCTCGAAGGTCATAATAGAACATTAGCAGTGCGATTTGACTTGAAGGTGCCATTAGCCGGTATGCCTCCGCATCGTGTATCACCGATGGAAGACTTCTTTAGAGCCATCAATCGAAAAGTGAGAACCAAATATGAGAGTGAGAAAAAGATAAAACCCTATCCTCACAAGTGCACTGTCCGCTATGCCCAAAAAGTCGAGCAAAGCGTAAAGTCTCCGTATGAGCATTACCACGTCGTACTGTTCGTAAGTAACGACATGTTCATGCGGGTTGGTCATCTAGGCCCTGACGATGACTCACAGTTAGCGGTAATCATCAGAGAAGCTTGGCATAACGTCGTTGGTGTTGATGAGAATACAACTGAATACCTAATACATGGCTCTACGCCCTCTTACTACCGTCTACAGGGTCCGTTAAATTCTTTTGACCCTGACCATCAAAAAGCATTTCGACATTTCAGTTATTTATGCAAGGAAAAGACGACTCTATACCGGCGAGGACGCCCTGCATTCACCACCAGTCGCAAGTAAACACAAAAAATAGAGCAGCGCAGAGACGACCTGGAAATAGTTTTCTCTGCGTTCTCTACGACAGTGCACCATGTAACAAGCCCCTATCAACAAAGAAGTCGTGTCTTTGCTTACTACGATTATGTAATTGAGAGCGTCCTTGATACGCCTGTAACATGCTTGCCGGCTTCTTAAACGGCTTGTTACGCATTCAGTATCTAGGCATACGAAGTGGTCTCCGCACAGGAAATTCGTAATGCGGATATTTCTCTTGGTACCAAACTATCATTTCCCTGCAAAATGTTTTTAGTTTTTCACTTGACCACAAGCGCTTTAACTCTCTTTTCTTTAGCATTTTACTTTTATCTTCTTGGTTTTTTCTGCTAAAGACTCTTCCGGTATAAGGATTTAATTTAGGCCACTTATTATTTTTGTTCATATAATGTCCATGAGGTACCGATGGATAAGAGTCTGGATCCGACTTGGTAAAAACCCAAGTATTTAAACAGGTAAGCTCGAGCCAGTTCTCATCATTGTCATCTAGTGTTTTAGTACCATTTTCAAAGCCAGAAATTGCTACTTCAATACCATCAATGTCAATATTCTCTTCTTCCGTTCTTAGCGACTCATCATCATCACTTAGTCTTGGGTCAATAACATCTTCTGGAAGCTCATTCGATAACCAAAGAGCGACTCCATACCGTTCATTAAACTCGTCATAACTAATTAAACCCAATTCATAATGTATACTTGCAAGAGTTAACAAAGTTCTCATAAAGTTCCCATTGGTCTAAAAATGTCGGTAAGCTGCGGTAAGGTCGCGCAACTTGATTCTCTGGTTAGACTCGCTCATCGACTTGGTGCATTAGTAGACTTGCAAGCGCTAGAAGGTGCAAGGTTTTTCCTCTACTTGATTCAATGTTCCCATGGGCTTTGGGATTCCGTATCCCAGTCATAGCTCCCGCAAACATATGCATGTAGCCTTGCTGTTTGTTTTTGTCCGATTCACTTTCAAGAGCCGACAGCCTGATGACCGGGTTATTAGGCGAAAATGCTGTAGTCATTAGACCCGCTCCATCTAATTCCCGTCCCTCTGATGCAAGATAAATTCTCTTAACCTCGTCGTTGACTTCCTTGAAAGCTGTCTCTACGGCGTCACCTAAAAATCCAGACTCAAAGCGAGGCCTCGCCAGCGCTCTAATTCTCGGGTGAAGCAGTTCCCAAAAGACATCATCCGGAGATTGCTCGCCGTCGACGTCTCTGTCTTTAAGATTATGTCTAATTTCCGGGAGCAAATAACCTTGGAGGCGAGCAAGCATTTCGGGAGCTGAGGCACGCAGTGGGAGTGCTTCAAGAATTGACCGTGCCAAGTCAGACCAGCCAAGGGCTTGGCACCAGTGCCCTAGTGCATCTAACTTCCCTGTTAAAAATGAGTCATAACCAGCTTGGGGTTCAGAGTCCTCCCAGTATTGTCCAAGATTGATCTCAAACTCTTCGAGTTCGGAAAGAAGTTGTTCAATTGCATCTCGTCTGTTCATGATTGGTCCTAGTGCATCCAAATTGGGGCGCAACAGACAATTTGTAGCGCCAGCGAAAAGTCGGTTAATTGCTAACCTTGGTTAGGCATTTTTGTCGACTCATATTCGTGGATCTGCGCATTCATCTCGGTTTGAATCCAGTCATCCGTTACGCCAAATTGCTCCCACACCGCTGAGCTCAGTTTCTCAATTGAGCGATCTGCAATCTGGAAGAGCAAAATCAACTTTTGAAGTTCGTCGATCATTACAACACGGCCATCAAAATCAGCTAAATGAACGGCAAAATCGTAGAAAAAGTTGTGAGCTAACCAATTTCTTTTCTCAAGTGTTTCTTCTAAGTGAATTCTTAACTCATTAGGTAACTCAACTTGCTTTTTTACCTGGTTTAAAAGACGGCCGAACGTTCTAGAACTTAATCCATCGTAGAGCTCAAGCCATTCCTCTTGGTTCAACGCAGAGGAATCAAGTAACTTGTATCCCATTGCAAAATTAACCAGTGCTTTTTCTGCGCACTGGGCATTGAATGCTGCTAATCCATAAAAAGCATAGACTTCCTTCTCATCACCAGATTCAATAGTGGGAATAGGCTTTAACTCCCCAATGTCAACATTGCCGATTCTCAATAGTTCACCCCTCAGCGTTTAACGCTGCAACATCCCGGTACCAACAAACAATAACTAGTTTTCACTAGCCCCACACAAGAGGCTACACCAGGAAAGCAATATAAAAGTTTACAGGGTGACATGAACTTATGAATCAATCATTCATAAGGAGAAACCACCACATGAAACGCTTACTTGAAAACACTAATTTAAAACTGTTCCAAAGAGAACTATACAAAGGGCTAAAGGTAAACCACAACTACGGATACTTAATTGAATTATCTAGATAGATTCACGAGTGCGTAACGACCTCGTTGAGCCGACACCCACGCACGTTTTTTTTGCGCCTCGATAGCTGTAGTGAATGAGGCTCTGCCTCCTAAAGTAGCACTTTTTACCATGACATTCTGATACAGATTATGTACTGTATGGTAAAAACTAGAAACCAAAGTTCGGCGAAAAGGTAAGCTATGACACTCGACATTAAGGGTGGGCTAAAGAATACAGATATCAGTACTAACAAGTATGTCGTTTTCGACGAGTTGTTGTCTAATGCCATAGACTCTTACCTTATTAGGCGCGAGCTGGAGGGCTTTAACGACGAACTAAAAGTAGAGATTGACATTAACTTTGTTCAAGATACTTTGTTTGAGGAGTTTGGAAAAAATAGCATCGAGATTACCTGTACTGACAATGGTGCAGGTTTTGGTGAGGACCAAATAAAAGCCTTTATCACTCGAGACTCTACGTTTAAAGACTACTTGAAGATACCGGGCCTGGGTAAATGCAAAGGAACCGGTCGTATTCAATTCTTCCACTTTTTCCAACATTTAAATGTCAAAAGTGTTATTGAAGAAAACTCTGAACTTTACCGTGTTGAACTGCATGTAGATGAAAACACGCGAGAAATTCATTTCGAGGATTTTAAAAAAACACTGGTGAGCAACTCCGCCAAAGAAACCTCTATAACTTTGGCTGCACCTAGTACAAGTGCCTTTAAAAAACACTTTGATGAAAAGTCCATGCATATCGACTTTTCTCCGGCTGCAATCAAGCAACATTTGTTTTTAACATTTCTGAACCGGCTTCTTTTCCTTAAAGGGGTTATTGGTGATTTTGAAATTAACATTATTAGCTCATCATCTGACACATTGCGGCCAGAAAAGATCTGTGCAATAGAACTCCCGTCTCCAACTGAAGAGCGGGTTATCCCTCTAATTTGCGCTCATGGAGTAGCCGTAGGAAAAAATAAGAAACTAAAAGTTACCAGGTACTCTCTCCCTAGCGAAACTTTTCGTGCCCTACAACATGAAGTTGCATTATGCGCAAATTCAGCAATTGTATTATCATTGGCTAAGCTCTATTTAAAAAGTCAACGTGACAGAGCTAAGCCCCTCGAAAATAATTACGAGCTAATATTTGTTGAAAGCGAGCTACTTGAGAGCACCGTTAATGAACAGCGAGATAACTTTAGCTTACCCAAGGATTGCTCATCCAATTATACATTGAATAATGAGTTCTCTATTCAAGATATTGTTGACTCTATCGAAGACTATGTTTATCAAATCTTAACGCCGAAAGATTTTGATAAAGATGAGTTAGTTAAGTCTACAAGCATGCGCTTTGGTATTACCCAAGCGATGATTTCTGAAGCAAATATAAAAATACGCTATTCAGACAATGAAGAAAACATAGCCAAGCGAGTATTAAAAAAGTATCAAGATGATATCGTTAACGACACCTCAGATATTTTCGATTTGAAAAGTGAATTACTGAAGCTCGACCCTAGGAATGAGAGCTTCAGAGAAAAAATTGGCGAGCTTTCTTGGAAGTATACGTCAACCATAAAAAAAATGGATATGGCGAATCTATCCCAGCTGGTTGTAAGGCGCTCATCAATACTCGACATTTTGAGAATGTCTGTAAACTCAACGCTAGCTTGTCAGCAAGATAAAGGCGCTCGCCAAGAAAACGAAAAAATAATACACAACATTTTCTTTCCGACGGGAAAGGATAGTAATGATTCTGTAGACCATGATATTTGGCTTTTGAATGAAGAGCACCACTACTTTGACCATATCTCGTCTGATAAGTCTTTAGCCTCGATCCCATGGAGCGAAGAGAAAAAAGTTTTTGAAGAGGATATTGATAAGCATTTAGAGGAAATATTTGCCCAGAATAATGAGATTCACCGTTTAAAAAGGCCAGACATTGCCATATTTAACGAGGAAGGCGCAGCTATCATAGTAGAATTTAAAGCGCCGGGTGTGGCTCTTCAAGATCATACTAACGATCTCATTCAGTATGCTCGACTTTTATGCGCAAAGTCACATGGCAAGATACGAAAGATCTATGGGTATTTGATTGGTGACACTATTGATGACAGCAGAATGCCGGGGTCTTATACCCCATTCCCAAGTGGAACGGGGTATTTTAACTCTGAACCTATACGAGACCACAAAACTCAACTAGCATACGGCGAACTTTACTCGGAGATTTTACTGTATGAGCAGTTTGTGGATAGAGCTGAGAAACGACTAGAGAAATATAGGGAACGACTTAATTTAAAAAGTTAAATCGACTCAAATCTCCAACTCAATGAAGTCACGGTCAACGTCTTCCTGCGTTATACCAATGTAACGCAACGTCACGGCTTCAGAGCCATGACGCAGCATCTTCATGACTCGAGCTAGGTCATTGGTGTTTTTGTAGAGATGGTAGCCACGAGTTTTACGCATCGAGTGCGTGCCCAGGTCTAAACCAACTTCTTCACCAATCATAGAAATAGCCTTAGATACGTATCGGCGACTCAACGGCTTTGGCGGTTGGTTAAGTGACCAACGGCTTCTGTAGGACTGGAACAGATAAACATCATCAGAACGCTCTGATCGTATACGTTCAATTATTACTCGCGCTTTCTCATTCAGCTTAATGGTTGCTAGCTTACCGGTTTTGCCTTCACGCAAAATAAGACGGTCACCCTGAATATCGCTAAACTGAATAGACAGTAAATCAGAAATGCGTAACGCCAGGTTTAACCCAACGTTCCAGATATCGGCTATCTGTTGGCCATATGTTTTCTCCAATAAATAACCAACGAGCTTTACTTTATCTAAATCTTTGACTGCTTGCACTTCAGGCATGGTTAGGTTCCTTATTTGCCGCATTTAAAGGGAACGGGAACTTCAAAGCCTAATTAGCTCTTCCGTGCCCGTTTTATAAGGGGTATAACGTTCCCAAAAGTACAATTTGGGAACTTGGTCTTTCAGGGGGCCGTACGAGACGAAAAGCTTTGGTTAAACAGCCGTACACCAACCTCTTCCAAAGCCGCTCTAACGCTCTCAATAACGTCAGGTTCGATCGACAGACCATTGGCATACACACCTTTATCGAACGTTAAAACAGCTCCGTACGCTTTCGCTGTGGACGCTGCCCGTTTAATGCCTTCACTATCAACCGCAGAGTCATCAGTGATGTGATGACGGATTTGGTAGGACGTGATGACATAACCCCGCTCATCAAGCAGGAGAAGGCCCAGTGGGCTTGCTGACATACTTTTAGGAAAGTCAGACTCTGACCTTAAACATCCAGTATTTTGCTGGCGCTCTCGCAATTGCGGTAAAAGCGCTAATGCGGTTATTGCTGCCTTAATTCCCAGCACTACCCACTTTCTCGATGCCGGTGTCTTAAATATTGTCGCCATAAAGGTTTACTCCAATATTTGATTACAAGTGAACTAGCGCTAAAGAAGACCGCGCTCAGAGAATGACACGCACTCTTTGCCGACAACGATGTGGTCTTTCACGTCAACGTCGATAACAGCCAGGGCCTTTTGCAGGCGTTCCGTCAGGCGGATATCTGCATTAGAAGGCTCAGGCTCTCCTGAGGGGTGGTTGTGTGACAGTACGAGTGACGTCGCTTTAGTTTCCAGTGCAGCTCGAACCACCTCCCGTGGGTACACACTGGCCGCATTAATGGTGCCGTAAAACAACTCGCGGTACTCAATGAAGTGGCCCTTTTCATCCAGGAAGATGATGCTGAATACCTCACGCTCGTAGTGCGCCAGCTTATACGTCAGGAAATCCTTAATAACGTTCGGGTTGTAAGGCTCTTGGCCTCGTAAATGACGCTCTTCCAGGATCTGGCTGGCGCGATGAAAAACGTCTCGCTCAGCTTCACTGTTGGCCGATGAATAACAGCCTTTATCAAGTGTGTGCATTGTTAACCTCCTAATTTGGTAAATGCACAGCAGTGATATAGGCCTGAAATCTGGTGGGTTCTTAACTATTGAAATAAAACATTACGGCTCCGACCGATGCTTTGAGAACAAGAAAGGGGGGCGTCGCCCCCTAAAGTTTATTCAGGTTACTACTCTTTTAATTCTGGCGTAGTTCCGTAACAACATTGTAGCCAATACCCCAGTTATCAGTATTAACTTCTTCAATAAGCACAAAAGTTGTGTTCGGCTCTTTTTTTAATACATCGACCAATAACTGAGTAGTTCCCCGAACCAGCTGACGCTTCTGTTCGGCTGTAACACCTTCGTCGGTTACTTTAATATTTACGTATGGCATGTTTTTATTCCTAACTATTATTTGCTGAAAAGTGAGGATTGTCAGCATACTGCTTGGTAACAATCCGCCATTTCCCGTCTTCCCAAAGAAGTCCGAGATAATCAATAAAGTCTTTACCCAATAACGGGCAAGTCACTTTAGCCATAGCCTGATCGCCACATACTTCGATCGATAAAACTTCATAGGCAAAAGCGTGGCCTAACTGCTGTGGCACAGATCTATTTGCCACCAGATCCAGCCATTCCTCTTTGCTGCGGCGGATGCCAGGTGCATACAAACGAGATTCGTCGTCGAATATGCTGTTCAGCAATTCAGTATCCGCGCGATGAAGCCCATCGAAATACTTCATCAGAATATCTGTGATACTGCGGAAGCTGGCGGTTTTAGCGTCCACATTCATGACGCCGCCTGTTCCGCTGCTACCGATGCCCGAAAACTCTCCATTGCTTTTACCTTGTCAATCATGGATTGAGTTTGCGGCCCAATGACAATCTCGACAGGGAAAAATTGTCCCCAGCTTGCATAAACCGTTAGCAAAATATCAGCAGGAGAAATGCTGTATCCGCCCAAGTAGGGTTGCGACTCCAGGCTGGTTTCAACCTGCTGCCAGAGTTCATTAATCTGTTTAGCCGCTGCCGCAAAGACCTGTTGTTTAACCTCGCCCTCTTCAATAGCCGTGCCGACGAAGAACAGTTTTCCATAAGCCGGATGCACAGTGGCATTCGCAAACGTGAGATTCTCGATTGCCTTTTGGCGAGCCGAAGGCTCTTGTGGCAAAAGTTCATTAGCATGGCTTTGCAGCAGATAAAGCAGAATTGCAGCTCCCTCAGTCAGAACTTTGCCATTCACATCTAGCGCAGGAACTGCTCCAACCGGATTGATTTGGCGATAGTCCGCCACACTACCTTTGTTTAATAATTCAAATGGTTGTTTGAGTTCTCGCAGAACAACTTGAGTTGCCAACGAGCAAGCACCGGGTGAAAAGTACAATTTGTACATGGTGGTCTCCCTTTAGTTAATGCTCCGCAAGTTCGGAGTGCCACCAATATAAACTCTCACATTAGTCGGATATATAAGTATAATTGCACAATACTTTTTCCAAATGAGAAACAATATGGATAAGTTAAAAGCCATGAAATACTTTGCCCGAGTGGCTGAGTTAGGAAGTTTTAGTAAAGTTGCTGAGCAAACCGGAGCCAGTAAATCAATGGTGAGTAAGCAAGTGAGTCAACTGGAAGAAGCTCTGGGAGCCAAGCTTTTACAACGCACAACCCGCCGGCTTCAATTGACACAGTTAGGAAGAGATTACCTGGCCCGCTGCCGCAATATACTAATGCAGTTGGAGGACACCGAAGCTCATATTCAGGAGCAACAGCGACTACCCACGGGGACACTAAGAATAAATGCCGCTATGGCTCTAGGCTTAACAGCACTGCCTCCGGCTTTTGCTGAATTCATGCGCCAACATCCACAAATTAATTTGGATATTCAGCTAAGCGATCAGGCACAGGACTTACTCGAACATAACTTTGATCTTGGCCTGCGAGTAGCCAGTAGGCCATTTGACTCCGGCTATGTAGGTAAAGCCATCACGCAGTTCAGCTACAGCATTTGTGCAGCCCCTTCCTATCTGGCGCAGCACGGACCTATAACGAGTCCTGCTGATTTACAAAATCACCAGTGTTTTGAATACAGCTATTTCCGCGGCAAAAATTTCTGGCCGGTAGGTTCAGAAGGTGTAGCTATAAAAGGTCGTATTGTGGCCAATAGCTCCGTTTTTTTATTGGATATGGTAAAGCAAGGCATGGGCATAGGTTTTATTCCTCGCTTTATAAGCCACGAAGCGTTGCAAACAGGAGACGTAGTTGAAATTCTCGCGGAGCAGGAAAAACCGTTAATGACTTTGTATGTGCTTTATCCTGACAGGCACTTTACACCTCCCAGATTAAAGATGTTTGTTGATTTCCTGCAGAATTGGTTTGCCAAACATCCGTATCTAGCAAAGTGATTTTAATTAGAAGAGAGCAAGCTTCGGGTCGTCTCAAGATAAGCTGCTTTTTATGATTAATTCTATTGGTGGGGGTTACCGCTACTCACAACAATTATAGGAAGAACAGATATGAAATCACTTAAAGAAAAGGTTGCCATAGTTACTGGTGCAAGTTCAGGAATTGGACGTGCAACAGCACAACTTTTTGCTAAAGAAGGCGCTGTTGTTGCCGTTGCTGCCCGAAGAGAAAAAGAATTAAATATCTTAGTTGAGAGCATTGAACGGGAAGGCGGACACGCACTCGCTATTTGTGGAGATGTTAGCGAAGAAAGTTTTGCTCAAAGGCTCGTTGAAGAGACGATGGAGCAGTTTGGTCAACTGGATATAGCCTTTAACAACGCGGGGGTTTTGGGTGCTATGGGACCTGTCACCGATATGTCAAAAACGGACTGGGACCAAGTAATTGAGACCAATCTAACAAGTGCTTTTATGGCGGCTAAATACCAAGTACCAGCCATGCTTTCGAGTGGAGCGGGTTCATTAATCTTTACTTCTAGCTTTGTAGGCTACACTGCTGGAATGCCAGGTATGGCAGCCTATGCAGCTAGCAAAGCTGGATTGATTGGATTGACTAAAGTTTTAGCCTCAGAATACGGTTCTCAAAATATCCGTGTGAATTCGTTATTACCGGGAGGAACGGATACAGCAGCAGCCGAGGAATTTGCAAACACACCCGAAGCATTAGAATTTGTTGCTAATCTACATGCTATGAAACGAATTGCTACACCAGAAGAAATTGCCCAGTCCGCGCTATACTTAGCGTCTGAAGCGTCCAGTTTTACCACTGGCTCGGCTTTTTTGGTGGATGGTGGTGTATCAATCAATCGTGCTTAAAGGGACTGGTTATGTCTGACTACACTCGCATTGAAAACGCCATGACTTATATGTCAGAGCATTTATCCAGGCAACCCACGCTTGAAGAAATAGCAGCTCATGTTCACCTCAGCCCGTTCCATTTTCACCGGATCTTTTGTAGGTGGGCGGGCACCACACCAAAACGCTTCCTGCAAACTCTTACGTTGGAACGTAGCAAGCGTATGCTAAAAAGTGAAAAGTCACTTATGGACATATCTCTAAGTGTCGGATTAAGTGGCGGTTCGAGACTGTATGATCACTTTGTAAAACTAGAAGCAGTGACGCCTGGCGAATATCGAAGTCAAGGTGAGGGCTTAACTATCCAGTACGGATTTAATAAGACGCCTTTTGGGGAAATCTTTGTTGCTGTTACGCCACGAGGGGTATGCCGCATAGAGTTTATAGGCTCTATAGATGTTGAAGTTATACTGGCCGATTTAAGTAAGGATTGGCCCAAAAGCACTTTTGCAAGAAATGATAAGGCAACAAGTTATGTGACAAAGATACTGTTTAGTAAATTAAAAGACGGGCAGTCTAATCCTTTGTTTCTGCACGTTGCCGGTACAAATTTCCAAATCGCTGTATGGAGAGCTTTATTAAGAATTCCACAGGGGAAGCTAGCGAGTTACTCTCAAATTGCTAACGCGCTAGGCCACCCCAAAGCCTCTCGCGCTGTGGGTAATGCTGTTGGCTCTAACCCGGTTGCCATGCTAATTCCGTGTCACCGAGTTATTCAAAAGAGTGGAGCATTAGGCAGATATCGCTGGGGAGCTACAAAAAAAGAGCTAATTCAGGCGTGGGAGCATTTACACGACGAATCAGCGAAGCGATAACTAAACCCCAATATAAAGTGACAACATAGGTCATCACTAATAATCTATTGAGTCAAAAACATTTGAGATGCGAGGGGCTGTACAGTCTAGTACAGCCTTTCTTTTACAGCAGTCCCCGCTCAGCAAGCGAGACGACCTCATCAGTTACCAACATACAGTCCAGTAGGGATACGTCAATCAGGTTCAGGGCCGACTTAAGTGTTGATAACTCATGCTCTTTGTCAGAGTGACTCAGCTCTTTAGCCGGTGAGAAATAACTGACAATAACCGCAGCCGCGTTGGCCTTAAGTACCTCCCGGTAAACGCTGGAAGCAGTCAGCGTTTCGCCCTCTTCAAACTCAACATTGTCAATTAGCCGGTGTTGGCTATCGAGTAGCAGTAAACCCGCGACTTCTTTTGAGCACTGCTGATATTTGTCCTGAACAAACTCTTTAACCATGGATGGCTCTGTGTAGCCGTCTCCATTTAAGAAGCGCGACTGTACTAAATTAAGTGCCTCATTCAATAGTTCCCTCTCAGCATTTGAGAGTAAGTTGCTTGATTTGTATGCGTGCATATGAATTCTCCAGCTATAAAAATGCACAGCGGTAATATAGGTTTAAAATTCGGCTGGACGAATAAAACTAGGGAGCATTTAAACTCCTTAGCAAAGCTTTAGTAATTAACGACAGTGGAGCCGCTATCGGTAACCACTTCAATTTCAGTCAACGAACAGTCATCATAGACTTTAAGCTCGATGGACTCGCCGTACTTCAGATCAGTCGGTAGATATGGCTTTCTTGAGTATGGAGTTTTATCGCTATAGTCGCAGTTACCGCGGTCAACCAACATATCTTCCACTGTTACCTGCTCTTCAATCGATGTAATCTCAATTACGAAGTATGTGCCACCTGTGTGTCGATTGGTATGCTCCCAAGCCTCAATACTTACCTGCGGGTCTGGATCGCTGCATGCCCCCAAAAAACCGACTAACAACGCAATCGATAGCGTTTTCTTCATGACTCGCTCCTTTCAGTCATTGGAATAAATTCTTTCCCAGATTTTCATACCCCGCCCAAAAGAAGCTTAATTTGTGTTAAACCAATCAAAATTTAAATCTAATACCTGTCTTATAGGGACAAAGCCCTTCAACGAGCGCTGAAATACGCTGTCTGGAGCGTGTTTGACCGTACCCGGCGTTTGCGCAAACTTGGTACTTAAACTAACTTTGCTTTAACTGTTTCAAATATATATAGGAGCAGCCTGTGAGGGTCATACGACTGAATGAAGTTAAAAACAAAGTAGGACTCAGTCGCTCAACTATTTATCGACGCATAGCTAATGGTGAATTTCCAAAGCCAATACTACTCGGCGGACGAGCAAGCGGTTGGATAGAAGATGAAATTGACGAGTGGCTAATGCGCTGTATTAATGAGTCTAGAGGTAAAAAATAAAGAGAGCTCTTACGAGCCCTCAGTCGTCCTTTTTCTTGTAGGTAACGGTTAAAGTACCAGTTACTCTGTTCTTAGCAATTTCATAGTCCGGGTCCCACGTTGCTACATTGTGAGCCCCCATAAACGCCGCGGAGGCAACACCCCATATTGCTGTTGGACCGAAGAAAGATCCTGCCATCAATGTCTTACGTCCCTTTGAGAAAACTCGGCACTTCATATCGAGTGTCTCAATATGCCTTTCCAGCGTATTGATAACCTCTTTAAAATGTTTGCGCGGAACCTTCTCAATAACAAAAGACTCGTGATCACGTAACAACTTCATCAACTTCTCATCGGGTAACTGACGTACCCCATAAACCCGAACGTCCATTTAACTAACCCTCACTGAATAAACACGAATAGGCTTAGACTAGAGGGTTACACACGCCGCAATAATTGATGGTAATTTGTGATGAGCACTAACGAATAAGGGAGTAAACAGTAGATATAGGTGGTGGACATGGAAGGTTAGTCTTCTGATTGCAGACCTAGCCTCATCATTAACAACGATCTGAATTGGGGGCCAATAGGAATTTGCTGCCCATCTGACATAATACACTCGGTATAACGCCCTAACTCACTCTGTATGTGCTTCAAGTGTTTTAAATTCACAACGTAGCTACGATGAACTTGTACGAAGTATTCAGGCATTTTCCCAAGCATAGACTGCAATGTTGCCCGGTGGAGCAAACGTCCATCCTCAAAGAACAGTTCGACATAATTTCCAGCAGCACGTAGTAAGATAACACTTGGATTCTCAATGACCGTGATTTTGCCAGGCTCCGTTTTAATAGCTAACAGCCCATGCTCATTAATCATGACCAGAGCCCTGCAAGCAACAACGTTCCATACATAAGTATCTGTGCATAGCTTTTCTCCTTAATTGTTTGCGATGCACAGCAGTGATATAGGCTTGAAGTTTTGCTGAAGGAAGCTGTTGCCGTTCAGAATTTGGCAAGCCCCCAAATGCTGGATATCCATATCACCCTGTTAATTAGTCCAGTTAGGTTGACCGTATTTTGTCAGATCCAAACTAGAATGGGCTCAAAAGCCGTGAAGGCGTCACTTTGTGTGATGAAAAGTTAAGTTAAAGTGTTGAACTGCTATGTTTTAACTATGCAAGTAAGAGTTGATTGCGGCTCTGAGACAAAGATGGCGGTTTGTGAAATCCTGGGTAATACCACTTATCAACTACCTAAGAGGCTGCTACGATTTTGATCAACGAAATTTGCTCCAACACCCGCAGCCTGTAAATATGGAGTCCGTATTAATCGCCTATAGACCCAAAAATGAGAGATTCGAAAATATACAAAAAAATTCGTACGCGCGGACCTGAAAATGGTTACTGTGCTATCTGTAGACGATTTGGCCCACTTACTAGAGAGCATATTCCTCCAAAGAGTTGTGGAAACATGAGTGCGGTAAAACTCAGAGCATTACTTGGAGCTAGCAAAGCCAAATCGAACTCTTCGATTGTTCAAGGTGGACTTAATTATCGAAGTACTTGCTCTGGCTGCAATAACTTCTGGCTAGGTAAAAAGTACGGACCTTCATTGACAGAGTTTGCTTCAACAGTTACGAAATATGCTAATTCGTTAGTCGATCACAATTTAACGCTTCCTTTAGAACGTGACTTTGTCGCTGAGCCACAGAAGATCGCTAGAGCGGTCATGGGTTGTATTATGGCCGGGAATGCCATTGATTTAGTCGAGAATCCACGGCCTCACGCTCATATATACAAACTTATGCATGACTACTTTTTCGACAGTAATGCTTCTCTGCCAGAAGAGTTTGAAATTTACTATTGGTTTTATCCATCCAAAGAAGTAAAAATTCTCAAAGCTATGACGACATGTTTTGAAATAACAAAATGCTGTGTGTCATACGAGTTGATCAAGTTTTTCCCCTTAGCTTTCATGATTGTTTGGCGCAAAGAGGATGTAAAACTACATCATCCTAAGCTTATAAAGGACCGAAACATGAGCATTGACACAAAAGACTACTTAACAGTCAATTTCAAGCAGTGTCCAGACACCTCGTACCCTGAGATGCCCACCAAACGTGGTACGGTTCTATTTAACAATGAACAAGCGACTGTGGGTGAAAACTTTAGCAAGCCCAAAGTATGACCTGTAGGAATTGGTTGCTGAGTACCTCCGCAAGTCTCCTACTCAACAATTTCACTATGCCACCGGTCCATCACCAATACTCTCTAATTAAAGTTATTTTATCGTTTTCCAGTTCAAACAGTCGCATTAAAGGGATTGGGTCAACTTCTTCATTGCCATTTCTGACCAAGGTGGACACGTATGAAATAGCTATAGCGCCTTTACCCTCTATTCGGCTTTTAACTTCCGTTGAGAGCGATTCAGCGGTTCCCATATAACGTGTTAATCCCTCGATAAATTGAGACTTCGTCAAATCTTGATTGTAGCTCGGGTGCTGGTAGCGCATGTCTTCCGATAACAGCTCTGCAACCGCTAGAATATCTTCACGCGATGCACCAACAACCTTGGTTTCATCACTCAACTGAATAAACTGAGTTACAATATCAAGCTCATCAGCATTCGCTGCTGGAGTAATCGCTAAAAGAAGTAAAAGTAAGTATTTAGGCATTGCAGTCCCTTTAATTTTTAATACGCTTCACGAGCCTAGCAGTTACGCCCCGTGATTAGCTCCTCGTTTCTTGTATAGCGTCTACTGGTTGAGACTCTGCCAAATTAGCGCGATTGAGCCTCACTTACAAATCTATAACTTTTTATTTCCAGCTCTTACTTGAATGTAGGCTCCCCACAAGTGTACGATTTTAAAACTCTTCAAATTACCTACATAAGCGAGAATTTTTCAGTGAGCTTGCGTTTACATCCAAAGTGCCCTGAATATGGCAGAAGAACGGGTAAAAAATACAAACTCATTGTCTTGGCTCTTGGCTACTATGATTGTCATTTTTGTATAGCGAGATTAGCACCCCGGCTTAATCAACATTGGCCGATACCATTAGGACTCGCTGCAATTGCCGCGCTTTTTACCATAAGCTCAGTTGACTGCTTTGTAGAGCCAAAGTCATTTGGACGCTTATGAGCCTCTCTCGTTTTAAACAACATTACATGAAAAAAGCCAAAGCATTCCAAACTTCTATTTGTATAGGCTTAGTGTCTGTAATTATAGGAGCGCTGGCATTTGCATTGAGTTGGAACTTTTACGACACATTGGGGGGGCCTATGCCCGGCACGAAAGCTCTGCTGCTGCCCGGTAGTTTGACGCTTATCTATGTTTGGCATCCACTTTTTACAGAGGAGATCAGCTTTTGGCTTAAGTTTTCACTTCAAATGTTCGGACAGTTTGTTGTTGTTACTGTCATATCAATGCTGTGCGTTAGTCTTGTTAATAAATTGCGTCGTATCACCCATAAATAGTGATAAGAATCTATGTATATACCTAAGAATATGGAAATGACTGAAACCAAAGCAATCAGTAAATTTATTTCTGATTACGGGTTCGGTATTTTGGTTTCACCTGATTTGTCAGGAACCCACCTGCCTCTAATTTTTGAGCCAGAAGAGGGAAAGTTAGGTTGTCTCTATGGGCATTTTGGCAGATCTAACCCGCATTGGGAGGCTTTAGAGAGCCAGCGGGTAATGGTTATTTTTAACGGGCCGCATTCGTATGTGTCTCCTACCTGGTATCAGTCAAAACCAGCCGTTCCAACTTGGAACTATGCAGCGGTTCACTGTTACGGGGTTGTAACACTGCTGAATGAAGAAGAGAACGAGCAGGCAATGAATCAACTGGTCGCAAAGTATGAACCTGAGTTACTTGAGCCGACTGAACTCATGCCACCTGATTATCAAGCAAGGCTTCGCAAAGGAGTCGTTGGTTTTAAAGTTCTTGTTGACGATATTCACGCCAAGGAAAAGCTGGGCCAGCACCGAAAGGTCGATGACCAAGAAGGAGTGTTTTCAGCACTTCAAGAAAGCACTCACCCCGATGCGGTCGCTTTGTCGTCGTATATGAAAAAGCGAAAGCTTGGAACTGGTAGTTAACGAAACGCAGGACTCGTAGCCGGCGGCTCCCGGTGCGTCAATTGCGCTTAGGCTATTGGCTCGTGTGCTTGAAGTTAGGACGTAAAAATGAAATCAATCGATTACAGCATCTGCAATGAAGCCCCAACAGCCGAAGAGTATGTTTTACTGCGCTGCCAAGTTGGCTGGGGTGATGTTGATTTGGATGTAGCTCAAAAAAGCTTAGATGGTTCTTTATTTCACGTATCAATCAGGCACGACAAAAAACTGGTCGGCATGGCTCGGATTGTTGGCGATGGCTTTATGTACTTTTATATTCAAGACGTTGTCGTTTCTCCTGACTATCAAGGTTATGGTCTTGGCAGAGCCCTAATGAAAAGGGTAGAGCGTTATCTTTCCCAAACATGTCCCATTGGTGCTACTGTTGCGCTACTGGCCGTCAGGGGCAAAGAAAGTTTCTATCGAGATTATGGTTATATTGAACGAGATGGCGTTAATCTTGGAAATGGGATGTGTCGCTTTATTCGAGATTAGCCTCTGCAACCTGATTATTGAACTCCTCTGAGAGTTCATTATTGTCGACAATATAATGGTTATAACTAAGTTTTATTTATTTTAACCTATAGATAAATTGTATATTGTCGACAAACCCACCCATCTAAAATTTTATGCTTTTCAATTTCCTTGGGACTCTAAATTCAATCCTAATTGTGGTCAGCTTGGTTGGTGTCTTCTCGCAGGTGCGTACAGTTTGGTTACGTAAAAGAGACAACTTGAACGGAGCAACTGAAGTCCTATCTCTGAACAAATTCTTTGTGAGTTTTTTGGCTTATTACTCATTCTTTGTATACGGCATGTCAATAGAGCCTTTTAATCACTTCATCGTCTGGCCGAGGTTGATTGCTGCTCTATTAGTCGCTGTTATTTTGTATGAAATATGGGTTGACCGAAAAGCGATTATTCCTCTCAGCCTCTTTATTCTAGCTGTTGTTTTGCTCGTTTCAGGAGTCGTTTTCGGCCTCGCGGCAGACACTTATGAAGATAATGGACGTCAGTTAATGACGGTGATGATTGTTGTCATTACCATTTTCCTTGCACAAGGGTATATTCATCAAATCATGCAAGTACTGAAGTTTGGCAGTACCGGCGCATTGGATATCAAAATGAGTCAGTTCATTCTGCTGATGGATCTATCGACAATCGCATTTGCACTTGCCATGGGGCTTAAGAATGGATGGCCTCTGATGTTACTAGCTGTCGTTAGTGCATGTACAAAAATTACTATTCTGTACTTATTTAGATGGGTCAGAGTAAGCAAATCTGCAGAACACAAGCGTCTGACTTTATGCCAATTAAATGTTGGCAGTTGATAGTGTGAATTACCATCTAAAATTGAATCCACTGTCCGCCATGATGGAGTCCTTTTTTCGCTATAAAGCGTGATTTTGAGTACTTAAGGGGGTATAAGGGGGGTAATAGCTCGTTTTTAGTGGGTTTGCTTGTTCCCGTTATTGCAATTTGGGAACATTAGCAATTGAGGCTCACTCGGCATAATATATATTTAAGAATATTACACATCAGTATTACCTGAACGACACAACTCTAAGCACTGAGTCGCCAAAAACTTCTTACCTTCCTCATCGATATAGCAATAAAAAAGCACGCCCAAGTCGGGGCGTGCTTTGCAATTAGCTAAGGCCTCCACTTAGGCTTTTGCAGTTCCATTGAAGCGCTGCACTAAGTAGTAAAGCGCTGGCAGCACCACCAAAGTCAATAATGTCGACGAGACAATGCCGCCGATTACCACAGTAGCCAGTGGTCGCTGTACCTCAGCGCCGACACCGGTATTAAATGCCATAGGGACAAAGCCCAG
>Ga0209345_10002795_pt1 | contig 18747 bp, 17 predicted proteins | sample Cruoilmetagenom7_FD_187294 | JGI IMG/M metagenome (GOLD analysis project Ga0209345, IMG submission 187294) | Oil polluted marine microbial communities from Coal Oil Point, Santa Barbara, California, USA - Sample 7 (SPAdes) (version 2) | ecosystem: Environmental > Aquatic > Marine > Oil seeps ...
TTGTTAATTGTTAAACCTGTTACCTGCAACCTCTCCCTTACCGCCTATTACCTTACTCCTGTTACCTCTTTCCTTATACCTATAATCATCTAACTAAACAAATAATTATTATAAGGCAGCCAGTACCGCGCATGAGTAGCATAGTTCAACCATACAAATAACACTAATAAGTAATAGAGTAAAATAGCCCAAGTTGTTGTTTGAAGCGGAAGTTTATTTCTTAACAAAAAAGGCAGCCTTGCAAAAACCACAATTTGGATTGGGGTAAAATATAAAGAAACCCTATCAATAGCTGTGGGAGCGAGTCCCACCACAAAAATACTGGCAATAGATCCTAATGCAATGATTCTCCAAAATGTATAATCCTTAAAATCTCGGAGCCATTCTTTTCTAAACTTTAAAAACAAAAGCCCAGGCAAAAAATTCATAGCCACACGAATAAACGCCCCTTGTGACTGCATATTAGCCTCAACATAGTTTCTCCACAAACTTTGTTGATGTTCTGCTAAAAATGCACTCCAAATACCAAAACCAAGAGCCGCCACAGCTAAAAATCTGACAAATTTGCCTTTTCCTTGTAAGAATAGCCCCAACCCTATCATCAAAACAGCCGATTTATGAAAAGTCGCCGCTAAAGCCACCAGTATCAAAAATCGTTTAAATTGCTCCTTATTAAGCGCAGCAATTGCCCAAAACACAAAACCAATAGCAACCGCCTGACGAGTATACCCCATAGCCACCACAACAATGAGGTATGGAATGGCTACACTAAAAGCCAACCAAGGATTAGGTTGTTGCCTAGCAAGAATGATTAGGCCAATGGTAAACAACCCTCCACATATGAGATTAACGGCGTAAATTTCATAACCCCAATCATAAAATAACCAATTAAGACTATAATAGCCTGGGTCGCTTCTTCTTAGAACCTCGTCAAATGTATAATAATTAATGACATTAAAGTGGGCAAGATAATTATTCCAGTCCCCGCCCACATAGTCCCTTAATCCAATAATAACTGTAAACAGAATTCCAACAACAATCCAACCGCCTAAATTTTGACTGTTTTTACTATCATTGCTGAAAACATAATCTTGTTGATATGATAATGCAAATATCATCAACAAAAAATACATAGCAAAATAACTAATCATAGCTACACATCCAAGTCACTCCCAACAAATATAGGTCCGTCATTCCTAAGATATTTAAACTCGTCATTCCTAAGAAGGAAGGGATCTCCTTAAGAATTTTGTGAGGAACCATAATCAAACCCGATTCACAATACTTTTAATCAAGCTAACATATTTATCACAATTTATCTGATGATTATAATCTTTCAGAATTTTATACCAATTATTTTCAGCCATTACATGCCTTAATGTCTCATCATTATAGAGTTGTTCAAAAGCTGAATACCACTCTTCATCAGTACTCGCTAAAAATCCATTAACCCCTTCATCAACAATAATAGTATTAACTCCCACAGGAGAAGCAATAACAGGTTTTTTACATGACATATATTGGATCAACTTAAACCCACATTTACCTTTCGACCACGCATCATCTTTGAGTGGCATAATCCCCACGTCAAATTTTAATATTTCTCGCACCTCTGTTTCTTCAGTCCATGGGACTATGGTTATATTGCATTGCGCTTTGATTTCATCAGTTAATTGGCTTTCATCAAATCCAATGAACCGACATTCTGCATTGTGTGTTGACACAAATTCTATAATAGCAGGCAACACTTCAAGAACATATTGAGAAGTAGTATTAGATCCAATCCAACCAATTACAAATGGAGCATCTTTCTCTTTAACACTTCGATTTTCCATCGCTGTTATATATTTATCTAGCAATACAACAGTTGGTAATTGTAAAATTTTATCATTATAATTATTAGCATATTCAGCAAGATAATCGTTACCTACAATGACAGCTTCTGCATTTTGCATAACTTTTGCTATTTTATTTTTTAATAACCATCGGATAATTCTAGCTTTATGTTGATCATATTTATGAAATATTGCATCATCATAATCAACAATATAAGGAATTTTTATTAATTTAAGAAGTTTTTCGAAAATGCTAGGGAAATATGGAAACAGTTCATATTCAACAATAATTAGGTTGTATTTTTTACTAAAAAACAAAGTATTCAATAACAACAAAAATCTGGTTAAATAAGCTGCCAAAACAATAAATATTTTCTTTGCCTTTACTGATGTCTCAAAATATTTATCCGAAAACAAAGGAGACAATTTTAAATTTATATTATTTTCATGAAAACATTTTTTATAATTGTAATAACGGTATCGACTACTCGGGCCTTTATTAGAATACTTTGTTAATGACAAAATAGATATTTTTTTCATATTATTTCTATTATGATCAGGAAAGAAAATTAAATGCTTTAAAACTACTAGAAACTGCTTTCATGTATTCTTTATTTTTCAATCGACTTAAAAGTAATATACAAGCAATACGAATTCTTATATTGAATCTTTGTTTAATAGTTACAGAACTTAAAGATTTTAGCTTTTTTAATAACTGTATATAACCAGTTTCTAGTCCATTCAAATTCGCCATTGCAGAATCATGCCCACTGCGGTAAAAATATATTTTATCAGAGACATAACCATAATGAATATTATTTTGATTAGATAACTCCATATAAAATAATAGATCTTCAGCATGGGTCATTTTTTCCTTAAATCGAATATCACCAAGGACTTCCTTCTTAAACATGTAACAAACATTAAAAAAAACACGACTATCTAATGCCATCAATCTAGGTAAAAGCTTTCCATTATAATAGGGAGAATATGTACGAATAACCTTATCCATTTTTGAATCCATGACATCTATTTTTCCATCAACTATATCTATATTTTGATGGAATTCTAGAAAGTCGACTCTTTTTATTAAACTATTAGAAGACAATAGATCATCTGCATCAAGAAATGTAATATATTTACCATTAGCAAGATTCAATCCTGCATTTCTAGCAGAACTTACACCCCTGTTAATTTGTTTAATATATTTGATCCGATTATCATTAAATTTACTTATAATCTGAGAAGTTTTGTCAGTACTACCGTCATTAATTACAAGTAACTCCCATTTCTCATAATTTTGATTGATGACCGATTGAACAGCCTCCCTAATATACTTTTCCGCATTATAGGCAGGTAATATTACAGTAACCAGAGGTGAATCATTCTTCATCAACCAAAACTCAATTGATTTCAGTATCAATGAGACTCTGGATTTGGTTTATATTTAACCAATTACCATTTTCTCCTGAGTCATATTCAAATCCATCAGCAACAGCGATTGCATTAGTTTCTTTACAATAGTTTTCTCTGCTCCATCGTCCTTCTGATGAACAAATTACATAGTACTTGTCCCGCTTGACTGCATCATAAGACTCAAAATTTGAAAGCATTGTTTCATGGAGTTTTTCGCCTTTACGTATGCCAACAATATTATTATTACATTCTGGTGCTACGGCTTTTGCCACATCTAAAATTTTATATGATGGTGCAATCGGTACAATAATCTCTCCACCCAAACCTTTCTCTAGAGCATACATAACCAAATTAATACTCTCTTGAATGGTGATACTGAAGCGAGTCATTTTGGCGTCAGTAATAGGAAGTACACCAGATGCTTTCTTTTTCAAGAAAAAAGGTACTACTGACCCTTTACTGCCAAATATATTACCGTAACGCACCACAGAAAATTTAATGTCCTGTTCTTCTTTTTCAGAATCCGCATAGATAAATAACTTTTCCAATAATAATTTTGAAGCGCCATAAACATTAATAGGCGAAGCCGCTTTGTCTGTAGATAGAGCGACGACTTGCTTAACAATATTGGCAAGAGCTGCGTCAATGACATTTTGCGAACCCAAGATATTGGTCTTCACACATTCCATGGGGTTTTGTTCTGCAGCAGGCACATGTTTCATCGCAGCTGAATGTATAAGAACATCAATATTACGAGTAACCTTCATTAATCTATCAAGGTCACGTACATCACCAAGTACATATTTAATGGGATAATCCTTTGGTGAAAACTCAGAAGCCATTTCAAATTGTTTTTGTTCGTCTCTAGAGAAAATAACAACACGTTTAATATCTGGGTATTTATTAAATACATATTTCACAAAAGCTCTTCCAAAAGAACCTGTGCCACCAGTAATTAATATTTGCTTTTTGTTTAACATCTGTTATCTCTTTTTTAAAATTAAGTGGTTCATCGCATCTTTAAATATTCTATTCAATCTGTCAAACCCCCTATAATCCAACCCAACATTTCTACAATGTTCTCTCAATTTCTTAGGGTCTCTTTCTAGATATTCCTTGATTTCAGGCCAAGCTTTTTTAATATCATCCTTCACAAAATCATCAACCACCACACCTACATCTTTTTCAGTGGCATAAATATAATCTTCTGATATGCCTTGGGTGATTAAAAATGGCATACCAGCACATAAATATTCACCCACTTTAATATTAGATATAAACTTTTTAGATGGTCCTGGAGGCACTGAAATTATAGCAAAATCAGATGCTGAAGCGTACTTATGTATATCGACATAATCACAATGGGCGATGGTATAGCCGCTTTTGTCAACTCCCGCTTTATCAAACAGTTCTTTTACCTCTTCATCAGTATGCGGAGTTACTATCAACAAATGTAACCTTGGATCTTCTTCCTTTAACCACTTATACATAAAAGCTAATTCTTCTTTATAGTATAAATCTCCGAACTTTCCTGGATAATACAGCACCCATTTATCCATACTGATATTGTATTGTTTCCTAATGTCTATTCTGTCATCATTAATAAAAATAAACTTCTTATCATTAGCAACAGTAGGGATACGAAAGAACTCAGCTTTTGATTGCCAAATATCTTTAACGCGCTCTTGCATAAACACAGTACCTGAGGCGATCACTTTTGCTGATAATGCAGCCTTTCTTTCTAAATAATGAGAAATTTTGTATTGTTTACTGTTAACCGCCCACATCTTATTATCAATAGCGTATTCGCTATGTGGTTCAAATTGATAAAGAAACAATTTTAATCTTAAGGGTATAGAATAAGTATAGGCATAAGTACCAGCAACTGATCCTAATGTGACGATGTGCTTGTAACCTTTAAACCTTAATTTAGCTACTCGCCTAAATCCATTATATAGATCAATAAATTTCTGCTTTAGTCCACTACCCTGATGCCATTTAAGAGTGGACCATTCTAATCCTTGAGACTTCCACTTTTCGACCAATGCTTCTTGTTCATTTGTGAGAGGAAAATTTGGATTCTCATATGTGACCAAATGGAATTGATAAGGATTTTTTTCATCCTCTAAATAATCTTTAATGTATAACCAGAAATTTGATTGGATTAATGGATCAAACAATCGGTTGTAAAGGAATAGAATGGCTTTCGGTTTTGCTTGCATATATTCAATCAATTAAATTATTAGTTTTTAAATGGGCCACAACTTTATTTAATTGTTTTTCATAAGTGTGTTCTCTAGCAAAAGCTTTTCTTTGGTTTTGCATTTCTACGCTATTGTAATGGACAAGATTAGAAATGACATCATTAAATTTAGATAAATAATCTCTATTATCATCTACCATTTCTAACAATTCACGTTTATCTTTGTATTCATCGGTGTAAGTAGCCACAGTAACTTTTCCACTGAACAGGTATTCCATAACCTTATGTGGGCTAGCTTGATCATGATAATGATCAGCTTGATAAGTCAGCAATAATAGATCAATATTATTTAAAATTGCAGGGATAACACTGCTATCGACTCTACCCCACCATATAGCATTATCTAATCCTTCACAGGCTGAATATAATGCTTCTTTTTTAGTACAAGTACCCACAAAATGGAATATAACTTGTGGAAAGTTTTTAACCACGCTAACTAGTAACTCAATATCTAAATATTTCATTTCTAAGTTGCCAATATAGGCTGCATTTATATTTTTTGTATTGATAAGTTGCTTATAATTTTCTGGCAAACTCACAACATTATAACTAGTCACAGCATGATGTTGTTTATAAATAGACTTGCAATGTGGTTGTAAAATTTTTTTAATATAATCAGTTGTACACAATACTAAATCAGCAGTTTTTGCAGCAGTAATTTCATGAAAGTTTTGATTTAAATCAACCTGGTGATATATTTTAAGTTTATCTTTTGCGAAATTCATATCATAAAACCGGGAATTTTCAAACAACCAAATAGTCGTGAAACCAGACCCTATCTGAGCTTCCAATTTTTCAACCCATTTACCTTCAATTCTATTCCTTAGAAAACTTGGGTAAAAACGTAAACCTTTGGCAACCTTAGGTGCTTTAACCTGCCAAAGGTTTTTATATTTTGTCTTATTGATTTTTGTATTTGACAACGAATTGTCAGGAGGATCGAGAAAGTATACATGGCTCCCTGTTTCTGCTAAAGTTGCTGCGTAATGATGTTTGCTAACAAAATGACCATCCCATAACTCAGGAGAAATAATTAATACTTGTTTTAACTCTGGTACCAACATAGTCATGATATAAAACCCAGATATTGTTTTTTAATCTTCTTATGCGATAAATACTTTTGAGCATCAATCGAAATTTGTTTACGATTAAATTTGTTTTTATTTTCAATGAAATCTAAGAGAGCCTCTTTCCAACCTTCCCTGTCATCCGTTTCCAAATTAATCATCTCTCTCTTTCCTGCATATTCTAAGATTGCAGGTATCGGAGGGCCAATCAATGGACATCCACAACATAATGCTTGCGCACACACAGCTGAAAAAGTTTCATATTTTGATGAAAATAAGTAAGCACTGGAGTTTTGTGACTGTTCTGCTATTTGTTGTTTATCCATCTTTCCCAAATACTCAACATTACTTTCAATATTCAACTCTTTTACATGCTGCTTCACTATATCTAAATAATCTCCATAGCCACCTATTTTCAACTCATAATTCACCCCTTTAGAAGTTAATTTGGCAAAAGCATCTAACATGGGTAAAGGATTCTTAATCTCACGCCAAAAATTAACAATAAAAAATACGGTTTTTTTGGGTGTTACTTTTTGTTCTTTATAATAATAAACCGAGTAATCTATGACGTTAGGAATAACGATAGATGAAAAATTCTTAGTACCTGAAAATTCTTGAATATCTTTTAACAAAGCTTTAGATACTGTAATCAATGGAATCTTTTGTTTAAATATTTTTTTTATTCTATTTAATTTTTTGGTCGTTTTAGGCATAAAAAAATTATAATGAAACGCAGACCAATGTTCAGAAAGAACAATAGGTTTTTTAATAATTCTTTTTAACCAATGGTAATAGGTTAATAATGGATAGGCAATATGAAAATGTAGTAAATCATATTGTTTAAATTTAGGTTTTGTCAATACCCACATCAATAGAAAGGTTGTTAAAATTTCTATTACTCTAAATGAATTTATTTTTGTTAATATGTAATACCCTGTTTCTTTATTAGAATATTTTATTTTTTTATATTTAAACCATGTTTTTTTATCATTCCTGACTTCAACATGTATAAGTGCAGACTCAGTTACCTCCGAAAATATATCAAATTGCTCTTTAATGAATATAGCTTCAATATCGTTCCATTTGTTGGGATACCAATTGGTTAAATGAAGGATTTTTTTCATGTTACTTATTATATTTATCAATAATTGAATTTAATTCACTTTTATTCCCATGTTGGAAATAAAAATGTTCATCTGTGAAATTAATAGGCCTTACTCTTCCATAACCAATGGGGAGATCATCAAAACCTTGAAATATTTTAAATAATTTCCACAAAACTTTATTTTTGAAATTATTAGAATGTATCTCATTAAATAAAGATTCTGGTAACATCCTTAAAAAAGGAGAAGTAGCGATGGCAAATTTAACTTCAGGACTTATCTCATTATCTGTTGCTTTTATAGCATTGAAATTTTTTATAATTGTTGATATGGATTCTGTTTTGATTATCATAAGTGATTGCTGCACTGGTTGGGGGGTACCAAAACCATTTCCAAACATATAGGGCTTTTTCATCTGTTCTATACACTTTTCTATGATCCCATCACCATAAATAAGTGCATCTTGTTCTATATAGACCCAATAGTCTACTTCATTTACCATAGCCATACTCATTCCAAGTAAATGTGCTCTAGAAACACCACAAAGTTTTCCTGTATGATGTGTAGAGTGCCCTGCATTTTCCAATAGAGAGATCATTACTTCATTATCAGAATCTAATAATGGTTTTACAGGAGCATCAGAGTCAATCACATATACTTTTTTAGCAGACGTATATCGCTGTATTGCTTTATACCATAGTTTATGAAACTGTTTACTTCTTATCTGTGAATCACCTGTTTTTATAGTTCTATCATCTATATCATCATCAGTAGACCACCATCCAGAAGTAATTATATAATTATAAGTGCTACTCATTTATTGTTTTTACCGTAATGTTAATTATTTATTAACAATTGCTTTTAAGTTAAGTTTAAAATTGAAGATATACATTTTTCAAAATTATTCGCAGATTATATTATTGTTAAGAAGGCTTTAAAAACTTATTTTTTAAAGGCATATATCATACCTGCGCTTTTTGAATTTGGATGCATTGACATCATTAAAAAACCATTTTCCTTTAGCCATTTTTCTATCTTTTCGGGCCCATTAATATGCCATTCAACCATAATTATATCTGTTCTAATTAATATTTCTTTTGGAATTCTTGGTATTAGTTCATACTCAGCCCCTTCACAGTCAATTTTAAAAATAAAGCGTTTAGATTCATTCTCTTTTAAGATTTCATTCATTTCCGCTTTAGTATCTTTAATAGTAATCGATTCAATATTTTTTTTTCTGACTTTAGATTTAATCGAGTCAATTCCTTGCATGCCTACTTGCCCTCTAAATTCAGGCGCATACTCAACTTCTAGTATTCCATCTGAGAATCCTAGTCCTATGTTTTTCGGTATAATATTATTTATGAGATTATTTAATTTAATGTTTTCAATTGCTTGATGAAATGTTGGCCCAAAAGGTTCAAATGAAATGACTTTAGATATTTTTTTAATTGCTGAAAAGTAACATGATGCTAGTGCAACATTCATCCCTATATCAATAAGAACATAATCCTCTTTAGGCCAAGTTGTTTTAAAATTATATACACCATCTACAAAAATTTCTTTTAAAATAAAAATTTCTTCTGAGGTTTGAATTTCAAAAGTTAAATCATTTAAATAAACAAAAACTTTATGGCTCTTAATTTCAAATTTAGCATCAGCTAACTCTAAAAGAGAAATTATATTTTTATAACCATTAAGTAGAAAAATAAATTGTTCATAATCTATCTGTAACCCTAGTTTATTCAAAATAATATTTTTTTTATTCAAAGAAATGTCATTTTCATATGTTAATTTTAATATTATCGCTGTATATTTCCATGAATCACATTCATAAAAACGTAATTTTATTTTATTAATTATTCTACTAATACTTTTCATTTAATGTAACCTACTGAATTTAGACACTTGTTTTTAATATAGTTGACTTCTTTTTATATCTGACAAAAGCTAATTGAATCATTTTAGCCCAAGCCGTCTGGGTATCTTGTATAAAAAACCATAAAACAATACTTTAAAAGCTAAAATAACACCCTTATAAACAGAACCTCTGCCAATAAACCGTCGCATTTCACCCCAATACAGAGTAAAAAGCAATTCCCCCTGAAATCTTCTATATTTTCCTTTAAGGTTTCTAATTAATACTTTTGAGGTATCAACTTTTAGTTGCCATTTCTTGCTTTTATCTAAGCTGGTCCAAACACCCTTACCAGTTATCCTGTATACAGACACAACTTCTGGCAATAATACAAACGGGCCATAGCTAATCAACATAAATCGTATTACTGCTTCATTAATCTCTCTACTATCTTTTTTAGAAAAATCATTGATTATAATTTCTAATATATCAGCTTTAATCATATACGAAGATGTATGGTAGTTAAACCTTTTTATTTCTTCAAAGCTCTGTAACTCTTTGTCATTACTTTTCAATGTTTTTACATACTTTAAGTTATTTTTAGTTTGCTCATAATAATCAGTATAAGCAACTGACATTGTAACTTCTGTATATTTTTCCAGCAATCCCACCTGCTTCTTTAGCTTCAAGGGATCAGTCCAATAATCATCTCCTTCACAAAGAGCGATGTATTTCCCATTTGCGATTTTGTATAGTTGAGGCATTGGTCTGATGCCCCTGGAATAAGTATTCTCTTTTTCATATACGGGTTTTATTACTTGTGGATACCTATCAGCGTACTGCTTCACAATTTCAGCCGTTTCATCTGTAGAACAGTCATCACGTATCAAGACTTCAAAAGGAAAATTTGTTTCTTGCATCAAAAAACTATCTATAGCCTCTGCAATGTATGGTTCATGGTTATATGTTGTACAACATACACTTACAATGGGTTTGGCAAGATCACCTTTCCAATTTTCCATAATCTCTTGTTCGGTTTTTTGATACATATTAACTTTCCACCTTACTTCCAAACTTTTTTTTGATTATCGGCATGATCTCTCCTAAAAAATATTCAAGTGAACTTGTTTTCATTATGAAATTCAAAAGTAGATATAAAATAGTAAAAATACTCCCTTTTAATATCAGCATAATTAAATCTAATTGCTCTATATTTTGAGTCAAACTCATAGTTAATAGGACTGAGATAACACTTACACTCATTTGCGTAATAATCGGCTTAACAAACAAAAAAAATGGCAGACTTATCTCACGTGACGCAAATACGATATTTAAAGAAACTCCCAAAGTTGTTTGAATCACCAAACCATATAAAAAGGCATCAATCCCCCAAAAATACAATACTACAAAATTCACTGATGCTATTAGTTTTTTATAAATCTCCAATCTTAGAAAAGCTTTCGAGTTCCCTCGACTAGCCAAGACATTGACCAATAATGCACTAATAGGATAAGCAAATCCACTTAAAACAAGTATCTTGAAAATTTCTACCGATGGCAGCCATTTATCGGAAAAGAGTAATACGATTAATTCTTCTGAAATCAAATACAAGCAACCCAGAAGCATAAATACGACAAAATTTATTATTCCCAATGACTTAATGATGATATTTTGAAATCTAGAAAGATCATTCTGTACCTTTGAGAGTATAGGAAATAGTATAGTCATGAGACTTCCAGAAGAATATTGGACTACCATAAAATTTAAAGATTTAGCCCGTTGAAAGAAACCAAGTGTTGCAGGTGGAAATAGTTTTCCTATAATAAGGAAATCCAATCTTGTAAAAATAGCATCTAACATACCTGATAAAAACATCCTAAATCCAAAGCCCCATAACTGTATTAATGCTTTCCATGAAAATTCTAAAGTTGGTTTCCAATGTCCTACTGACCAAATAAGGATGTTGTATATGATACTAGCACTCAATGCCTGTGCAACCAAACTCCAAACACCTGCTCCATATAATGCCAAGGAGACTCCAATTACGCCACTGACTAATGAAGATCCCAGGCCTATCTTCGTTAAGAGAGCATAATTAAGTTCTTTACGTAACCGTGTACTTTGCACACTGCTCAACGCACCCAGTAGAAATGAAACAGACATCACTTGTACCAATGGTAGCAATTCTACATTGTTATAAAACTCACTGACCCACGGAGCAGCAAAGTAAGTGAGGAATGTCAAAAGCAAGCCAATAACGATGTTGAAATAAAAAACAGAAGAATAGTGAACTCGATGTAGCCTGCGTCTCTGGATCAGGGCTCCGCCCAAACCTATATCAGTAAACACACTCGCCATACCGATGATTACCATAACCATTGCAATCAAACCAAAATCTGTAGGCTCTAACAATCTCGCCAAAAAAATAGATACTATAAAACTCATTCCCTGAGTGACCATTTTTCCGGTAAAATCCCAGGCAAAGGCTTTAGTACCTTGTGCTTTTAAATGCGACATCTATATTCAATTTTCAATTTTCAATTTCCTACAATCCATTGTTATAAAAAGAAAATTTCTTATATGCGTTTATGATATTCTTATCAGTAACATGTTTTCTAGTAATGTTAAAAGACTTTTTACCATTATAATTTTTGTCTATAGTACAACCTTGAAGTTTTAATTTTTCAACTAATTCATCATAAAATTTTTCTGGATTAGTACACAACTCTTCATAGGGTACAACCATTTTCTTGTATCCTGCTACATTTTCAAAACCATTATCAACAGCTTTATTTATATAATAAATCTGTCCTGCAACTTGTTCATAAGGACTCAATTTTTTTAATTCATGATATTCTGGAAATTTAAAAGAGTACCACTCATCTATGCTACCTAATTGTCTTTCTCTTGCTTTTATAGCTGAATCTATATTAGTTAAGGGATCCCTTTTAACATGAATAAAAATTGCTTTTGGGAATAATTCGTTTAAGAAATCAATATTGTAATTCATGATCATACCTTTTAGAGCAAATGGTTTTTGGTATACATCTGTAATACCTGCAAATTCTGATTTAAGTGTAGCAATATCTACTTTTTCCATAAGCTCTTTAGAAGGTAAATAGTCTATTTCTCCAAAAGGCAAAAACCTTCTCCAAAAATACCAAAATTCATTAGGCGCTAAGGCTCCTCTTGTCTTTCCATTTTCACTATTAAAATCAATACTACTATTGAAATCTCGAATCTCGTTCCTATAACTATATTGCTCATCAGTCAACAACATCTGTATTTTACTTGCAATAATGGGAGCTTTATAAAACCTAGACATTAAATTTGTTGGATAAGCAACCCCCCCTATATTTGCTAACCATTGCATCATTAGTGTTGTACCGCTTCTATGCGCGCCCATTATAAATATCAATGGATATTCTGACTCTTTTTTTGTTAAGAGATTGTTTTCAACACATGCAAGATCGCTATTGATTTCATTTAAAAAAAATTCTAATGAGGTGTTCCTTTTAAATTTATTTTCACGGTTATCTTCTTCTTTATTCTTATACATTAACGGCAACCTTTAATAACTTCTACAATTCTTTTCATATCTTCTAAATTATATCGTTGATCAATTGGCAAAGGGATAATCTGATCTACAAAATCCTTTTCATAATGATTCACAGACTCCCTATCTAAAACTTCATTCCAATACTTTGCAACATAGACTTTATTTTTAATTAAATTCTCTCTTAATTCAATATCATCAACCATATAGGGATATGTAAATGGAACTTTTATATCTGATAAATCTATTTTAAGCTTATTAAATTTTTTTAACTTTTTATGTAAAAAGTTAAAGTTTTTTATTCGAATTCTCTCAACATTTTCATAGTCTATAGAGTTTAAAATTTTAGCTGTTAAATTTGACATTGATTTTATTGGGGAATTCACAAGACTACACTCAGATTGTTGATATTCTTCATAACACTTAGAAGCACCAAGTTCTATTCTTCCTAAAAGTTGACTATAGCTATCACTTATATCTTTTTCATACATTTTATCGCTAATCTTATTTATGTATAAGTAGCCGCCATCACTTACACCAAAAAATTTTCTTGGGCTATAAATAGTGTCAATATTTTCTATTGGTAAGTTAAAAAATGCCTGGGTATTATCAATAACTAATTTTGTATTGTACTGATCAGATAACTGGTTTATATATTTTGTTTTTAATGCATAGTAATTGACGTATAAAAATTTTTCATTCTCTTTTACTTCTATTTCTCCAATAACCTCAAATCTTTCATCAATATTATAAAAATCATATTTAATATTGAATTCTTCTAGTGGTTCAATAATACTATCGCAAATATAATTAGGAATATATACTTTAGTTATTTTTTGTGTTTTCAATATATATTTGAAACAATTTCTTCCACTATTTAATTTTAATGCCTTTTGATGAAATTCTTCTCTTCCTTGAAGTTCTAATTCAAAATATCCGCCAATTTCTTTCATACTAACCTAAACTTATTTAACATGTCATTAATCTCTGTAATTTGATTAAACATCATAATATCTATAATAGATAAATAAGGAACAAATTCACTTTTGAATTGTTTATATTCTATTAATTCAGATTGGATAAAATCAAGTTCTAACTCTTTAGCTCTGAAAATCTCTTTACTATACAAATCTTGGCCACCAATAGCATTAATATAGTGAGAAGCTCCTAGCTGTTGACAGATATCTAAAATTTTATCTTGAGCTTTTAATGTACTATCCTTTTCTATATCACTTGAATATATAATATTAATATCTATTTCAAGGTATTCAGTTATTTTTTTTATAGAGTTTCCAAGAAATTTTGCTAATTCTTTTTCTGAGTTTTCTAATATACTATTAATCAAAGGAAATACTCTTTGATATTCAGGAGCTTTTTTATAATTTTGAGTAATACTTTTAATAAGCTTTTTACTATTATTTCCCACATTAACTTCATTAATTAATTTATTTGAACTTGCACCTGCAAGTTGTAAAGTAATTGTGCTTTTTCGATTGTTCATCAAAATCGAATTTCTATTGATATATCCTTGTTTTATAAAATGAACATCATCATAAATTACAAAAGTATCCACTGCATGTATTAATTGCCAATATCCAATATAAGGAAAAAAATAAGGTTGCATGATACCTACAATCATAAGGTACCTTTAATACAGTTAATAATATTAGTCTGATCTTTATGATTTAACTCTCCATACATCGGCAATGCCAAAATTCTACTAGATATATCTCTTGATACATCCATGATTTTTTGTTCTTTTAAATATGGCAATGTATCCAGTGATGGATGGAAATATCTTCTAGGAAAGACATCCATTTCATTAAGCGCGGCTTTAACTGCTATTGTTTGTTCTTCTGTTTTTAATATGACTGGGAAATAACCATAATTTAAATAGCAATTTTCAGCCATTGTTTGAAATTCAACAACTCCTTGCAATCCATCTTTATAAACTTCATGAATATTCTTTCTTTGTTCAATGATTTCAACCATATCATCCAATACACATAAACCCATGGCTGCTTCAAATTCATTCATCTTGGCATTGGTTCCGAGTGCTTTGACAGAATCTTGTCCATCAATACCAAAGTTAATTAAAAATCGTGCATCTTCTACCAATGAATCATCATTAATAATCAAGGCTCCGCCTTCAATGGTATGGAATAATTTGGTTGCATGAAAACTCAGCGTCGATACATCCCCATAGTTTAGTATACTCTGTCCTTTATATTTAATACCAAAGGCATGAGCCGCATCATAAATCACCTTAAGATTATTTTCATTCGCAATCTTTTCTATGGCCTCAACATCACATGCATTGCCAAACACATGAACAGGAACAATAGCTGATGTTTTATTGGTTATTTTAGCGGCAATAATTTTAGGGTCTAGGTTAAGAGTATTGGGATTTATATCCGCAAAAACTGGATTCAAGCCATTAGAAACGATTGAACTTGTTGTAGCGACAAATGAAAAGGGAGTGGTAATGACCTCTCCCTTCAACTTCAACAATCTATAGGCAATTTCGAGGGCGACTGTTCCATTGGAGACCAGTACTATATTTTTTACTCCCAAATATTCTGCCAACCTTTCTTCAAGCTCATTGACCAATGGCCCATTATTGGTTATCCAGCCACTGTCATAAATTTTATCAATATACCCTAATAATTTTTCTTTTTTTGGCAAATATGTTTTTGTGACATTAATCATGAATGTATTCTATCACCAAACAACAAAACAACAAGTAAGGCATTTTTATAATTTAATTTAAATTTTCATTTAAAGGTTAGATTAATATTTAAAATGATGAGGGTATAGGTCATATTGTTCTCATAACATTGTTTATCAAGTATGGAAAACACACCAATTTAAAAGAATGGATTGTTTTAAGCTCTTGTTTGTATATATTAAAATATTTTGTTAAACTTTTCTACTTCTAATCAAATATTAACCAACAACTAAAGTGTTTTTCAATACCATTGATTTTGCCATTTTCTTACCTATAGTTTTTGTATTGTATTGGTTTGTTTTTAATAACAACCTTAGATTACAAAATGCGCTTATCGTTACGGCTAGTTATGTGTTTTATGGTTTGTGGGACTGGCGTTTTCTTTCTTTAATACTTTTTAGTACTGTTGTTGATTATTTTATTGGGATCAGTCTAGCTAAACATAAAAATGCTAGCACTAGAAAAATATTGTTATTGACAAGTATTTTCATCAATCTTGGTTTTCTTGGCTTTTTTAAGTATTTTAATTTTTTTATTGATAACTTCGTCACTGCTTTTTCTTTTATGGGCGTTCAACTAAGTTCTAACTCTCTTGATATAATTTTACCTGTTGGGATAAGCTTCTACACATTCCAAACATTAAGTTACACTATTGATGTATATAGAAATAAACTTGAACCAACCAAAGATTTTGTTTCCTTTTGCGCCTTTGTGAGTTTCTTTCCTCAATTGGTAGCTGGTCCGATTGAAAGAGCGACCAATTTATTACCTCAATTTTATTCTAAACGTACATTTGATTATACAAATGCCGTTAATGGCATGCGACAAATATTATGGGGTTTAATGAAAAAGGTACTCATTGCAGATAATTGTGCTATTTATGCCAACCTTTTCTTCAACAACTCTACTGATTATTCAGGAAGCACTCTTGTATTAGGGGCATTCTTTTTTACTTTTCAGATCTATTGTGATTTTTCTGGTTATTCGGATATTGCCATTGGCACATCTAAGTTATTTGGATTCAATCTTAAAAGGAATTTTGCTTTTCCTTATTTTTCTCGTGATATTGCTGAATTTTGGAGATGCTGGCATATTTCATTGTCGACTTGGTTTAGAGACTATCTTTATATTCCATTGGGTGGAAGCCGTGGGAGTGTTTCCAATAAAATCAGGAATGTATTTATCATATTTATTGTCAGTGGTTTTTGGCATGGAGCGAATTGGACTTTTATTATTTGGGGCGCATTAAATGCGCTATACTTTATTCCTCTTTTATTAAGTAAAAGAAACAGAAGCAATCTAGAAGTTGTTGCTCAAGGTCGCCATTTTGCCAATTTTAATGATATATTTCACATGACTCTGACTTTTTTGATGGTTATGTTTGCTTGGATATTTTTTAGAGCAGAAAATATCAGTCATGCTTTGAGTTATATTTCTGGAATATTTTCATCATCCTTATTCAGTATTCCTATTTTTCTTGGCATGAAAAAAGCCTTACTAACAATAATATTCATACTGTTATTTATGGCTGCTGAGTGGCTTGGAAGGCACCGACAATTTGCTCTTGCAGATTTACAAGCCTCATTATCCAAACCACTTCGTTGGGGGCTTTATTATGGCATCGTAATTACAATATGGCAGTTTGGTGGAAGTCCGAAGGAATTTATATATTTTCAATTTTAAGAGAAGTTTGTGAAGTTATTTATCCGTAAATCAATCATTTTTTCACTACCAATAGTTTTATTTTTGGTAGTAACAGAAACTATTATTAGACAAATACCAAATGATTACTCATATAAAAACAAGTATCTATCAAGTAACTCAAAACATATTGAAACATTAGTTTTAGGTAGTTCTCACAGCTTTTTTGGAATAAACCCAGATTACTTTACCCGTAGTGCTTTTAATGCAGCACATGTTTCACAATCTCTAAACTACGATTATTTCATTTTTAATAAATTCAAAAATAAATTATCAAATCTCAAGACGGTAGTAATTCCAGTCTCATACTTTACATTATTTTCACAGCTTGAAAACGGAATAGAAAATTGGCGGGTTAAAAATTATTCCATTTATTATGGTTGCAAATGTCATTATGACCTAAAATATAATTTTGAAATTATAGGTAAAAATCCTCTTGAAATTTTAAAGCAAATATACACATACCATAAAGGAACAAATCACATAACGATATCTGAATTAGGTTTCGGTTTAAGCTATTCAAATGTAAAACAATCAGATTTACTTACTACAGGAGTGACCGCAGCTAAAAGACACACAATGTCTGATTTAGGTTTACTTAATACAAATATAGTCTTACTTAACAAACTTATCACGGAAAGTAATAAGGGTATTAAGGTAATTTTATTTACCCCTCCAGCAAGAAAAAGTTATATCTCAAATCTTAACGAACATCAATTGTCAGTTATGAAATCAAGTATAGCTGATATAATAAAAGGAAAATTTAATGTTGAATATTATGATTTCATGGACGATGCACAGTTTGTAGATAGTGATTTTAAAGATGCTGATCACTTAAATGGAATTGGTGCTAAGAAGCTGACCCAATTGATTAACAGGATGATTGTAGACAAAAAATAATTTACTCCTAGAGAGCTTTGCATAACTTTTCCAATTATCCACCACAAAATGATAAAATATAAAACAATAACAATTATTTATACCCTTTGGCTAGGAAAAAGTATATAGGAGTCAAACCAATTTTCTTATTATATTTTCAATTAGGACAATCATCCAAAGCTGACACCTGTATCTATTTCCTATAATTTATTTATTACAGTCTTTTGTAATCCCCCCAAAAAAAAGTAGTGTTTAAAAGTAGAAAATTCTATTAAGATAAACTTAGGAGTTTTTTATGAAAAAATCAAGATACACAGACAGTCAAATACTATCGATAT
>Ga0209345_10002797_pt1 | contig 18743 bp, 10 predicted proteins | sample Cruoilmetagenom7_FD_187294 | JGI IMG/M metagenome (GOLD analysis project Ga0209345, IMG submission 187294) | Oil polluted marine microbial communities from Coal Oil Point, Santa Barbara, California, USA - Sample 7 (SPAdes) (version 2) | ecosystem: Environmental > Aquatic > Marine > Oil seeps ...
AGGGTGTTATAAGCCAGATTAGTGAAGCTGATTTAACAGATGCAATGAACAACTCTGTAACTATTGAAGAATTTTTAAACGGTTCTCAGGTTTTAGTAGGCTATACAGTTCCAAGTGTACAGAACATGACACTTTCAGAGCTTTTAGAGAGTACTACTGTTATTGATGAAAATGTAGGTGTTGAAGCGTTACCAATGTTTAACCTAGATGGTATGAATGCTTCAGCTCTAGATATGAGTGAGATGATGAGCTCTATGATGAGTATCATGATGGGTCAAAACATGGGTGCACCTCTTAATGAGCTTGTAAGCGAGCCATTCATGAGTATGATGGAGAGTTTCGCTAACGGAATGGGACTTGAAGTTGATACATTTATGATGATGATGAATCAGATGATGGACACTATGATGATTAGTGACATGATGGACTCAATGACTGCAATGGCAAACCAGATGGTTGATAGCATGAACTTTAGCATGGGTGGTACTGAAGTAACTAGCTTTAATGAAATGATGGGTGTGATGATGAACACTTTCATGGCAGATGGTTCACCTATGGCTACTATGGCTGATATGATGGGCAGTATGATGACATCACTGATGGGTGGAATAGTTCCTGGTGAAAATGACACTATTGACTCTATGGCTTATCAAATGGGAAGTATGATAGAAGCATATTTTGTTGGTGTTACTGGTACAGATGCAGTTGATGGTTCTCCTTCACAGGCTATGGGCGATATGATGGGTAGTATGATGAACAGCTTCATGAACTCAGTAACTGGTGATGGTGAATCATTCTCAGAAGTTATGAGTACAATGATGGATCGTTTTATGGCTGATATGGGTGAGAGTATGATGGCTATTAGTCAACCAATGATGGACAGTATAAACACTCTACTCAATGGAATGGATGCTAACATGGAGCTTCTTGGCTCTATGATGGCAAGCGCAAACGATACGGTAGGTATGGCGATAGACTTAACACCTGAATATATAGATGCTATGACTTCTCTTTCAAACGATATAGTTGAAATGGCTGGGAGAGTCGATGAGATGGTTGATAAAATAGATACGACAAGTCAGCTTCAATTGGAAAATATGGCAGTAACTCAAGAGAATGTTTTTGCGCTGATTGATACACTTGGTGATAATCCTGTGTTTGATGCAATTGTGGCGAACCTTGAAGCTGCTAAAGAGTTGATAATCCCAGAGCTTAGCGTTGCTGTAACGGATGTAATGTTTGAACAGGGTGTTATGAGTGTTACAGATGCCAGCATAAGTGAGCTATTTACTGTTTCATCATTTGACTCTACTGGAGCAAGTGCAGAGCTGTATGAGTACAACCTTGGATTTAGTGGTGTAGATAATTTACTGGTAGAATTTAATAGTTCTATCTCAAATCTTTCGTTTAATCTTGAATTAGCAAATTATATCTCAGTTGATGCATTTGATTCAAACAGAGATAAGATTGAATTAGATGGCTGCAACTTTAGTATTGACTCTAGCACATCCCCTTCAGTAGTTACAATAACTGGCGTAAATGATTTAAAATATATCTCTGTTGATGGCGGTGCTAACAGTGCATTTACTCTATCTTTAAACAGTATAGAAAATATTGCATTAACAGACTTAGTTGTAAATGATATCCCTCAAGAGCTCACGTACTCTGTCTTTTTAGATCAAGTGTCTCAAGAGGATATGACTGTTCCTTTGTCTGTTAATGGTCTTTTATCAGAAGTTATAATCCCTGCTGGAGAAACATCAGTTGATTTTGGTATGAATATTGAAGATGATTTACTCTCTCAAGGTCTTGATAGTTTAGATGTCTCTTTAGAAGCTCCACGTGAGGATGCTCTTTATACTTTAAGTGCAGAGAGTAGTAATATCTCATCAGTGATTTCTGACTTATCAATAAAAGGGTCTGCGTTTGATATGCCAAATGAATCAACACTTGATAGTGTTGAACTTTTTGCACTGGTTGAACAAGATGTCGGTATCTTAGATTTAACTAACTCATTGTCAGAGACTGTTACTATTGATACAACAGAACTCTTTAGTGATACATCTGATGATAGTTTAAACAGTATGTTGACTATTACTGGTGATTCTGAAGACTCTATAGATATTAATGTTCATGAGTGGACTGAAGTTGAAACCGTTGATGGATTTACAGAGTATGCTTCAACGAAAGATATAACGGTGACTTTACAAATTGAAGATGATTTGAGTATTGTTTAAGTATATTTATAAAAATTTTGATTAGAATTGTATATGATTAAATGAAAAAGGAAATAAGAATGATAAAAAAATCACTATTAACAGTGTTGTTACTGAGTACGGTACTTAATGCACAGGACTTAAAAACAACAGTGAGTGAAGTATTATCAACAAATCCGATTATTTTAGAAAGATTAAAAAACTATAATGCCACAAAAGAAGATATTACAAGCGCAGAATCAGGTTACTATCCTAAAGTTGATTTAAATCTTGGTTTTGGAGTTGAAAACAATGACAAAACAAATGCTAATGGTGTTACAGTAGACTTAGGTGATGCAGAAAGTTTAAGCGTCTATCAAAACTCCCTAAAGTACACTCAGAACCTCTTTAACGGTTTTAGTACAACTTATCAAGTTAAAGAACAAGAGTACAGAACAGCTTCTGCTGCTTATAGTTACATAGAAAAGGTCAATAATACTTCTTTTGAAATGGTAAACCAATATCTGCAGGTTATGAAAAATCAAGAGCTTTTAGAAACTGCAAAGGAGAATGTGCAGATAAATGAAGAGATTTTTGCAAAAGTTCAAAAGCTTTATGATGCAGGCTTAACAACTCTCTCTGAAGTAAACAAAATTGAATCCTCTCTATCTTTGGCAAAATCAAACCAAGTTGTTCAAGAGAACACTATACTTGATGTCTCTTATAACTTTCAAAGAGTTTTAGGAAGGTATATGGACCCTGAGAGCATGAGCAGACCTATGCTAAATATCACTCTACCGGCAACTCAAGAAAAAGCCACACAATTCGCAATGCAAAATAATCCATCTCTTTTAGTTAGTGAATACAATATTAAATTAGCTCAAGCTACAAATAGAGAGAAAAATTCAGCTTTTTATCCAAAGATAGACATAGAAGTATCTCAACACATGAATAAAAATCTCAGTGCTGTAGAGGGTGATGACAATAGGTTTCGTGCAATGGCATATCTCTCATACAATATCTTTAATGGCTTTGCAGACAGTTCTGCGCTTCAAAAAAGCATAAGTCAAGTTCATCAAGAGGTTGAAACTAAAAACAGTTTAAGACGTCAAGTTATCGAAGGTTTAAATCTATCGTGGGCAGCAAATAAAAAACTAGAAGAGCAGTTAGCACATCTAAAAGAGTACAAAAAATTCTCTCTTAAAACACTAACTCTCTATGCTAAAGAGTACGATTTAGGTCGTCGCTCACTTCTTGACCTTTTATCTTCTCAAAATGATTTTATCGCTTCAAAAGCTCAAATTATAAACACAGAATACAGCCTACTGTTTGCAAAGTATAGAATACTAGACGCTATGGGAACGCTTGTGTCAACTGTAGTGTCAAATGAAGAGATTATCTACTCTAACGTTGGCTTAGACGGAAAAACTCCAGATAATAGTGATAGCATACCAGTTCAGTATGATAGAGACCAAGATTTAATAGTTGACAATATGGATATCTGTAATAACTCACTAAGTACTCAAATGAAAAATATTTACGGATGTGAGCTTAAAGATGATTCAGTATCTAAGGTAGAAAGATATTCTGCATTTGAATTTTCAGGTGATGAGTTAAATAGTAACTCTGAAGAAAAACTACAAAAACTAATCAAAGAGCTAACTTCTTACGGGCTTGAGAAAATAAAACTCACACTTTTAGGAAATGCTCAAACACAAGAACTATCTCAGAGAAGAGCAGATATAGTTAAAGAGATATTTGTAAAAGCTGGCGCTTTAGCAAAAGATATAACAATTCTCGCAAACGCAGATAAAGCACCTATGTTTAGTCATGAAGATGATAGAAACAATCGTGTTGATATTATTGTGAGTAAGTTAAAATAATTTAATATTACATGAAAGAGGGGATAAAAGCCCTCGTATAGCACCTCTCCCTATTATAAACCTCTTTTATCTTTTCAATTTTTCTTACGCCATATATTTAAACTGACAAATATTCAATGGTATAAGTTTATATAATATATGATAGACTTAAGAATATTGTATATCTAGTGTTACAAAGGCAACATATGAGTAATCCAATAATAGCGGACAATAAGCCAGTGAAGGTAACTCTGTCCAAAGGACAGGAGTATCATTTTTGTACATGTGGCAGGTCAAAAAGTCAGCCTATGTGTGATGGTTCACATGTAGGTACATCTTTTAATCCTAGAGTAATTGTTTCCGATAAGAATGAAGAAGCTTATCTATGCGCATGTAAACATACTGCTAGCACACCATTTTGCGATGGAACACATCAAAATTTCACTGCAGAAGATATAGGAAAAGAAGGTCCTGGTGTAATATCAAAACCTTCTGATATGCCTATAGCTAAAGCAACACCCCAAGAACCTACAGTAGAATTTATACATCAGCTTGCACGTGAAGGTTTATCTAAATTAGGACATCATGGGAAAATGACATCTATGGGTGTTTCTCGTAATGAACTACCTCATTGGGATGATATACAGATAATGGCTGCACAAATGGCTACTAAACCATTACTTGAAGATGTTAAAGTGGGTACTGAACTCATTATAGGTCCTAAATCTAAAAAACCATTAGTACTAAAAATTCCTCTGTTTGTCTCTGATATGAGCTTTGGAGCATTGTCTGAAGAAGCAAAAGTAGCCTTATCTAAGGGTGCAAACCTTGCAGGAACGGGTATCTGTTCTGGTGAAGGTGGTATGTTACCAGAAGAACAGGAGGCAAATGATCGTTACTTTTATGAGTATGCCAGTGCTGGCTTTGGTTACAATGAAGAACTGCTACACAAAGTACAAGCCTTTCACTTCAAGGGTGGACAGGGTGCTAAAACGGGTACGGGGGGACATCTACCAGGTAGTAAAAACATAGGTAAAATATCTGAGGTAAGAGGTATCGCTGAGGGTGAACCTGCTGTATCTCCCCCAACATTTAAAGATCTTAATACGGCTGAAGATTTTAAAAAGTTTGCAGACCGTGTTAGAGATGTAACAGGTGGTATTCCCATTGGCTTTAAACTCAGTGCCAATCATATCGAAGAAGATATTCAGTTTGCGCTTGACGCCAGTGCGGATTACATCATATTAGACGGACGTGGTGGTGGAACAGGTGCAGCACCTGAGATGTTTAGAGACCATATTAGTGTTCCAACTATACCAGCACTTGCCCGAGCACGTAAATACTTAGACAAACAAGGTGTTAGTGGCCGTGTAACACTTATTATTACAGGTGGCTTACGCGTACCTATCGATTTTGTTAAAGCCTTAGCACTTGGTGCTGATGGTGTTGCTCTTTCAAATAGTGCAATGCAAGCAATAGGTTGTGTTGGGGCAAGAATGTGTAATACAAATAACTGTCCAGCGGGTATAGCCACACAAAAGAAAGAGTTGCGTCAAAAACTAGATGTTGAAAAATCATCGAAGCAGTTACATAACTTTTTTGATGCTTCAGTGGAACTGATGCAAGTAATGGCGCGTGCTTGTGGACATAATGATTTAAGCAAATTTAATAACAACGATTTGGCAACCTGGCATCGCGAAATGGCACTACTTTCAGGTGTTTCTTTCTCAGGGATAATGGATACACAATAAGGAGTGACTTATGAAAAATTCTATTAAAATTGAAAATGCTTTATGGGGTCTGTTTATTGCAGACTCAATCTCTATGCCTGTACACTGGTACTATAAACGTGAATATATTAAAAAAGAGTACGGTGCTATTACTGGTTACAATAAAGCTTCGCATCCACATCCTGAATCTTTTATGGTTGGAGACGCTTACTATCCTGATGTAAAAATGGCTAAAAAACTATATAGACCTTTTGATATTCTGCATGAAAACATCAAGTTTTATAAGACTTCATACAGTGATTTTAAAATGGATATTAAAGTGCATGAGGGGGAACATAAAAACCCTATGCCTATGCTTGATGAAAGATATCATTACCATAATGGGCTCGAAGCTGGGGAGAATACTCTTGGAGCAAATTTAGTAAGAGTTTTAATACGTTCGGTTATCAAAAATGGCGAGTATGATCAAGACGCGTTTTTAGATGATTTTATTAGCTTCATGACAACTCCGGGGGAAAATAGAGACACATATTGTGAAGTATATATTCGTGATTGGTTTGAGAATTACTCCAAAGGACAAAATCCTGAACTGTCTGCTCCCTCTCAACATGACCGATGGTCTATTGGGTCTCATGGAGGGATAATTCGTCCACTTATTTTGGCATTAACCGCTAAAAGCTCTTACGATGGAGTTGGTATAGCTGTAGATCATCAAAACCTAACACATAGGTCACAAAATGTATCTTCCGCTCTATCTCAACTAGTTCCACTCTTGTTCTCTTTAATAAATGACGAATCTCCAATGGATATACTAAAGAGTACTGCTCAAAACGTAGCGCTTATTAAAATACATGGCTCTGAGTTATCAAAAAAATACGCTGCTGCAATGGGACCAAGAAACATTCCAAAAGATGAGATGTGGAAAATTCATACAGAATTTACAGATAAGTGTTTAAGCGAAATACTGCTAAACGCAACAGATGAGAACATGATTACTACGCGTTTTGCAACTGCTTGTTATCCTGAACATGGAGTACCTTTGATTTTATATTTTTTATATAAAAATAGTTTCAATTTTAAAAAATCAATTTTTGACAATGCAAATGCAGGAGGAGACAATGTTCATAGAGGTATGATTCTTGGTACTTTAGCTGGAGCTAGTTCTCATGAGATACCCCAAGATTTAAAAACTAACCTTAAAGAGTATGAAAATATAAAAAATGAAATAGATGAATTTGTAAAAATCATTTCACCGAAATAGGAAATACAATGAGAATAGTTTTAATTTTAACATCAACATATATGGGGCTTTTAGGGTTAACCTATGAAAATATTTCTTTCTTTGAAAAAAAACATATCAAATGTGCCCCAATGATAAAAATGTAAGTTTTTTTTGCAACATTTAGTAGAATTCAGTATATCAATAGCAATAAGTGCCTATTTTTAGGTGGTACCAGAGAGGGGATTTGAACCCCTAAGCCGTGAGGCGGCGGATTTTGAATCCGCTATGTATACCATTCCATCACTCTGGCGTCATAGTAAGTAGGTTGAAATAATAGTAATAACTTACTTAAAAGTAAATAACATTCTGTCGATATAACCGCATGGAACTTTTATTGCTGACAAGTTTAGTAAATAATCGAATAATTAAATATTTTGTGGAGGTGCAGTATGCGTGTTACATCTAGTATGTACTATGAAAGCTTATATGGTAACAATAACTCTAAATTAAATAAGAAGCTTTTTGATGTAAATAAACAGATAGCCTCTGGTCTTAAAATTCAATACGCAAGTGATGATGTAGCGACATTTACAGAAACGATGAGACTTGATAATGAGATAACTACTCTTGGACAAATAAAACAGAGTACAGAGAGTGGCTATAAAATTTCTAATCAATCGGATGTGATTTTAAATGACTTTGAAGGGTCAATGAATAGAATAAGAACCTTACTTATAAACGCAGCAAATGATACAAACAGTAATACGTCTCGCGATGCGATTGCAGCAGAACTAAGAGGCTTAGAAAAGCATCTTAAAAACCTATCTAACACTTCAATAAACGGACAATATCTTTTCTCGGGTTCTGCCGTAGATATAAAACCAATAAACGATGATGGCACATACAATGGAAATGATGTTGCGATGAATGCATTTTTAGGCTCAAATTCTCAGCAACAGTACAATCTGACTGGAGCGGATTTATTTCTGGGAGAAGAAATACTAGTAAAACGTGAGGTAACAACTAATGCGGTCAATTCAAATTTAATAGCGGAGTATCCAATTTTACAAGGTTCTGCGGATATTGGTGTATCTACTAGGCTTACTTCAAATAATACGATTAGGGATTTGATGGGAGATACTGATAACGCTACTATACCAGCAAATGATCATTATTTCTACATTAGAGGTGTAAAAAGTGACGGTACTGCGTTTAATCAAAAAATAGAGATGCAGGATGATGATAAAATTGATGAGTTATTGACTCAAATTGGCAATGCTTATGGCAATACTCCAAACTTAGATCTTGTTAATGTAAGTTTAAACTCATCTGGGCAAGTCGTGATAGAAGATAAAATTAAAGGATCTTCAAAACTTGATTTTCATATGGTTGGAGCTGTAGACTTTAGTGGTGTTGGTGCTGCTGATGTGCTAAGTATTGACAGCTTGGATGGTGGCGAAACAAATTTTGATTTAATTGTAAATCCTGTAGTAGCTCCTCAGTTGTATGTAAAAGAGTTTGTTAAGTCTCCATATTCTTCGTCTGTTGCAACAATCTCAAATATTGATGGATTACTTTATGATAGAACAGAATTTACAAAAGATGGATCGAAATTGTCATCGAACGTATCACAAATAGTTAGAGATACTAATGCTTTTGCAACACCTTCAACTAAGATATCAGAAGTTGCTGACCTATCACAAGGTACAGCAGGGACCCTCGATGGCACACAACTTTTGTTAGCGGGGTTTGATGTTAATGGCAATGCGTTTGCTCCTCCTGTTCAGATAGATTTTTTTAATACAGCCAATGGTGGTTCGACATTTTCATTTGATGGAGGTGTTACAAACTACAGTATATTTGACATGAATACTACAAGAAGTGCAGTAAACGCAGATGATATGACATATCAACAGTTGATGGATGTTGTCAATATGGCTTTGACTGGAAATATTCCAGCTACAACTGCAACAGATGGTGATTACGACCAGGCAATAAGCAGTTCAAATTTCATGGGAGGAACGTATCTTCACTATGATGGCAAAATTCAATTTGAAGATATGCTAAATAAAGACACCTTGGCAAGTGTTTCTATATATGACTCAAATAGTGGAACGTTTACTGACCTTCCAGCAACTACTGACTCTTCAGTTTTATCTTTTAATTCAAACAACTCGTTGACAGTTCGTGATCCAAAGACAGATTTTTTTACAACGATAGATGAAATGATTACTGCTGTAGAAAACTATAAAAATTATCCAGACAGTACTAGTGGAGAGATGAGAAATGTCGGGATACAAAATGCGATAACAATGATGGACGATCTGCAGGATCATGTTTTTAGAACACACTCAACAGTAGGTGCGCAATCAAACACACTCACTGATTCCCTTGAGAGAACAGAACTTTTAGAAATTAGTACTATGACACTAAGGTCATCAGTAATAGATACAGACTTGGCTGAAGCATCATTGGAACTCACACAGTTAACTATTAATTATGAGGCTATGCTCTCCACCGTAGGTAGAGTTTCTCAACTTAGTTTGGTTAACTATCTATAACGCTTTATATACCCTTTTGACATAAATTGCCAGAGATATCCATTAGTGGAACATTTTTGGCTATACTTCTTTTAAATTACAAATATCTATCAAGTAAAGGCAACATGATTTGAAGGAAACTCTTTTTATAATATTTTTTGGTATTTTTATTTACCTTGGTGTCTCCACTGTTTTTGGTGACAGTGAGCTTATGGGTAGTTATGGTTCTGTATTTGCTTCATATAACCAGCATCTATTTGGATATATCTCTTTTATTTATCTTTTTGCACTTCTTATGCCAATCTACTATTTATATAAAAATACAACTCTGAATTTTAGAAAAGCCCAGATAGCTATTGCATCAATTCTACTTTTTTTATCTACTGCATTGGCACAGGCAATGCTTGTACAGGGAGAGTTTAGAGGTAAGCTTGGTGCTGATTTTGTTGATTTCTTATCCCCATACATAGGTCTTTTTGGCTTGTGGATATTCTGGATGATAATCACCTTAGTGGCGATTGTAGTGCTACTAGATAAAACTACAGATGAGATAAGTTCAATCATTATAGACTTTATTAAAAATAAATTTCCTGATGCATCTTCTAAGCCAAAGAAAGTAAAAGCTATAGGTAATGAAAACTTACATACTCACAAAGATATTCATGAAGTTATTGAAGAGACTACTGCTGAAGAGATTACTCTTGAAAGTAAATTTATTGAAGATGAATCCAAAGAAGATATAGATAAACCTGCATATTTAAGAAAAAGTGAATCACAAACTAAAGAGAAAAAAAATATTACAGATCTTGTATCAAAAGCAAAAGAACAAAAAAATGCACTCATTGTAGATGAGCTTGAAGAAAATACTAAACTGCTTGAAACAATAGAGAAGGGTAGTGTGGAAAAACCAAAGAACTTTACTCTTCCATCTATTAAGTTCTTACAAAAACCAGATGCCACATCACATATAGTTGACGAGAGTGAAGTTGATGATAAGATTCGCTATCTAATAGAAAAGCTTGCTCACTTTAAGATAGAAGGTGATGTTGTGCGTACGTATGCTGGACCTGTAGTTTCAACTTTTGAATTTAAACCGGCTGCAAACGTGAAGGTTAGTAAAATATTAAACCTTCAGGATGATTTAGCAATGGCCCTCTCTGCTGAGACTATACGTATTCAAGCACCTATTCCTGGAAAAGATGTAGTAGGTATAGAGATTCCAAATGACACTGTTGATACCATCTTTTTACGTGAACTACTCGATTCAAAACTATTTCAAGAGTCTGCGTCTCCTCTAACTATTGCTCTTGGTAAAGATATAGTAGGTAAACCTTTTATAACTGACCTTAAAAAGCTTCCTCACTTGCTAATTGCGGGAACAACGGGAAGCGGTAAAAGTGTGGGTATAAACGCAATGATACTTTCACTTCTATATAAAAACTCACCAGATCAGCTTAGACTTCTAATGATAGACCCTAAAATGTTGGAGTTTTCTATATATAATGATATTCCTCACCTTCTTACTCCTGTAATTACAAAACCCAAACAGGCGATTGTAGCCCTTAATAATATGGTTTCAGAGATGGAACGCCGTTATGAGTTAATGAGTGAAACTAGAACCAAAAATATTGAAAACTATAATGAAAAAGTTAAACGTGAGGGTGGTGAACACTTTCCTTATATAGTTGTTATTATAGATGAGCTAGCCGACTTAATGATGACAAGTGGAAAAGATGTAGAGCACTCTATAGCAAGACTTGCTCAGATGGCAAGAGCTTCCGGTATTCACTTGATTGTAGCTACGCAGAGACCTTCAGTTGATGTTGTAACTGGCCTTATAAAGGCAAACTTGCCATCTCGTATCTCATATAGAGTAGGGCAGAAGGTTGATAGTAAAATTATCTTAGATCAGATGGGCGCAGAGTCACTTTTGGGTAAGGGTGATATGCTGTTTACTCCTCCAGGTGCTACTGGACTAGTGAGACTTCATGCTCCTTGGAGTACGGAAGAAGAGATTGAAAAAATAGTAGACTTTATAAAGTCTCAAAGAGATCCAAACTATGATAAAAGCTTTTTAGTTGAAGAGAATGAAACTATGAGTTCTGGCTCAGGTGAGACCTATGAAGAGCTTGACCCTTTATATAATGATGCTAAAAATGTAGTACTTACGGATAGAAAAACATCAATCTCCTACCTTCAAAGAAAATTGCAGATTGGGTATAACCGTTCAGCTAGAGTTATAGAGCAGTTAGAGAACGAGGGAGTACTGTCAGCTCCAAACACTAAAGGTATACGTGAAATACTTTAATGATTAAAGCAGATTTTCTTTTTACCCAATATGCTAAATCTTTTAGTGTACATATTAAGAATCTGGAAGAGCTTACGGTTGAGCAGATTCAAGAGATAGAGAACTTTGTAAGTTCAAGAAAAGGTATTTTTGACTTTAATTCATACACATTTAGTATTCAAAAAAAGATAGAGTTTGAAGAGTTTGTTCAATTGATAGAGCATAGTCCTATCCAGGCAAAACTCTCAGAACATATTATTCAGGTTAAGCCCCAGCCAAGAGTTGGTTTTGGTCAATATAAAGGCATGCAGTACAATGAACTCCCTGACTCATATATGCTTTGGCTAAAGTCAAACTACAGAGGCTACGATAGAGAGGTCATAGAAAAAGAGCTTAAAAGAAGAAAGTTATAACTCCTTAGGCCCTATCATATCCTTAGGTACTACCCATTTTTTAAACTCATCTTCCGTTACAAGCTCTAGCGCTAAAGCAGCTTCTAAAAGAGTTGATCCATCACTATGTGCTTTTTTAGCTATTTTAGTTGCATTATCATACCCTATATGAGGATTAAGAGCAGTTACAAGCATTAGAGACTCATCACGTAGTTTTATGATTCTCTCTTCATTGGCTTTTATCCCTATAATACATCTATCCGTAAAGCTATTGCAGCCATCACTTAAAAGTCTAATAGACTGAAGTAGGTTATAAATCATTACAGGTTTAAAGACATTGAGTTCAAAGTGACCGTTTGAGCCAGCAATAGATATAGTTGTATTATTTCCCATAACCTGTGCTGCAACCATCGTTAAAGCTTCACACTGTGTTGGGTTTACTTTACCCGGCATTATAGAAGAACCTGGCTCATTCTCAGGTAAACTAATCTCGCCAATACCACATCTAGGACCAGAGGCTAAGAAGCGAATATCGTTTGCAATTTTCATTACACTGACTGCAACCGTATTTAAAGCACCACTAGCTTCTACTACTGCATCATGTGCTGCTAAAGCCTCAAACTTATTTTCTGCTGTTATAAATGGAAGTTCCGTTGTTCTAGCAACTTCTCTAGCAAACGCAGTATCAAAACCTTTTACTGTGTTTAACCCTGTACCAACTGCTGTACCACCTTGTGCTAATTGATAAAGAGCAGGCAGAATAGTTTCAACCCTACGTATTGCGTTTGACACCTGTGCCAAATATCCAGAAAACTCCTGCCCAAGCGTTAGCGGAGTTGCATCTTGCGTATGTGTTCGTCCTATCTTAACGATATCTTTAAATAAGTTTACTTTTATATTGAGTTCATTACGCATATGTTTAAGGGCAGGTAGTAGAGTGTTGTTAATTTCAACAGCTGCTGCAATATGCATAGCTGTTGGAAAGGTATCATTTGAAGATTGTCCCATATTGCAGTGATCATTAGGATGAACTGGCTCTTTTGAACCGATAACTCCACCTAAAATTTCTATGGCACGATTTGCTATAACTTCATTAGCATTCATATTTGTCTGTGTTCCTGAGCCTGTTTGCCATATTGACAAAGGAAAATGTTCATCAAGTTTTCCCTCTGCAACCTCACAGCCTGCTTCTATTATTGCGTTTGCGATAGGTAAATCTAAAACACCAAAATCCATGTTTACTTGCGCAGCTGATTTTTTAACAACTCCTAGTGCAGAGATTAGTGGTTTTGGCATGCTCTCTGTACCGATAGGGAAGTTAATTAGCGATCTTGCAGATTGTGCACCATAGTACTTGTTGCTAGGGACTTTTAAATTACCAAAAGAGTCACTCTCTATTCTATATGTTTGCATAGCTTATCCTTTATAGTAAAGTATAAATAATTTTTATAAAACATTAGATAATTTTTTAATATTGTCAGGATGTTTTCAGTAATAATTTATTTAAAAAATTGCTAAAAATATAGTTGCTTAAAGTATCGAAGGAAAATATGTTACTAAAATATACACCAAGTGGATAAAGTATTTTTATTGTGTTAAGATTAGTAACACTAGTTAAATAGCTCACATATCTTTAGATATAATGCTGTAAAATTTATTAACAGGAATTAAATATGGCATTTTTAGAAGAATATAAAGCACATGTTGCTGAACGTACAGCACTTGGTGTACCTGCTTTGGCACTTTCAGCTACGCAAACAGCTGACTTAATTGAATTAGTTAAATCAAACTGTACAGATGAGTTATTAGACTTACTTACAAACCGTGTAGCACCTGGTGTTGATGATGCAGCACAAGTAAAAGCAGCATTCTTAAATGAAATCGCAGCTGAAAACATTACTGTTGATGCTATATCTCCAAAAAGAGCAGTTGAAATGCTCGGTATGATGTTAGGTGGATTTAATGTTCTTCCTATGGTTCACGCTTTAGCTTCATCAAACTCTGAAGTTGTTGATGCTGCCGTTGAAGCACTAAGCAAAACACTTTTAGTTTACGATGCATTTAATGATGTAGAAAAACTTCACAAAGATGGTAATGCAAACGCAACTAAAGTTCTTACTTCATGGGCAAACGCTGAGTGGTTTACTTCTAAGCCAGCTATCGCTGAAGAGATTAAAATCACTGTATACAAAGTTCCAGGTGAAACAAATACTGATGATCTTTCTCCAGCATCAGAAGCATTTACTCGTTCAGATATTCCTTTACATGCAAACTCTCTTCTTCAGAATAGAATGGAAAAACCATTAGAGACTCTTGCTGAACTTAAAGCAAAAGGTAACCCAGTTGCATACGTTGGTGATGTTGTTGGTACTGGTTCTTCAAGAAAATCAGGTGTTAACTCTGTTCAATGGCACATGGGTGTAGATATCCCAGGTGTTCCTAACAAACGTACTGGTGGTGTTGTTCTTGGTAATACTATCGCTCCAATCTTCTTTGCAACTTGTGAAGATTCTGGTGCTCTTCCATTAGAACTTGATGTTTCTGGTATGGAGACTGGTGACGTTGTTACTCTTTACCCTTATAAAGGTGAAGCGCATAAAGATGGTAAATGTATTTCTACATTTAAACTAAACCCTAACACTATTACTGATGAAGTACAAGCGGGTGGACGTGTTCCATTAATCGTTGGTCGTGGTCTTACTTCTAAAGCACGTGCTGTTTTAGGTTTAGCTCCATCTGATGCATTCTTAACTGCTGAGCAACCAGCTGATACAGGTAAGGGTTATACTCTTGCTCAAAAAATGGTAGGTAAAGCTTCAGGTCTTGCTGGTGTTCGTCCAGGTATGTACTGTGAGCCAGAAATGAATACTGTAGGTTCTCAAGATACTACTGGTCCAATGACTCGTGATGAGATTAAAGAACTTGCTGCACTTGGTTTCAATGCAGACCTTGTACTTCAAACTTTCTGTCATACTGCGGCTTATCCAAAACCATCAGATGTTGATATGCACAAAAACTTACCAGCGTTTATCTCTAACCGTTCTGGTATCGCTCTTCGCCCAGGTGATGGTGTTATCCACTCATGGTTAAACAGAATGGTTCTTCCAGATACTGTTGGTACTGGTGCTGATAGTCATACTCGTTTCCCACTTGGTATCTCTTTCCCTGCTGGTTCTGGTGCTGTTGCATTTGCTGGTGTTACTGGTTCTATGCCTTTGAGTATGCCAGAGTCTGTACTTGTACGTTTCAAAGGTGAAATGCAACCAGGTATCACTCTTCGCGACCTTGTAAACGCTATCCCTTATGTTGCTATCCAACAAGGACACTTAACTGTTCCTAAAGAGGGTAAAGTTAATGTATTCGCTGGTAGAATCTTAGAGATTGAAGGTCTTCCTGATCTTAAAGCTGAGCAAGCATTTGAGCTTTCTGATGCATCTGCTGAGCGTTCTGCTGCTGCATGTACAGTTCTTTTAAATGAAGCACCAGTAGTTGAGTACCTAAAATCAAATGTTACTCTTCTTAAAGCTATGGTACAAGATGGCTATGCAGATAAAACTACTATCGAGCGTCGTATTGGTAAGATGGAAGATTGGTTAGCTAATCCTACTCTTATGAAACCAGATGCTGATGCAGAGTATGCAGCTGTAATCGAAATCGACCTTAACACTATTACTGAGCCAATTTTAGCTTGTCCTAATGATCCAGATAACGTTAAACTTCTTTCTGAAGTAGCTGGAACTCCACTTGATGAAGTATTCTTAGGTTCTTGTATGACAAATATCGGTCACTACCGTGCAGCTGGTGAAGTTATGAGAGGTGAAACTGGTCATAATGTTGAAAAATTCTGGATTGTTCCACCAACTAGAATGGATGAACAACAACTTATTAACGAAGGTTACTATGACGTTTATAACGCTATCTCAGCACAAACAGAAGTTCCAGGATGTTCTTTATGTATGGGTAACCAGGCATCAGCTCGTGAAAACTCAACTGTTTTCTCAACATCAACTCGTAACTTTAACAACCGTCTAGGTAAAGGTACTCAAGTTTATCTTGGTTCTGCTGAGCTTGCAGCACTTTGTGCTAAACTTGGTCGTATTCCAACTGTACAAGAGTACATGGATGTTGTTCCTGCTAAACTTGCTGGTAAGGAAGATGCAGTATATAAATACCTTAACTTCAATGAAATTGAAGGGTATCACTTAGAGGCACGTGAAACTGCTGAAAATAAATACGGTGTAACAGTTAAACCAGTTTAATTCTACGTCACATATAGCTAGGTTTTAACCTAGCGTATGCTCTCGTCACTCTATAATCTCAAACTATTTTAAACTATTCATTAATTATAAAACAGTAAAATGGCACAATGACAGAACTAAAAGAGATACTACCTCTTACTAGAGAGTTATCACTACTATACATAGATGAAGATCAAAATTTTTTGTCAAACATCACTGCTGAGTTAAAAAAATCTTTTCAAAGGGTAGATGACGCAAGTGATGCAACTATGGCAATAGGCTATGCAAAATTAAATAGCTATGACCTTATTATAATAGACACATCATCTTCGATAATGAGTATTAATCAACTTGTCAAGAACCTACAATCTATCAGCCAATTCCAAAATATAATTCTTACAACTAGTGAAACTTCAAAAGAGAAACTTCTTAATATATATGAGTTATGCTTAAATGCAGTTATCAAAAAACCCTTTGAAGTGAACTCTTTATTAAATGTTATACAGAGTGTTTGTTCAAAGTTGATGCATGAGAGAAACTATATGAAACCTCACGTAGACAAAATCAATGAAGGTTCCAAAATAGATATTAATAAGCTAAATGAAGATTTATTGTATGAGAGAAAGCGCATAGGTCGCTTTATGCTTAATGAGAAAAAAATGAGTGATAAGATTCAAGCATATGAGGATAAAATTCATATAAATAAAAACATATATGAATTAACAAGACTCCCTAGTAAGTATGCACTACAAGCTTCCATAAATGGAACTAAACAGTCTCTTATATATATAAACATTGATCATTTTGATTTCATCAACAGTATTTATGGAATGGGTAAGGCAAATACTCTTTTAAAGGAGTGCGCGAAAAGATTAGGTATGTTTCTGGCTAAAAATGCTGAACTATTTCATATCACTGCAGATGAATTTGTGATTTTACTTGATGAGCCTTCAGAAGAACAAGACACTCTATTGTCTAAGCAGATTCAGGCACTTTTTAAAGAAGCACCTATTGAGTTTAGTGAATATAATCATTATGTAGTATTTTCAATAGGAATTGACAGAGGAGAGGGTAAAAAACTCTTTATAAATGCAAAGTCAGCATCAAAAGAAGCAAAATATTTTGGTGGTGATCAAGTAGTGATCTATTCAGCACAATCCGAGTATATGCAGGAGCAAAGAGAAAATCTACACTGGATAGGGGTATTAAAAAAAGCTTTTGAGGATGATAAAATTTTTACATATTATCAACCAATTATCAATAATTCTAATCCAGAGGCTAAGCACTATGAAGTTTTATGTAGGCTAATGGATGATGATGACAATCTTATTGATGCTAATAAGTTTATCAACAGTGCTAAATTAATAGGCTTTATTACTCAAATCACAAGAACAGTAATAGATAAAACATTTAAACTTTTTCAAGATAATGATTATAATTTTTCATTAAATATCAGTATGTATGATTTACGTGAGGATTATTTAGTCGGTTTTTTAGACTATAAATGCAAAAAGTACAACATATCACCAGATAGAGTTCATCTTGAGGTTGTGGATGACATTATTATATCAAAGTATGCTTCCATGGACAATCAAATACTAAGGCTTAAAGAGATGGGTTATCATGTGATTATTGATGATTTCTCTACTGATAAGTCCGTTTATAATAGAATGTTTGATTTAAAAGCAGAGTTTATAAAAATAGATGGTAGCTTCATAAGAGGAATCGATAAAAATAGAGCAAACTTGATTATTGTACAAAATATAGTACAGTTTGCTAAAAAGAGTGGAATAAAGACTATTGCTGAGCATATAGAAACACAAAGAGAGTATGAGATAGTTAAAAAGCTTGGAATAGATTACTCTCAAGGTTACTTGCTAGGAAAGCCTTCTCTAAATCTGTAGTTTAATCTCTTATAATATCATACTCTACTGGTATTTTAGCTCTAAAAATATTTTCTGAAAATATCTTATTAGTACTCTGGTTATTGAAAATTATACTAACTTCATTCTCAAATTCATCAAGGTAAGAGATTGACTTTATCATAGATTTTTCTAATTTAATTGTATATTTTGATTCATTTAAAGTGGCAATATACATGTTGTCTGTCTTTTTTTTGGCTTTTTTAATCATATTGAAAAAATCAAAATTAGATGCAATTTTTCTTACTATAGCTTGCTCTATTTCTGGTTCAACAACTGTAACATAGCGCGGAGTAATATATACATTTTTCTTTACAGGTTCTTTGTAACTCCACAGAGCATATTGCGGTTTCGA
>Ga0209345_10002798_pt1 | contig 18737 bp, 20 predicted proteins | sample Cruoilmetagenom7_FD_187294 | JGI IMG/M metagenome (GOLD analysis project Ga0209345, IMG submission 187294) | Oil polluted marine microbial communities from Coal Oil Point, Santa Barbara, California, USA - Sample 7 (SPAdes) (version 2) | ecosystem: Environmental > Aquatic > Marine > Oil seeps ...
CGATCTTCAAACCAGTGGAACAGCTCTCTTAGTTTCACCACATCACCCACAACAATAACTGCCGGAGGTTTTAAACCTGCTTTTTCCACACGCTTAACAATATTTTTCAGTGTTCCTGAAACCGTAAACTGCCTGTTTGTTGTTCCCCAGCGGATCAAAGCCACAGGAGTATCCGGTGACATTTCGTTATTAATAAGCTGGGTTGTAATATGCCCCAGATTTTTTACACCCATTAAAAATACTATTGTTCCGATTCCTTTGGCAAGAGCCTTCCAGTTGATACTCGACTTATACTTTTTGGGATCTTCATGCCCTGTTACAAATGCAAGGGTGGATGTGAATTTTCTATGCGTCAAGGGTATCCCTGCATATGCAGGAGCTGCTATGGCAGAAGAAACTCCTGGCACTATTTCAAAGGGTATTCTATTTTTTACAAGTTTTTCAACCTCTTCACCACCACGGCCGAAAATAAACGGATCCCCTCCTTTTAACCTTGTAACAATCAATCCTTTATTTGCTTTTCCCACAATAAGCGCATTGATTTTTTCCTGGGTAAGGGTATGATTACCTCCTTGTTTGCCTACATATATTAATTCTGTATTTTGACCTGCAAATTTAAGATGCTCAGGTGCTGCAAGAAAATCATAAATTATTACATCTGCCTTTTTAATACACCTGATTCCTTTTTCAGTAATCAGTCCAGGATCGCCTGGTCCGGCACCAACTAAATATACTTTTCCTTTTATTGTTTTCATTTTTAACTTTCTTTTAAACTTTCAAGTATTTGTTCAGCACCCAACAAAAGCAGATGATCAGCTAGTTTAACCCCAAGGCTTTCACATTCTTCTAAAGCTCCGCAAACTCTTTTTTTTATTACTGCTTTTCCTTCAATATCTGCTACAAGCCCTGTAAGAAAAAACCTGTCTTTATCAACTTTTCCGATAGCTGCTATGGGAACCTGACATCCTCCTTCTAAACGACCTAAAAATGCCCGTTCTCCCATGACCTGAAGCCTGCTCTCATAATGATCCAATTCAGAAACCATTGATTTAATTTTATTATCATCTTTTCTGACTTCTATGCAAAGAGCCCCCTGGCCAACTGCTGGAAGCATTATTTCTTCATCCAGATATTGTGTTATTTTGCTTTCAAAATTAAGCCGCAAAACACCAGCAGCTGCAAGCACTATTGCATCAAAATCTCCTGACTCAAGTTTTTTTATCCGTGAATCAAGGTTCCCGCGTATTGACGAAACAGTCAAATCAGGTCTTTTATAGAGCAGTTGTGATGCTCTGCGAAGACTGCTTGTGCCTACAACAGATCCAGCCGGCAATAAAGCAAGTGGCATATTTTGTCTTGAAATTAACACATCAAGGGGCGTCTCTCTTTTTGGAACCGCACCTATGCACAACCTGTCTGGCAATAAAGAGGGCATATCTTTCATGCTATGTACAGCTATATCAATATCACCATCTAAAAGTGCGTTTTCAATCTCTTTGATAAAAAGCCCTTTACCTCCAACTTTTGCAAGGGGAACATCCAAAATTTTATCGCCCTTAGTCTTTATTTTCTGGATTTTAAAAAAAAAAGAAGGGTATCTGTCAGACAAGGCACCTTTGACCCATCTGGCCTGCCACAGAGCCAGCTTGCTTCCTCTTGTACCAATTATAATATTTTTTTTCATAAATATCAGTGACTGCACCCTGAACAGCTGGAAGCTGAGCAGCTTCCGCAGGATGATGTTGAAGCAGAAGTATTAACTGTTTCACCGTTTTGGCCCTTACTTAAAAATCCACACACAGACATTAATCTGCTTACATCCTTTGTATTGCAGGAAGGACAAGAAAAATCCTCCTTGCCAAATACAAGATATTCAAAATCTATATTACACTTATTACAGTGATATTCGTAAATTGGCATACTATTATTATCTCCTTGTAACTATAAAATTGCCTTTGGAGTGACTATTATTAAAAATTATCATCAGACCGCAACATTTTATTTCATAAAAAAACAGCTCCTATTTTTAAGTCGTCGCTTTTGTTTAATTTTTATTGCTTTAAAAGCGGAAATCCTTTTGAGCTGTAATTTAGCAGGGAACTGTTTTTACCTTGAACAATAATAAAGCACTCAACATTATTGAGCCTGTTTACAAGCTCAATGCCTTTATGATGCCCAAGAACCATTAATGCAGTTGCAAGCCCGTCTGCAAATGTACAGGTGTCAGCAATGACAGAAGCGCTTATCACACCATTTGATACAGGATATCCTGTTTTATAATCTAATATATGACAAAAACGCTGCCCGTTTTTTTCAAAAAAAATTCTGTAATCACCGCTTGTGGCAAGGGCTTTATTGTGCAACTTTATGATTTTATATACCTGATCAAATAAAGCGGCCTTGTTAGGCATATTGATTCCTACTTTCCAGTAATTGCCTTTTTTTTTAACACCTGAAGCATATGTTTCACCACCTATTTCAACAACATAATCATAAATGTTGTCATTTTCAATAAGTTTTGCAATCTGGTCAACAGCAAAACCTTTTGCTATTGAGGCAAGGTCAAGAGATATGCATGGTTTTTTTTTCATCAAATAATTATTTCCAGTTATCTGAATATTTTCAAAACCAATATGGCTTAATACTTTTTTTATCTCGCTTTTTTCAGGAATTTTATTGTCCCTCTGTTTACTTCCAAAACCCCAAAGGTTTACAAGGGGCTGCAAAGTTCCATCCCATGCTCCTTGAGTCATCTGATAAAGCTTTTCAGCAACTAACATAACCTGCATGAAATCATCTGTTATATAAAACTTTTTGTTTATATCCTGCTGTTTGTTAAACTTGCTGATTTCGCTATCTTTCCTATAGGTTGACATGCTTTTGTTTATACTATCAAGTTTTAAGTCAATCCGTTTTTTCAGGGACGTAATATTTTTAAAGGGCCATGCAATAACTTTTATGTGATATGTTGTACCCATTGTGTTTCCTGAAATCAGAAACTCTTTTTTCATATTGCAGCCAGCAAAAAATATTGCAGACAATATAAAAATAATTAACAGATATTTGATATTTGACACAAAATTGTTAGTCTGACCTGGCTTGTAAAGTTCAAACTCTGGCAAATGCATAAATAAACTTTTTATTTCACCTTTTATTATTTTAAACCGATGACACTTGCAAATCTTCCTGTAACCTTTTCACTTCGAAAGGAAAAAAACAGATCACTTTCACATTTTGTGCAAATATTACCTGTATAAATATTTGCATGCAATACTCCTGCATTGCAAAGCTGATCTTTGCTTGCCGCCCAAAAATCAAAATGATCTTTCTTATTCTTATATCTGTGAAACAAATCTGGGATTTCCTTTTGGTAATTTACAAATTCCGCGCAACATGGCCCCAAAGAAGGGCCTATGCAGGCAATTAAGTGTTCTGGATCACACCTGAAAACATTTTCCATGGTTTTTATTGTAAGCCCTATTATATTGCATATGCTTCCTTTCCAACCTGAATGAATATTTGCAACCACATGCTTAAATGGATCATACAATAATACAGCCTGACAATCAGCCACTTGTATTACAAGCATTTTATGCCTTATATCTGTAATTAAAGCATCTGCCTGAAAAGGCTTTTTTGAAATCGCATTATTAAAAACATTATTGTTTCTTTTTTCTTTTGCAGCAAAAACCAAAGAATCTACTCCATGAACCTGGTTAACAAAAACCAGCTCTTTTTCACCGAGACACTCTGAAATTGCAGTTCTATTTTGTATTACACATTTTTTATTGTCACCAACGTTATAACTTACATTCAAACTATTGTACGGGGCTTTGCTAAAACCGCAATTTCTTGTAAAAATTCCATGGATAACTTCCTGGCAGGTTTCAAGATTTGGAAACTTGAAAAATTGCATACTGTTTTTTTCTGTTAAAATCACAAAAAATTAACCTTTTGGAAAAAAATTATAAAACAGTTGCTTTATTTAAATATTTTTTTAACAGACACTACTTAATATTTTTTTGATTATAATTGAAGTTGAAATATCTTTAACAAGGGGCAAAGTAACTACCCTGCCGTTATTGGCCTTCACAAAATCAGCGCCTATTATCTTGTCTTCAGACCAGTCTGCACCTTTAACAAGAAAATCAGGCTTTATAACTTTTATAAGTTTTAATGGATCAGGCTCACTAAACATAACCACATAATCCACCCATAAAATACTGGCTAAAATTTCAGCTCTTTGCTCCTGACATATAACAGGTCTTGCCTTTCCTTTTATGGATCTTACTGATTCATCAGAATTTAAACCAACAACAAGTATATCGCCTTTTGATTTAGAGGCTGCAAGATAACGTATATGGCCTATATGCAGCAAATCAAAGCACCCGTTTGTAAATACGACTGTTTTCCCGAATTTGCGTAACGATATGATTTTTTGTTCAATATTTTTCAGATCAATAATTTTAGATAACATTTTTAAAAACTTTTTAGTACAAAACAGACAAAATTAAAAAACAACCATTTTATATGCTCCTGGCCAGAGTAAGAACATCAACATATCTTGCCCCAGCATTTAACAATACATTTGCACATTCGTTTACAGTTGCACCTGTGGTGTAAACATCATCTACAAGTAACATTTTTTTTTCTGTAACATCAGAAAAAATGTTTATTTCAAAAGCATTTTTAACATTTGCCATCCTTTTTTTTCTATCCAGCCCAACCTGAGGTTTTGTAAATTTTTTTCTTATGATAGCATGCCTGTCAATTTTTAAATATGGCCATTTAATGTTTGCGGATTTTAGAATTTGCAGCCAGTTTCTAACAAGCAAATAAGCCTGATTATAACCCCTTTTTCTAAATCTTTTTTTATGGAGAGGAACAGGTATAACAATATCTATGCTGTCTTTTTCCCAATATTTTAAAAAAACTGTTAATAATAGTATCTCAAAGGTCTGCGCTAACTGAATTTTCCCCTGATATTTAAAACACTGAATAAGTTTAACAAGAGGTTGATCAAAAACGCCCAGTGCACGAGCTATTCTAAATTTTTTGGGATTTGATAAGCATTCACCACAAACACGATCTTTACCTTCTAAACTTTTAAACATAATCCCGCATACATGACAAATAGGCGAAGTTACAGTCAAAAAATTATCAGAGCACTGAATGCACAAATACGGTGCAATTAACTTTTCAAATGTTAAATCATTTATATTGAACCTGTTTGGCAGGTTTTTTTTCAGCAAGCAGCTTATCGGATTATTGCCTGAATTATTACAATGATGAATAAAAGAGTTGCAGACAAGACATTTTGCAGGAAATATGGATGTTTTTACAGAAGCTGCAAGTTTTGTCCATAAGTTGCTAAACACTACTTTTTCAGATGTTTGTTCCATTATCTTATTCACAAATACTGTAATTTTTTAATTGTCAAAAACAACATGCACAACTTTTTTGTCTAAATGCCTCATACAATACTATACCACCAGCCACAGAAGCATTTAGAGAGTCTATTTGACCAATCTGGGGAATATAAGTCAAAAAATCACAATTTTTTTTTACAAGCAGTCGAATACCTTTTTCCTCACCACCTATAACTATTACCACAGGACATGATAAATCACAGTCATAGATTGAGCCATCACCTTGTCTATCCATTCCAACAACCCAGAAGCCTTCTTTTTTCAGCAATTTAATTGCATTGACGATATTTATGACTCTTGCGATTAAAATATGCTCCATAGCACCTGCTGACACTTTGGAAACAGTAGGCAATGGCTTAACTGAACGATCTTTAGGTATTATAATACCGCCCACTCCTGCACAAACTGCAGTTCTTACCAAAGCTCCAAAATTATGGGGATCAACAATATTATCCAACAAAAGCAATGTACTGTTTTTTTTTGTATTTTTTGTGTTTCTGATAATATCTGATAAAGAGGATAAAGGGTATGGACTGACCCTGGCTCCAACCATCTGGTGCATTGTTGTTTCTGTAATAGAGTTTAGTGCCTTAATACTAATCCTTTTTAAAGGTATATTTTTTAAAAATGCAAGCTTCTTAATTTTTTCATGACGTTTTGATACTATATCATCAACTACATATATTTCATAAAAAATACGTCTTTCAGACTTAAGAGCTTCTGTTACAGGATGAATACCATAGATTATTTCTCTGTTTTTTTGCGATTTACTATCCATTATATTTTTCTAATATGGCTACAAGCTCATCAACAGCAAAATCAAGACTATCGTTTACAATACAATGATTATAAAAATCTTTGTGCATTATCTCCTGCTTAGCGTTTTTAATACGACTTTTTATAACTTCTGAACTGTCTACAGCTCTTTGTTCCAGACGTTTTTTAAGGACACTAAGTGAAGGAGGCATTATAAAAACTAAAATAGAGTTGGGATATTTCTTAATAATTTGCTTTGCACCCTGCACATCAATATCAAGAAGAATATTTTTTCCTAAAGCCAGGCCATTATCAAGAAGCTTTGCAGATGTGCCGTAATAATTGCCATGCACTTTTGCCCATTCTGCCCATTCACCATTTTTTGTTTTTTTATTAAACTTTGCTTCTGAAATAAAATGATAATCAATACCTTCTTTTTCACTGCCTCTTAGTTTTCTTGTAGTATGCGATACTGAAAATTCCATATTCCTGAAACGGTTCAAGACAGCTTTGCAAATAGTTGTTTTTCCAGCTCCTGAAGGAGCAGAAATTATTATGAGATTCCCTGTTTTTTTTTCCATTTTTGTATTATTTATCTATATTAAGCGAGGCAAATCTTTGGGATATAGTTTCTGATTGTATTGCAGAAAGAATTATATGGTTACTGTCAATAACAATGATTGAACGAGTCCTGCGCCCATGTGTTGCATCTATTAATCGTTTATCATTTTTAGCTTCGTCTTTAAGACGCTTCATTGGAGCAGACATAGGAGACACTATAGCTACAATCCGTTCAGCAACTACAGTATTTCCAAATCCTATATTCAATAGATTTTGTTCCATCCCTCCCCCCCATTAGTAAACAAACAATAAATTAAAATCAATTCAGATAGTTAATCATATCTGCTCAATTGCGTTATTACTCAATATTTTGGACTTGTTCTTTTATTTTTTCAAGTTCCAGCTTCATATCAACAACCAAATGTGATACTTTTGCCTTTTCCGTTTTAGAACCTATCGTGTTAAATTCACGATTAAGCTCTTGCAGCAAAAAAATTAACCTACGGCCTGCTGATTTTTTAGAATGCATGGTAGCATAAAATTGATCGATATGGCTTTTTGACCTTACAAGCTCTTCTGTTACATCGCTTTTTTCAACAAAAATTACAGCTTCTCGTGCAATTTTGTCAGGATCTATTTTAATTTCAGATGAAAAAATAGCGATTCTTTTTAATAGACGTTCTTTATGATAATTTAAAATATTTACTGATTGCCTATCAATTTCATTGATGTATTTCGTTAAAAGTTCAAGGCGGTTAATAAAATCTTTAAATATAAAACTACCTTCTTTTTTACGCATTTCAACAAGATCATCCAACGCCTTACTTATACAGCTTTTTAAAACAGGCCATATCGTATTTTCATCGTTATCAGCAGCTACAGGTTTTAAAATTCCATCAACCCTTAAAACATTATCAATAGTAATTTTTGTATCAATTGCAAACAGATCTTTTATCTGCATTAAAGCATTATAGTAAGATTGAGCCAATGGTTTATTGATTTCAAAAGCATATTCTTTACCAGAATCATCATTAATTTGCACTTTAATTTCAACACGCCCTCTTTGCAGCTTTGCTGATATAAGCTTTTTAATTTTTTCTTCTAAAGTAGAATAGTTGTAAGGGATATGCAAAACAATATCAAGATACCTGCTGTTATATGAACGTATCTCAGTGACTACAAAAAAACTGTTTTCAGTTTTTTCTGCTCTTGCAAATGCTGTCATACTGTGGATCATATTTTGCTGTCCAGATTATCGTATTTGATAAAAGTTGCGTTATTTAAAAAAATGTGCATTCTAATAAAAAAATAATTATTATACTCACTGCCTTAAGGTCTGTATACCTGCTTTAAATCTGCAACATATTTATTGCGTACTTTTATAAGAAAATTTTGCATATTTTTTTCTGCATAATCAGGATAAGTCCATGGTAACTTACAAAATGCACCCTTAGTATAGGTTAGGGTTAAATCTGCATAAACACCTTTGCCAATATAAATTCTGTGAGCATAATTTTTACATGTTGCAAGGACAAAACGCTCCTGAAGCATATATCCGGGATCCACATTAATTATGCGACTGCCATTTGTTGAATATTCTAATTCCAGCTCATTTGTTCTATTTTTTATTACCGGCAGTGAGCTTTGTTTAATAAGTGTTTCAAACGCCATTAAACGTCTGAAAAGCGGTGTTCCCATCTCTTTTTCATAATAGGAAGTATAATCAAACAGGAACCATGAGCTTATTATGTCTGCTGCACCATTTATGCTAACAAGCTCTTTTGCTATTGATTCAAACAGATGTTTTTCTTTCATGAAAATACCAATAACAAGCTTTGCCGGAAAAGGAGGCTTAGGTATGCTCATATTAAGTACATTTTATACAAAACAAATCTTTCGACAGGCTGCATGCAAAACGCAATTTATCCAATTTCTGCGTTAAAAAATTAATTTGATCCTCTTTAATACTACCTGTATTCCTGCAGTCAAATTAATTTTCCGCCTTGAACTTGGAAAAATTTTCATCCCGTAACAGCCTTTCTTATAAAGTTTTAAAAAAAACGTGGAATTAATTTTGTCCGCATCCCTTATGTTTTTTTATTAGTTTTTTGTCTATGATGAAACAGGTTTTGCAGCATCAATCAGCATAATTGGAATATCATCTTTTATTTCATACAGCAAGTTACACTTATTGCAGATTAATCCGTCTTTTGTGCTGTTTAAAACAACATCACCTTTACATTTCGGACATGCTAATATATCAAGAAGCTCTTTGCTTAAAGCCATCTTTTTTCTCCAACTAAAATTTATTTTTAAAAATTGCTGTTTTCAATAAAGTATATATATTATAGCAGGCAAGCTGTATGAAACTCAATTAAAAATCATAAAATAGCACCCATGATTTCTTCTGCAATCTTTATGGCTGCTATCTTTGGTCTTTTTGCATCTCTTATGGGCCTTCCAACAACAATATAATCAGATCCGTTCAAAATAGCCTGAGCTGGCGTTGTTATACGATTTTGATCATTTGCTTCAACATCATCCCAACAAGGTCTGATACCAGGTGTTACTGTAATAAAGTTTTCTCCTAAAGTCTTTTTGATCAGTCTTGTTTCAAGGCCTGAACATATAACACCTGTGCAGCCTGCCTTTTTTGCCATTGTTGCCCTTTTTAGTACAAGGCCGGATATATCCGAAAAATATTTTTCAACAAAACCAGATTGTTTTATATCTGTATTTGAAACGCTGGTTAGTACTGTAACAGCCAAAATACCTGTTTTTCCTTTTCCGCCGGTAACTGCAGATTCAAGCATTTTTTCTGTTTCTCCGCAATGAACAGTGGTAAATGTAATACCTAAATCTGCAATAGCTTCCATTGCACGAAAAACAGTTACAGGTATATCATGAAGCTTTAAGTCTAAAAAAATCTTTGCATTTCCTGTGGATTTTATTATATTGATAATTTCAGGCCCGGATCTGATAAAAAGCTCCAACCCTAATTTAAACATACCAACATGCTCTGAAAGAAGTTCGACATAGTATTGTGCCTCTTTAGAAGATGGCATGTCTAAAGGAAAAATAATATAATCTTTTACCTGCTTCACAATAACAACTCTTTCTCCTAATTTCTTAGTTTAGTATAGTATAAAATATAAGAAAAAGGATTAAACAAACTGAACCTAATTAAATAATATTTGTCTGAAATATACATTTTTTATTATAATTGCAACAAAAAATCAAAACATTATTATTTCCATTTTTTTTCAATTGAATGCATAAAATGTATTGAATTAGAAGCAGCATAAATGATAGTTAATCAAATATAATTTAAATTTACCTTAATTTACAAATTAATAATATTACAGCAAAAAAAATATAACATGTATAATAATGCGATTATCTGAAAAACAAAAAAAACTATTAAGAAACCTGCCAGGCGTGGATCATGTTATTGAACTATCAAAAACAAATTCTTTTTTTGATAATATTCCTAAAACTGTTTTACTGCGTTCTATCCGCACTGTAATAGACGATTTAAGAAATATCATTTTTACTGATAATCAAGACATCTCTGAACAAACCATTTCAGATTTAACAATACTTGAAAAAATTCAAAAAAATGTTAATTGTTTAATGAAACCTAACCTTTTGCGCGTAATTAATGCAACAGGAGTTGTTATTCATACAAATCTTGGCAGATCACTACTTGCAAAAGAAGCTATTAAACATATTATTACAGTATCCAGTTACTACTCGAATCTGGAATTTAATTTGTCAACAGGCAAAAGAGGAGTGCGTTACAGTTGTGTTGATGACATTTTATGCGAATTATGCGGCGCTGAAGCTGCAATGGTAGTCAACAACAACGCAGCCGCTGTTTTTTTGTGTCTGGAAACAATAGCAAAAAGCAGAAAAGTCATAGTTTCAAGAGGAGAACTTGTAGAAATTGGAGGATCGTTTAGAATACCTGATATTATGGCAAAAAGCGGGTGTATTCTATCTGAAGTAGGCACAACAAACAGAACACACCTGAAAGACTATGAAAATGCTATTGAACGTGATACAGACCGTAATACAGGGTTGTTGTTAAAAGTTCACACAAGTAATTATAATGTTGTAGGCTTTACAGCTTCTGTTTCTCTTAGTGAACTTGTTGAGCTTGGTAAAAAGCATCAAATTCCTGTTATGGAAGATCTGGGAAGTGGAACTTTTATTGATTTTTCAAAATTTAACCTTCTAAAGGAACCAACTATTACAGAATCTGTAACAGCAGGTGTGGATATTGTTACTTTCAGCGGTGATAAACTTTTAGGAGGTCCTCAGGCAGGAATAATTGTAGGGAAAAAAAAGATCATAGACAAAATCAAAAAAAATCCCATTGCAAGAATTCTGCGCATAGACAAACTTACTCTTGCAGCTCTTGAGGCAACACTTCGTCTATACAGAAATACAGATCAGGCAGTAAAGATGATTCCAACGCTTGCCATGCTCACATGCCCTTTTGAACAGATAGAAAAAAAAGCAGTTGTACTTTCCAGCATGCTGGAAAGTATAAAAGATCCCCGCATGAAGATTAATGTTTTTGACATTTCATCACGTGTAGGCGGAGGCGCATTGCCATTACTTAAGCTCCCCAGCAAATGCATGGGAATTAGTATCCAAGAAATATCTGCAAATACAATAGAAAGCCATATGCGTAAAAATGATTGCCCAATAATCGGAAGAATTGAAAATGACCTTTTTATATTGGATCTCAGAACAATTCAGGATGATGAACTTTCAGTAATCAAAACCGCTTTTGCTAATATGCTTCATATCCATAGATAGTAGTTATCGATTTACAATTATAAAACATTTTTTAAAAAATGTTTGAAAAAAACGTATATGAAAAATATCATTTTACAAATACTTAAAGAAAGCGTTTATGTAAAAAATAAAAGCATCTCAAATAATATTGACAAAATAATTCAAGGTGCCAGTCTGTTTTCCAAATGCTTTTGTTCAGGACATAAACTTCTTATTTTTGGAAACGGAGGAAGTGCAGCTGATGCTCAGCATCTTGCAGCAGAATTTGTAAACCGTTTTCAAATTGAGCGACAACCTTTAGCTGCCATTGCCTTGACAACAGATACCTCTATTATAACAAGCATTGGAAATGACTATCATTTTAATGACATATTTGCAAAACAGATATCAGCCTTAGGTAATACCGGTGATATTGTATTGGCCATAAGCACTAGTGGCAATTCAGAAAATATAATCAAGGCTGTGTGTGCAGCCAAAAAAAAGAAAATATTTACTATGGGTATGACAGGCCAGGGAGGCAGACTGCTAAAATGTGCAGATCTTACATTAACAGTAGAATCTGATAGTGTCCCAAGAATTCAGGAAACTCACATAACCATGGGGCACATTTTATGTGAACTGGTAGACCAAACACTATTTGTCAATAAATCTGTTTCCTAAAATTTAAGGTGTAACTTTATGTCTTGCATATATAAACCGATTGATTTAACTAAACTTAAAACATATTCTTTGTTTGACAGAAAAAGTAAAGTTAGTGTGACTGATTTTGCAAAACCCTGGCAAAAAGGGGCAACGTTTAAAAATTTTCTTGATTCACTTCCAGATATTCTTGCAGGAGATCAAATACAAAAAGTTATTTCATCTATCACATCTGCAGTTAAAAATAAAAAAACCATTGTGTTTGCAATGGGAGCACATGTAATTAAAGTAGGCCTGAATCCAATTGTTATAGATCTTATCAATCGCAATGTTATTTCGTCTGTTGCAATGAATGGTGCAGGAATTATCCATGACCTTGAAATCGCAATGGCTGGTCAGACATCAGAAGATGTCTCAGAATCCATTGAGGACGGCTCTTTTGGGATGGCACATGAAACATGTACTTTTTTATGTGATGCAATTAACAAAGCGCAAGATGAGTCAATTGGTTTAGGTGAGGCTGTAGGCCGTTTTATTATAGAGAAAGATCTTCCATATAAAGACAAAAGCATACTTGCCACATGTTCAAAAAAAGGTATTCCTGCTACAATACATATTGCAATTGGAACAGATATAATTCACATGCACGCAAAATTTGATCCTATGAAAGCTGGTGGTGCAACACATAAAGACTTTAGAACCTTTGCCTCTGTAATTACCACTTTAAATAAAGGTGTTTATTTAAATGTGGGGTCAGCTGTTATACTCCCTGAAATTTTTTTAAAAGCTGTTACTCTTGTACGCAATTTAGGATATTTTCTTGAGGATTTTACAACTGTAAATATGGATTTTATTAAACACTACCGTCCTGTGGCAAATGTTGTAAACCGACCTACTGCCAAAGGTGGTCAGGGAATAAATCTTATTGGTCATCATGAGATCATGCTGCCAATAATCGCAGCAGGTGTAATTGAACAAATATAGATTATATTATTTTAAATCTTTTTTGTTTATCCGATTTTTTTGATATTTGGTATAAATCGTATCAAGCAGTATCTGTTTTTTCTTGACTTATCAATTCAATTAGAATAATTGTAAAATAGTTAAAGTGCTATATGCTTAACTAACTATCTTTATTAACTACTTATAAACTACTTATACAAGTTAAATATATCAGCTTAAATGGCATCGCTACAGGTCTTAAATAAGATATAACCATTCATTTAAAATTAAAAATACTATAACTATAAGGCTAATCATATGAATTGGGATTGGGATAAACTTAAGCAGCAGCAACAAAACAAAAATAATATACCGCCGCAAATGGATGAGTTTTTAAATAAAATAAAAGGGCTTAAATTTCCGGGCAGCTCGATTATATTAATTTTAGTAATTGTTGCAATATTTTTTGCAACTTCTACATTTTACACAGTTAAAGTAGATGAAGTAGGTGTTGTGCAAAGATTTGGCAAATTTGTTCGTTACAGTTATCCAGGACTAAATTTCAAATTGCCTGCAGGAATTGAGAAGGTTACAAAAGTAAAAACAAAACGTGTATTTAAAGAAGAATTTGGAGTCCAAACAGTAAGAAATAACGAATTTTCCAGATTTGCTTCAGGTAGTGAAAATATCAATGCCACATTAATGCTTACAGGGGATCTTAACGTAGCTCTTGTTCCCTGGATTGTCCAATTCAAAATAAAGGAACCATATGATTATCTTTTTAATGTAAGAGATGTAAAAAGATTGCTTATGGATCTGGCTGAAGCGTCTATGCGTCTTGTAGTAGGAGACAGAAGCATTAGCTCAATAATAACTAAACGTGAGGAAATATCTATTGTAGCAAAAGATGTACTTCAGGAAGAACTAAATAAAGCAAAAACAGGAATTCACATTGTAACCATTGAGATGAAAAAAACTGATGTCCCCAGACCAGTTCAGCCTTCTCTTAATGAAGTCAATCAGGCAATACAGGAAAAAGAGGAAATGATATATAATGCCAAAAAAGATTATAATCAGGCTATTCCTGCTGCCAAAGGTGAAGCCGACAGAACAATAAAAACAGCAGAAGGATATGCTCTTGACAGAATTAACAGGGCAGAAGGTGATGCTTTCAGGTTTATAGACCAATATGAGTCATATAAAAATGCAAAAGATATAACTAAAAAACGAATTTTTCTAGAGACGATGAAAACAGTCTTTCCCAAATTAGGTGCAAAATTTATAATTGACAAAGACCAGAAAAATTTTCTTCCTTTATTAAATCTTGACAAACAAAACGGTGGGGCCAAATGAAATATAAAACAATTTTAGGAATTATAGCTGCAATTATTTTTATGATTATATCAGCCTCTGCCTATACAATAGATGAAACAGAGCAGGTAATTGTCACTCAATTTAACAAAATAATAGGCTCAACTCATAAGGATCCAGGACTATATTTTAAACTGCCTTTTTTTCAAAAAGCTAATTATTTTCCCAAAAATCTTCTGGAGTGGGATGGAGTCCCGGGACAAATACCAACTCTTGAAAAGACCTATATATGGATTGATACTTTTGCAAGATGGAAAATAGTTGAGGCTGTTCAATTTTTTGAAACAGTAAATAATATCGAAACTGCTCGCAGACGTCTTGACGATATCATAGATCCGGCTGTCAGAAACCTTATTACATCCAATAAACTTATTGAAATTGTACGTACAGGTAACCAAAAACTTTATGGAATTGATGAAAAACATCATAAAGCATATTCAATTCAAGCGGGAAGAAAAGAAATTAGCAAAAGCATATTGCGTCAGGCTCAGCCTAAGTTAAAAAAGTTTGGAATTGAACTTGTGGATGTTCAAATAAAACGAATCAATTATGTTGAACAGGTCAGAAAGTCAGTATACGGCCGCATGATAGCAGAACGTAAACAAATTGCAGAAAAATTTCGTTCTGAAGGGCAAGGGGAATCACGCAAAATATTAGGTGAAAAAGAACGGGAACTAAAAAAAATATCCTCTGAAGCATATAAAACAGCTCAAAAAGTTATGGGCCAGGCAGATGCAAAAGCAACTAAGATATATGCTGATGCATACGGAAAAGACGCTGATTTTTATTCATTCATGAAAACGCTTGATATCTATAGCACAACATTAGAAAACAGTTCTCTGATTCTGTCAACTGATTCAGAATTTTTAAAATACCTGACAGGATATTCCATAGAAAAATAAACAGAACCAAAATGATAACATCATATTTTGGTATTGTTAAATAAGAATAGGTTTTCAATATTTTCGATACAAAAACCTATTCAGAATTAACAATGCCCATATTTTATATAAACAGGTCAAATATAAATGCTTTAAACAACTATTTCATAGTTTGAAATAGTTGTTTAAAGCATTTTTTGACCACTTATTTGAATTTTGACTATTTATTTAATCAGGTTGGCCCAAATAATATAGAAAAATGGCATCCCTCAAAAAAACCCAAACAGTTAATATTTTCAGGTTAAACAAAAATCCTGTTTCTTCATAGAATTTAATGTGAAAACAAGTACAGTGTTAAGCGTTTAATAATTTTATTGAGGATTCTAAGCTTTTCCTTAAAAAGTAGTAAGTTAAAAATGAAAGATGCCTAAAAAGTAAAGATGTTTTCTATTCCAGACAATTACCGTGTAAAACAAAAACTACCGCACCCATTATTTACCTTTTCTTCTCTGGTGGCGTGTACGTGCTAAAAGCTTTCTATGTTTATGTTTTCTCATTTTCTTCCTGCGTTTTTTTACTACGCTGCTCAACCAATCACCTCCATTCTTTTTTTATATCTATTTCTTTACAGAAAATATATAATATCATTTTTTTGGAATAGTTGTAAACAGTTTTTTATACCTTAATATGTTTGTCATAATATCACATATTGCAACCTTGTAAAAAATATTATAGTGATTATTTTATATAAAACTGTTTAATTGTTTTCATAAGCTTGCTTAAAAGCCAAAACTCTCTTGAGATTTATTTTTTTTATATGCTATTATACTGAATAAATTATTTTATAAAATCAATTTTTGTATAAGCACATTATTTGAAAAATGTTACAGTTTAATATTGAGCAAAAAAAAGCTATTAATGATTCAGCTAGCTTAGCTGAAGAAGTAGTCAGCAATTACTATAAAATATCAGCAAGTAGATGGTTGCATTACAAATATGACATTAAAACATTTTGCGACCTTAACGCTGAAGAAATAATTAAAGGGCCTGTTGCTCAAATTATTAGATATGAAGGGCAAAAAAAAGATACATCACTTGGTTCGAATGCATATGATTTTTATAAAATATGCCTTCAGGATCATGCAATAATATCCACGTTGCAACAAGTACAAGACATATTTTTTTCCCCTTTTATGCTTTACATTATAGCTCATGAATTAATTCATATTGTAAGATTTTGTTTTTTCCAGCAGTGTTTTGTTGCTTCCAATAAAGAGACAATGAAAGAGGAAACACGCGTACACTCAATTACATATAATATTCTAAAAAAACTTAGAATCCATGGGTTAAATAATGTATTCAGCTTTTATAATAACTGGCTGTCACAGAATGCAAATTCATAGTTATTAAACATGTAAAGTAAAATTATATATTTAAAAACTATTCTGGTTCACCTTGACAACAAAAAAAAGCTTACTATCTTTAAGCATAAATGCTGTGAGGATAGTTCATTATCTTTCAATGAAGCTTACCTTTTAAAGCCTTTTTGCTTTGATTAAAAAATTTATACTAAAAAGGAGTTTTTATTTAAAAATGCCCTTATACGAATACGAATGCAACAAATGCGGCAGTATTAAGGAAGCGTTGCAGCAATTTTCTGACAAACCGCTTACAACATGTGATATATGCTCAGGTAGTCTGACAAAACTTATTTCGCAAAGTACTTTTCATTTAAAAGGAACTGGCTGGTATGTAACAGACTACGCAAAGGATTCCTCGCACTGTACCCCTAACGCTTTAAAAAGTGAAGGATCAGAAGAAAAGAACTCTGTTTCAGAAAAAACTGTGAAATCAGAAAATACTGTGAAATCAGAAAAAAGCACTGACAACACATAAAGATCTTAGGACTATCTTTTTTTGTATTTTCTCACCCCTACAAATAAAAATAATAAAATTTTGTCATATTCTGTAATAGTAAGCAGAAATAAATTTGGCAAATATCTTTTAACTATGTGTTTTTATTGTTTCAGGCTTGGGTTTAACTAAAATACGTCTATACTAATAAGGAGAATTTAAAATGAAATTAAAACCATTACAGGATCGAATTCTAGTAAAACGAGTTGAAGAAGAGACGATGACAAAAGGCGGGATTATTATTCCTGATACCGCTAAAGAAAAACCTGCTGAAGGTGAAATACTTGCTGTTGGAAATGGGAAACTTGATGAAAACGGCAAAAGAATTCCTCTCGATGTCAAAGTAGGAGACCGCGTTCTTTTTGGTAAGTATTCCGGCACTGAGGTAAAAATTGATGGTGAAGAATCATTAATCATGCGTGAAGACGACATTCTTGGAATAATTGAATAATATATCAATCATGGAGGATAGATTAAGATGGCAAAAGATATTAAATATGATATGAAAGCTCGTGAAGCAATGCTTAACGGGGTTAAAACTCTTGCTGATGCAGTTGTTGTCACCCTTGGGCCAAAAGGAAGAAACGTTGTTATTGACAAATCATGGGGGTCTCCTACAGTTACTAAAGACGGTGTAACAGTAGCCAAAGAAATCGAATTGGAAGACAAATTTGAAAATATGGGCGCTCAGATGGTTAAAGAAGTTGCCAGCAAAACAAGTGATATGGCAGGTGATGGCACAACAACAGCCACAATACTCGCAAGAGCTATTTACGAGGAAGGCCAGAAACTTGTAGCTGCCGGAAATAACCCAATGAGCATCAAACGCGGTATTGACAAGGCAATTGGGGTTTGTGTAAATGAGCTTAAAACTTTGAGCAAATCCACAAAAGATCAACGTGAAATAGCTCAGGTTGGTGCCATTTCAGCAAATAATGATGAAACAATTGGCAACATCATTGCTGAAGCAATGGACAAAGTAGGAAAAGAAGGCGTTATTACTGTTGAAGAAGCTAAGAGTATGGACACTACTCTTGACGTTGTGGAAGGTATGCAGTTTGATCGCGGATACATATCTCCATATTTTGTAACTGATGCTGAAAAAATGATAGCCTCGTTTGAATCTCCATATATTCTTATTAATGAGCCCAAAATAAGCAATATGAAAGATCTTCTCCCTTTACTTGAACAAATCGCCAAAATGGGAAAACCACTTGTAATCATCGCTGAGGAAGTAGAAGGCGAGGCTTTGGCAACCCTTGTCGTAAACAAAATAAGAGGCACACTTAATATCGCAGCAATTAAAGCCCCGGGTTTTGGTGATAGAAGAAAAGCAATGCTTGAAGATATTGCTATTTTAACTGGTGGTCAGGTTGTATCTGAAGATTTAGGTATCAAACTCGAAAATTTAACTCTTGAAGATCTTGGCCAGGCCAAA
>Ga0209345_10002799_pt1 | contig 18736 bp, 20 predicted proteins | sample Cruoilmetagenom7_FD_187294 | JGI IMG/M metagenome (GOLD analysis project Ga0209345, IMG submission 187294) | Oil polluted marine microbial communities from Coal Oil Point, Santa Barbara, California, USA - Sample 7 (SPAdes) (version 2) | ecosystem: Environmental > Aquatic > Marine > Oil seeps ...
ACATGACCGACACGATGCGCGGTCATTTCGACCACGCGGATCAGAACGAAGACGGCAAGGTCACGCGTGATGAAATGGAGACCCACATGAAGGCGGCGTCTGAATTTCAGCGGATGTTCGAAGAACGCAGCCCTAGTGAAGACCGCTGACACTGCCGAGATCAAACACCTGAAAATAGCAGTCATACATGAGTGATCCGAAAGGAAAATGTGATGAATACCAAGTATATCTCGGCAATCGTCGCACCGCCCTCTCTGATCCGCGCCGCATCATTGACAGCGTCCGGGGCAAAACAGGGCTCAAGCCTTTGGCGCAGGGCACGCCCCTCGCCCCGGACAATTCCAAACCCTCAACTCGTATCGGTCTTGAAGGGGCAAAGATCTACATGCGCGTTCTGGCAGATGGGTCAATCCGGCGGCGTGTCAGTGCCGCCATCGGAGCCTGTTTTTGACCTTTTGTCTTTCTTCAGCGCCTCAAAGCCGATGATCACGTCAAGCAATTCCGTCGTTATTTCAGATTGACGCAAAGCGCGGGTTTCGGATTTCAGCTCTTCAAGTTGCTCATCGACCGATTGTTCCGCCTGCTGCATGAGGGCCAGCCGCGCAGCATTTTCCGTGACCAGTGCCTCGGCAGAGGCCCGAAACAGGCTTGCAAACAAATACCCCCGGATCAATGCCATGAAAAGGTCACCCCGAGGCATCGAAAAATACGGCAGGCTGCGCGACACCCACGGCTTCGCCTGAAGCTCGGCGATGAGCGCAGGATCGAGCGGCAGCAATGCCGCGATTTTGGCTGCCTGCGTTCCGCCTTCGCCGCGCGCAAAATAGGCGAGAGAGACAGCAACGTCATGCGGGTGGCTATCACGCCGGATATCGTCGAGCTTTTGCGTCAGAAGGTTCGCCAGCCGCCCGATCCCATCGACAGAAGCGGGCGGAAAAAACGTCTTTTTCACCCTGAGACCTTGATCGGCCAGTGCATCCGCCATCTGTGCCCCGACACAAAGAACGGTTGTGGCGTGGTCTGCATCGGCGTTGATCTGGCGCCCGACATGCCCGGCAAGCGCCTCGTTATAGTTCCCGCACAAGCCGTGATCGGAGCCGAACACAACCATGACCCGCGCCCCCGCGCCGGGCGTCTCTGTCTGGATTGGCCCGGACTGCGACAGGAAAGCATGCAGCCCCTCAAGCACCGTGTCGTGATAGGCCTCGATGGCGCGGGCCGCATGTTCATAAGGGGCGGAATTGATGACCGACAGCGTCTTCATGGTGTGAACCACGCTGCGGATGCCCTGCATGCTGGTTGTGCGCCGCGCCAGCGTCTCAAGGGTTTGCGCCATGCCGCTCCCCCAGTGTTGTTCGGGCCTGTTGACCGAGCGCCGCCATGCGGGCACGGGCGGCGTCGTCCAGGGGCTCGTTCTGCGCGATTTTTTCCGCGATCTCGCCAAGATCACGCGCCGCGGCCGTTCGGATCGCGGCCATCACGGCAAAGGTCTCTGCCTCGCTCAGCCCGTCAAGCTGCCCGTCCATTGCCGCGATCAGAACGGCGAGTTGTTCGACCGCCGCCATGGGGTCGCGCTCGGCCTGGCGCAGGGAGGCGCGCACCGCCGCCCCGCGGGTCAGCCGGGCGCGGGTCGCATCATCAAGACGGGTGCCGAAACGGGCAAAATCCTCCAACTCTTCGAATTGCGACAGGGTGACGCGCAGGTTGCCGGCCACCGAGCGGAACGCGCGGCTTTGCGCCTTGCCGCCGACACGGCTGACCGACACGCCAAGATCGACCGCCGGAAACTGGTTCTTGCGCACCAGGCGCGGCGACAGATAGATCTGCCCGTCGGTGATCGAGATCAGGTTGGTCGGGATATAGGCCGACAGGTTTTCGGCCTGGGTTTCGACAACCGGAAGCACGGTAATCGACCCGCCGCCCACCGCCTCGGAGAACTGCCCGGCGCGTTCCAGCAATCGCGCGTGGATATAAAAGATATCGCCGGGAAAGGCCTCGCGTCCAGGCGGGCGGCGCAGCAACAGCGACAACTCCCGGTAGGAGCGCGCGTGATGCGTCAGATCATCCAGAACCACCAGCACATCGCGGCCCTGAGCGGCGAAATACTCGGCCATGCTCAGCGCCGCATAGGGCGCGATATAGGCCAGCCCGGCGGCCTCTTCGTCACCAGCGGACATGATGACCGTGCGCCCCAGCATGCCGCCGTCGGTGATCGCCCCGATCACCTTGGCCACCGCATCGCCACGTTGCCCGATCGCGCAATAAATGCACGTCACATCGGTGGATTTCTGGTTGAGGATCGCATCCACCGCCAGCGAGGTCTTGCCGGTCTGCCTGTCCCCGATCACCAGTTGGCGTTGCCCAAGCCCGATCGGCACCGCCGCATCGACCGTCTTGATCCCGGTGGCCAGAGGGCGCGTGATCGCCTTGCGGTCAAGAATTTCAGGCGCCTCGGCCTCGACGGGCCGCATCGCCTCGACCTTGATCGCGCCCTTGCCATCCTGCGGGTCGCCAAGCGCATCCACGACCCGGCCCAGAAGCGCCGGACCGACCCTGGCGCTCACCACCTTATGGGTGCGCGTGACACCTGTGCCAACGGCAACACGCTCGGACGGCCCAAGCAGGACAACGCCAAGGCGCCCCGGCTCCAGATCAAGGACAATGCCCTGCACGCCGTTTTCAAAGCGCAACAGCTCGTCGGACAAGGCACGTTCCAGCCCGGTAACGATTGCGATGCCGTCGGCCACTTCGGCGACCTGCCCGATCTCGCTCAGGCGGGGGCCGGGCGCGGGGCTGTCGATAAGTGCCTGCAACAGGCCCTCAGGATTGGCGCCGATGACGCCGGTTTTAGCGCTCATGGTCTTGCACCTTCGGCTCGGCGCCCTTGCCCAGTTTTTCCGAAATCAACGCGTCCAGCCCCTCGATATAGGACTCGACGGTCCAGGCCACCTGCGCGCCGCCGATGCGCAGCATCAGGCCCGGCGCCTGCTCCGGGTCGCTCTCGAACCTGACCGGGACATCCGGAAACAGGGCGTTCAATTCGCCGGTCACGGCTTTTTGTGCCGCTGGTGGCAACGGGTCATGGCTTGTGATGACGGCCGCCCTCGCCTGCCCTGCGGCGCGGGCCAGATCCGCGGCCATCGGCTTGACCTTCTCGACGAGGTGATGCGCGATGCGCGCCTCCAACGTCTCATCGGCAAGGTCGCTCAACGCCTTGCGGGTCAGCGACAACAGCGCGCTTGCCCCGACGTGGTGCATCTGGGCGGTGTATTTATGCGCCTCATCGTCAAGATGCGCCCGCCAGCTCGCGTGCTCGCGCTCCATGCGCTCCTGCGCCTCTGCAAGCAACTCATCGCGCTGTTCCTCGGCTTGTTTTCGCACCGTTTCGGTCATCTCGGACTGCGCGACATGCAGCGCGCGCACCTTGTCATGATATTCCGCCTCGATGGCGGCCGCCTTGTCTTTCTCTCGCTCCGCTTCCTGCATCCGGGTGGCGATCTCGGCCTCGCGGGCGTCGATGCCATCCAGAATGGGCCGGTAGAGGAACCGCTTCAAAAGCCAGACCAGCACCAGAAAGTTGGCGATCTGCGCCGCGACGGTGATCCAGTCGATGGACATCGCTCAGCCACCCGCCGCCTGTGCCGCTTCCACCGCCACAGTCCAGAACGGATTTGCGAAGATCAGGATCATCGCGACGACAAAGCAGTAGATCGCCGTGGATTCGATCATCGCAAGGCTGACGAAGAGGGTCCGCGAAATGGTTGGGGCCGCGTCGGGCTGTTGTGCAATCGCGCTCAGCGCCGTCGAGGCCGCGCGCCCTTCCCCGAGCGCGGGGCCGATGGCGCCGAACGCAACCGTAAGGCCGGCCGTGAAGATTGAAACGCCGGCGATGATACCAAGATCGGTCATGAATTGTCCTTTTCGGAAAGCGGGTGTGATGGGGTCGCGGTGGCACTTGAGATATAGACCGTCGCCAGGATCGCGAAGATATAGGCCTGGATCATGCCGGTCAGAAGCCCGAGCACATCCATCACCACGGGAAAGAAGAACGGCGCGACACCAAGCAGGATCGCCGCGATGACGGCGCCGCTCATGATGTTGCCGTAAAGACGAATGGCGAGCGAGATGCCGCGCGAGAATTCCGAGATGATGTTGAACGGCAGCATGATCGGCGATGGTTGCAGATAGGTCTTGAGATAGCCGCCAAGGCCGCGGCTGCTTACACCGAACAGCGGCACCGCGATCAACACGGAAATCGCCAGGGCGGTCGTCGTCGACAAAGAAGATGTCGGCGGCCGGAACCCCGGAATGACCAGAAGCAGGTTCGACAGCGCGACAAATAGAAACAGCGTGCCGGAAAAATACAACAGGTGCCGCGACGGGCCCTGGGCGATTTCGTCGATCTGGCCCTGAATGCCCTGCACGATCACCTCCAGCGTCGTGCGCCAGCGGTCTGGCGGCACATCGGCGCGCAGGTTGCGGGTGATCAGCAACGAGGCGACGGTCAAAAGGCCCATCACGATCCAGGTATAGAAAATGGTTGCGTTGATCGGCACGCCCCATGCGTCAAACATGACGATCTGATCCGGCGTAAGGTTCATGATGCGCGACCTGCGGGCGCCCCGACACGGGCGATGGTCGTGGCGATGATGCGCACAGCAAGGAACGCGATGGCATAGCCAAGCGCGGCCCATGGCCCGCCCTGCCCGATCACAACCCATCCCACACCGAGCAAGGCCGCGATCCGCAACGTCGCGCTGAGCGTCAGGAGTTTGACCGGGCTCACGCTGCGCAATGCCAGCCGCATTCCCAAGGCCAGCCCGATAAAGTAGAACGCCCCCATGACGATGCCAGAGGCCCCGCCCAGAACCAGCGCAGACCAATCAATCACGATCATTTTCCGCCTCTTTCCTTGTTGATCCATGACGCGGCAATGACCGCGCCAAGCACCACGCCGCCGAGGATCAGGGCGATGGTCCATGAAAACCCCTGCGGCGCCACACGGTCAAGCCAGAGGCCGAGAAACGCCCCGCCAACTGTCGGCACGGCGATTGACCAGCCGATCACCCCGAATGTGCCGATGCCGCGCAATGGGCTTGGCCCCGGATTGTCGCGCGTCGATTTCATCCGCCTGGCCTGACGTGCGATGTCCTCGGTGGATTTATCGGGTTTGGGCGTCATGGCAGCGGCCTTTGCAATTCGGCAAAGCGGCGCACCATATCCGCTTCAAGCCGCGACAGCGCCGAGCGGGCCTGACGTTCCTCTTCATCCATCTGGACAAAGCTCTCCTCGACCGTGTCTTGCAGGCTACCCAGATCGTCGCCCTGCACCCCGCGCAGGGCAATCACGCAAACGCTATGCCCGGTCTTGACCAGCAGCCCCTCATCAAGGCCAAAGATATCCTCGGACCCATCGGCAAGGCACAGCGTCATGACCGAGGGCACAAGCGCAGTGACAAAATCGACATGGTTCGGCAAGAGGCCGAAGGCGCCATTCGGCGCGACCGCCGTCAGCCGCGTGGCCTGCCCCTCGAACAGGGTGCGGGTCGGCAGGCGCAGGGTGACGGTCATCTCGGCGGCCATGCTCATGATGCCGCCTCCAGATCACCGAGACCGCCGATCATGTAATAGGCGCTTTCGGGCTGGTCGAATTGGGTCTGTTCAAGGATCGTCTCGCAGCCCTCCAGCGTCTCTGCGATCGACACCCGCTTGCCCTCCATCCCGCTGAACGACCCGGTGGTAAAGAACGGCTGGGTCAGAAACCGCTCCAGCCGCCGGGCGCGCGCGACGGTGGCGCGGTCGTTTGACGACAGTTCCTCCAGCCCCAGCATCGCGATGATATCACGCAGTTCCTCATACTCCGCCAACGTCCGGCGCACTGCGCGGGCAATGTCATAATGCCGCTGACCAACCACCGAGGGCGTCAACATCACAGAGGCCGAGGCCAGCGGATCAAGCGCCGGATAAAGCCCCTCGCTGGCGCGTTTGCGCGACAGGACCACCGAGGCCGACAAATGCGAAAAGATATGCGCCGCCGCCGGGTCGGTGAAATCGTCGGCAGGCACATAGACCGCCTGAATCGAGGTGATCGCGCCGCGTTTGGTCGAGGTGATCCGCTCCTCAAGGCCCGCAAGTTCCGTGGCCAGCGTCGGCTGATAGCCCACGCGCGAGGGCATCCGCCCCATCAGGCCCGACACCTCAGAGCCGGCCTGAACAAAGCGAAAGATGTTGTCGATCAACAACAGCACATCCTGGCCTTTGTCATCGCGGAAATACTCGGCCATGGTAAGCGCGGTATTGCCCACCCGAAAGCGCACGCCCGGCGCCTCGTTCATCTGGCCAAACAGCATCACGGTTTTCTCGCGCACGCCCGCCGCGCCCATCTCGCGGTAAAGTTCCTCGGCCTCGCGCGAACGTTCGCCAATGCCGCAAAACAGGCTGACGCCCTTGTGGTTCTGGACGGTGTTGTTGATCAACTCGGTAATCAACACCGTCTTGCCCACACCGGCGCCACCAAAAAGCCCGGTCTTGCCGCCGCGCTCGATGGGCGACAACAGATCAATTGCCTTGATCCCGGTTTCAAGGATCTGTGAATGCAAGACACGCTCGCTTAGCGCGGGCGGCGCGCGGTGAATCGATCGGTGCTCCACGGCCGCCGCCGTGGGTCGCCCATCAATCGGCGCGCCAAAAACATCCAGCATCCGCCCCAGAACGCCCTCTCCCACCGGCACCCGGATCGGCCCGCCGGTGGCCGTAACGGTCATGCCAAGGCCAAGCCCGCGCACCGGCGCCAGTGCCATGGCCCGCACCATGCCCGCGCCGATCAGCCCCGAGACCTCAAGCGCGACCTCACCGGCATAAAGCAGATCGTGGATGTGGGGGACGGCGCCGTCGAAGATCACATCGACAACCCCGCCGCGAATGGCGGCGATGCGACCATCAGTTTTGGTGTCGTTTTCGGCATGGACCTCGGGCGTCATCTTGAGACCCTTTCTTGTCCTAAGGCTGCAACGCTGAGAGCGGCGCTGATGAAGGCGGTCAGGATCAGCAGGGGTGGCCCGATGAAAGCCGACCAACGGTCATAGGTAACCCCTTGCGGGTTCGGGTCTACCTCCGGGTAGGTTCCGGCGGTGGGAAATCTGGAACCGGTTTGCTCTTCCGGGTTTGGCGGGGCTTGCGTGTCATCTTGCATGAGGCTCTCCCTTCTGCTTGCCATGCCAGAATCCCCAAAAGGGATGACTGATCCGCGTTTTCGGTAAGAGAGAGTTAACAGGAAATGACTTCGCGACATTGACCTGCGTCAAAGGGCGAACAGCGGGTGGCGGCATCAAGGTTCAGGCCGACATGGTCTGACGAAACCGTACTAGCGCGACAGCGAAAAAGACACCGCTCAGCCCGATCATCACAAGCATATCCGGCCAGACCGTTTGCAGACCGGCACCGCGATAGAGGATGGCCTGCGAGAAGGCCACGAAATGCGTGGATGGCGCGATCTGCATGACGGTTTGAAGCCAGCCGGGAATGCTCTCCATCGGGGTTGTGCTGCCCGAGAGCAGATTCATGACCACCAGAACCGGCAGGGCCAGCAAACCGAACTGTGACATCGAGGTCGTGAAGGTTGCCAACAGAATGCCAAGCCCTGTGACCGACACCAGATAAAGCACCGTACCCGTCACGAAAAGCGTGAGCGATCCGGCAATTGGCACCCCCAGGATGCCCTGCACCACCAGCCAAAGCGACAAGACGGCGGCCACAATGATCGCCAGGCCATTGGCCCAGATCTTGGCCAGCATGATTTCCGACGGCGTGACCGGCATGACCAGCAAATGCTCGATCGTTCCGTGTTCGCGCTCGCGGATCAGGGCCGCGCCGGTCAGCAGAATTGCCAGGATCGTGACGTTGTTGATCACCTGCATCACAGAGGAAAACCATGTCGATTGCAGGTTTGGATTGAACTGTGCCGTGACGATCAGATCTATCGGCAATGTGCTCGATGTATCGTCGCCTGCCACGAATTTGGTGATTTCGCCGGTTATGATTTCCTGAAGGAAAACCGACCCGTTGCCCGCCTGCACCATCGCCGTGGCATCCACGTTCAACTGCAAGGATGGCTGCAATCCGGCGATCACGTCTGCCTCGAAGCGCGGCGGAAAAGACAGCACGAAAACATAGCTGCCATCGTTCATGACACGATCAACATCCGAGGCTGCGATTTCCTGCGGGGTGTCAAATTCCGGCGGCAGAATCGCCCCGACAATCCGCCCGCTCAGATCAGAGCGGTCAAGATCGACATAGGCCACCGACGCATTGATCACCTCAAGCTTGGCCCCGGTCGCAACCGCATAGACCGCAAAGCTGAAGACATAGGCAATCAGGAAAAGCAGAACCGGATCGGCCCGCAGGCTTCGAAGCTCTTTGAGACCGAGCCGGTAGATGTTGGACAGCCATTGCCGCATCTCAGGGTTCCTGTTTGTTAAGGGCAAGGATCGACACCACGACAAAGAAAACAGCAAAACCCGCCAGGGCGAGATGGTTTTGCCAAAGCTCCGCAAAGCCAAGATCCTTGGTGAATGTGCCAACGCTGATCTGCTGATACCAACCCGACGGAAAGCTTAGCCCGATCATCTGCCCGCTGCCCGAAAGCGAGGAGACCGGAACCAGAAGCCCCGAGAAATTGACCGCCGGAATGATGGCGATGATAGCTGTGGCAAAGGTGGCGGCGACCTGCGTTTTGGTGAAGGTCGAGACCAGAACTCCGAAACCGGTCGTCGCCAGAACATAGAGAAAGGTGCCGATCACAAGCGTCAGACCAGAGCCCTTTATGGGCACGTTGAACACCCCATATGCGACCATCAACAGGGTCAAAAAGCTAAGCATCGCGATGACCACATAAGGCAGCTGTTTGCCCAGGAGAAACTCTGCCCGCGTCACGGGGGTCGAGTGGAAATTGGCGATTGATCCGGTCTCTTTTTCGCGCACAACGCCCATGGCCGCCATCATCGACGGGATGAGAACAAGCATCAGCATGATCACCGATGGCACCATGGCAACGACGCTTTTGAACGCCTGATTATACCGAAAACGGGTCTCGATATCGGCGGCACTCGTATCGACGCCCTCGCCGTAGGTGCGCTCGATCTGATCCGCCATATAGGATTGGGCCAGGCCAACCAGATAGCCGCGTGTCGTTTCCGCCCGAAACGGCATTGCGGCATCGACAGCGGCGCGCACTTCGGGGGTTTTGCCGCTCAACAGGTCCCGACCGAAGTCAGGCGGGATTTCGATGGCAATGGCGATCTCTGCATCGCGCAGGCGCGCGGCAAGCTCGGTCGCGCTTGTTGCCGGGGCGCGTTCTTCAAAATAGCGCGAGCCGGAAAACGCTTCGAGAAGGGTTCGGCTCTCAGCGGTCTGATCCTGATCCAGTACCGCATAGGGCAGATCGGTCACGTCAAACGAGATGCCATAGCCAAACGTCAGCATCAGAATGACCGGCCCCAGAAAGGCAAAGGGCAGCCGCAACCGGTCGCGCAGGATTTCCATCGTTTCACGGCGCGCAAACGCCCACATCCGCGCCAGACCACCGCCGGACCGCGCGCGATCGCCGGTTTGCGCCTCTGACGGCAGTGTTGGCGCCTTGGCCTTGCCGGTTGGCGCATCGCCGTCGGCGGCGTCCTCAAGATAGCTGACAAAGGCCTCATTCAGGTTTTCCGTGCCCTTGGACGCCGCGATTTCAGCAGGCGTGCCAACGCTCAGAACCCGCCCCGCATGCATCAGCGATATCCGGTCGCAACGCTGCGCCTCGTTCATGAAGTGGGTGGAGACGAATATCGTCACCCCGTCGTTGCGCGACAGCGCGATCAGGTGCTGCCAGAACGCGTCGCGCGCGACCGGATCGACACCCGATGTCGGCTCATCGAGGATCAGCACTTCGGGGGAATGGATCATCGCAACCGCAAGCTGAAGCCGCTGGCGGATGCCAAGGGGCAAGGCGTCGGGCCGCACCTCGGCAACATCGACGAGATCGAATGTCGCCATCATCTCGCTGACCCGCCCTGCCCGCCTGGTCACTGGCAACTGGTAAAGTTCGGCGTGCAGATCGAGGTTCTGGCGCACTGTCAATTCGCTATAAAGCGAAAAGGATTGCGACATATATCCAACCCTCTGGCGGGTGCGCATGTCGCGCGCATCCAATGTTTCGCCAAACAAAAGCGCCTCACCTGAACTGGCAGGCAGCAACCCTGTCAGCATCTTCATGGTCGTCGTCTTGCCGCAGCCGTTCGAGCCCAGAAACCCAAAGATTTCGCCGCGCTCGATCTCGAAATTCACCCGATCGACCGCAACAAAATCCCCGAACCTGCGGGTCAGGGCCTTGGCCTGAATGGCGGGCGGGCCGCCAAGGTCTTGCCGGGGGGGGACCACGACCTCGCTGTGCCCCCGGCGCGCATCCTCTGGCAACATGGCGATAAACGCCGCTTCAAGGGTTGGCTGGTTGCTTTGTTCTAAGATCTGCGCCGGGCGTCCGGTCGCGATCACCTTGCCGTCCGACATCGCGGCCAACCAGTCAAAACGCTCGGCCTCTTCCATATAGGCGGTTGCCACGATCACGCTCATTTCCGGGCGTTGCCGGCGGATACGGTCGATCAGCTCCCAGAATTGCTGCCGCGACAGCGGATCGACGCCGGTCGTCGGCTCGTCGAGGATCAACAGGTCAGGATCATGAATGAGCGCCGAACAAAGCGACAGCTTTTGCTTCATGCCGCCCGAAAGCTTGCCGGCGGGCCGATCAGGAAACGGGTCAAGCCCGGTCGCGCGCAGCAAATCGGCAATCCGGGCGGCGCGCTCGGCCTGTGATTGGGCAAACAGCCGACCGAAGAAATCCAGGTTCTCGGTGACGCTCAACGTCGGATAAAGATTACGCCCAAGGCCCTGCGGCATATAGGCAATACGGTGGTTGCAGGCCCGCAGATGCCTGCGATCCCGAACATCGCCGTCCAGCACCTGCACATCACCGGTTTGAAGCCGCCGAACCCCCGCCAGCAGGGCCAGTAGCGTCGATTTGCCAACACCGTCCGGGCCAATCAGACCGGCCATGCAGCCCGCAGGCACGTCCAGCGTGATATCGTCCAGGGCCGCCGTCCCGCCATAGCGATGCGTGACCGCCGAGAGCGTCGCGACCGGGGACGGGATCATTGCGGCAATCTCACCGCAAGCTCCGGCGGCCAGGCCGTGTTTTCATCGACCAGCACATAGCCGACACCCGGCACCCCGCCGCGTGCGCGGTCCTGATAATCGGCCAGAAGCTCGGGCGCGATTGTCAGCTTGACGCGAAACATCAGCTGATCGCGCTCATCGCTGGTCTCGACCGATTTTGGGGTAAACTGTGCCGTGCTGGCGACAAATGTCACCCTGGCCGGAATCACATAGTCGGGAATCGCGTCCAGAATGATCCGGGCCTCGGCACCAATCGCCAGGCGCCCGACATCACGCGATGGCAGGAATATCGTCATGTACATATCCGACAGGTCGGTCAGCGTAACAACGCTGCTGCCTGCCGCCACGACTTCGCCGACATGTTCCAGAACGTATTGCACACGCCCGGCGCGTGGCGCTTTCAGGTGCGCGTCGTCGATCAGGCTTTGCACCCCCGCGACGGCCGCCTCGGCAGCAGCGATGGTCGCCTCGGCCAGAGGAATGCCAGCCTCGGCGGCTGCAAGGGCGGCTTCCGCGCTTTCCAGAACGGTGCGCTGCGCATCCAGTTTCGCCTGACTATTGAACCCGCTGTCCGCCAGCTTTTCGACCCGGTTGAATTCGGCCCTTGCCGTGGTCAGTTCCGATTGGCGCTGCCGCAACAGGGCTTCGGCCTGGAGTTTCTGCTGCTGCGCCTGAAGAACGCTTGCCTGTGCCTGACGCAACTCTGCCTCAAGATCAGCGGTATCCATCTTTGCAATCAGTTGCCCTTTTTCGACCCAATCCCCTTCGGCAACGAGAACCTCGGCCACCCGGCCGGCCAATTTGGTCGCAACGGCAATCCGTTCCGCCTCGATTCGCCCGTTGGAGCGGCTGATGCCAGCCGGAAGGTTCGAGCCCTGCGATATCTGCCACCACGCAGCACCGGCAATACCGGCCGCAATCAACAGCAGGGCCACGACCATTGTTCTTTTTTTCATGATCTCGATCCTATTCATTGGACAAACACGGAAAAACAGGCGCGTTTTCGCTCGCTTTTTATCGTTTACGTTAGTTAGTCGTCGCGGACAGCGCATACATTGACGCAGATCAATCACGGACGACTTGCAGTTAGATATCACTCACTCAAATTTTCATTGAACAAGAAAGGTTTGGGCAATGGCGCGCGTTACAACACTTCACAACAAAAGGCCCTCCGCTGAAAAAAAGGCCAAAGTCGCCCCTAAAAGCGGCAAGTTGGCATTGGCCCCCGCCTTGGGCCCGGAGCCTTTGGCGCACACGCATACGACCATGGAGCAGGCTTTGGACAAGGGGCTGAAGGCCGCGCAGGCGCGCTTTACCGGCGGGTTGTCTCCGATTGCCCTTGCCGCGGCCTATTCGGATTGGACGTTGCATCTGTCGTCGGCCCCCGGCAAGCAATTGCAACTTGTTGAAAAAGCCGTCAAGAAAACATCGCGTTTTGCCAATTATGCGGGGATATGTGCCAGCAATCGCGATACGACCGAGACTTGCATAACGCCGCTGCCCCAAGACAAGCGGTTCACCGGGGAGGCTTGGCAGAAATGGCCCTTCAACGTCATGTCGCAGGCGTTCCTTCTCAATCAGCAATGGTGGCACAACGCGACCACCGGGGTGGAAGGCGTTACCGAACAGCATGAGAATGTTGTAGAATTTGCGACCCGCCAGATGTTGGATGTTTTCTCACCATCGAATTTTGCGATGACCAACCCCGAGGTGCTGTCCAAAACCTATCAGCAAGGTGGTATGAACCTGCTGCGCGGCTGGCAGAATTTCCTTGAGGATGCCGCGCGCGTAAATACAGGCAAGAAACCGGTCGGGGCCGAGGCCTTCGAGGTCGGGCGCAACCTGGCGACAACGGCGGGCAAGGTTGTCTATCGCAATCACCTGATCGAGCTTATCCAATATGCGCCCACCACCGACAAGGTCCGCCCCGAACCCATTCTGATCGTTCCAGCCTGGATCATGAAATATTACATTCTCGATCTGTCCGAGCAAAACTCGCTTGTGCGCTATCTGACATCGCAGGGGTTCACCGTTTTCATGGTGTCCTGGAAAAACCCCGACGCCGAAGACCGCGATCTGGGGATGGATGATTACCTTTCGCTCGGCATCATGGATGCGCTCGATGCTGTCAGCGCCATCACCAAGGGGCAGAAAATTCACGCCGTGGGATACTGTCTTGGCGGCACCCTGCTTTCCATCGCGGCGGCGGCCATGGCGCGGGACGGTGACACGCGCCTGCAAACTCTGACGCTGCTGGCCGCCCAGGTCGATTTTACCGAAGCGGGCGAATTGACATTGTTCATCAACGAAAGCCAGCTCACCTATCTGGAAGATATCATGTGGGACAAGGGCTATCTGGACACGACGCAGATGGCCGGCGCGTTCCAGCTTTTGCGCTCGAACGATCTGATCTGGTCGCGGGTGATCCATGATTACCTGATGGGCGAGCGCTCTGAAATGAACGACCTCATGGCCTGGAACGCCGATGCGACACGGATGCCTTATCGGATGCATTCGCAATACCTGCGACAGCTGTTTCTGAAAAACGATCTCGCCGAGGGGCGCTATCATGTCGGTGATCGCCCGATTGCAATCTCTGATATCCGCGCGCCGGTGTTCATGGTCGGCACAGAACGCGACCACGTCGCGCCCTGGCATTCGGTCTATAAATTCAATCTGCTGTCAGATACGGATGTCACTTTTGTTCTGACCAGCGGCGGGCATAATGCCGGGATCGTCTCGGAGCCGGGGCACCCGCGCCGCCACTATCGGATGCAATCCAAGACCAAGGATGCGCCCTATACCGACCCGGATCGCTGGATGGCGCAATCGCAACCAACCGATGGCTCTTGGTGGCCCGCGCTTGTCGATTGGCTATCTGACAAGTCGGGCGATCCAACGGCCCCGCCGTCGCTCGGGTCAGAGGGCTACGAACCGCTCTGCGACGCGCCCGGCACATATGTTTTTCAGGAGTGAGCGGTGATGCTGGAAACCCTGCTCAGCGGCAAACGCGGGCTCATCGTCGGGATCGCGAACGAGCATTCCATCGCCGCGGGCTGTGCCATGGCGCTACGTGCGGCTGGCGCAGAGCTTGCCGTGACCTATGCCAATGAAAAATCAAAACCCTATATCGCCCCGGTGGTGACGGCGCTGGAGGCGCCCCTGTTTCTTCCTCTGGATGTCGAGGTTGACGGGCAGATGGAGGCCGTTTTCGACGCGATCAGATCGCAATGGGATCAGCTCGACTTTGTGCTGCATTCGATCGCCTATTGTCCGAAAGACGACCTGCATGGGCCGGTGAGCGAATGCTCGAAGGAAGGCTTCGCGCAGGCGATGGATATCTCGGTACATTCGTTGATCCGCATGACCCGGCTGGCCGTGCCCTTGATGAAAAACGGCGGCAGCATCCTGACGATGAGTTATTATGGCGCCGAGAAGGTGGTCGATCATTACAACATCATGGGGCCGGTCAAATCGGCGCTTGAGGGCAGCGTGCGTTACCTCGCGGCAGAGCTTGGGCCGAGGCAAATTCGCGTCAACGCCATCTCGCCCGGCCCCCTGCAAACGCGCGCCGGGTCGGGCATTTCCCATTTCGACGAACTGATCGACGCGGCGCAAAAACGTGCGCCAGAGCAAAGCCTCGTCAGTATCGAGGACGTGGGCAACATGGCTGTCGGGCTGGTCAGCGACCTGTCGTGCAAGGTGACCGGTAATATCGCCTATGTCGACGGCGGATATCACGTGCGCGCCTGACGACGCACGCCAATTCACACACCACTGTCAAAGGAACACAATATGTCCAAGAAACCTATCCATTGGAATCCCGACCTTAGCTATCCCACCGGCAAAGGCGCCACTGAACAGCGCTTTACCGCAACGGTCGGTGGCGATGAGCTGGAGATCGACACCCACCCCTGGGGCGAGGCCGATCTCAAGATCAACGGCAAGGCCGAAGCTCATGTCGAAGGCAAACCATCCGGTGGCGATGCGTTTCGTGAGATCGAGGATATTGCCGAAGACATCGAAGACTATAAAACCAGGGACGGTCAATCACCGTCCGCCATCTAAGCCGATATCGGCAAAAGGCCCCCTGCCATGCAATTCATTGAAAACAAGACCTTCGACGAACTCAAAATCGGCGACAGCGCAGAGCTTACCCGCACGCTGAAACCAGAGGACATCGAATTGTTCGCGGTCATGTCGGGCGATGTGAACCCGGCCCATGTCGATGCCGAATACGCCAGTTCGGATATGTTTCACAAAGTCATCGCCCATGGCATGTGGGGCGGCGCGCTGATTTCCGCCGTTCTCGGGACCGAGCTTCCGGGGCCGGGCACCATCTATCTGAATCAGAATTTCAGCTTTCGACGCCCCGTTGGCCTTGGCGATACGGTCACCATTCGGGTGTCTGTCGCGCAAAAGAGCGCCGAGCACCATCATGTGACTCTCGATTGTGTCTGTACCAATCAAAACGGCGAGACCGTGATCGAAGGTCAGGCAGAGGTGATCGCGCCGACAGAAAAGGTGCGCCGGCCTCGTGTCGCCCTGCCCGAGGTGCATCTTCATGAGCGCGGCGCCCGGTTCAACGATCTGATCGCGGCAACATCCTCGCTTGCGCCGGTGCGCACGGCTGTGGTTCACCCCTGCGATGCGCTGTCGCTCGAAGGCGCGCTAGAGGCGGGCGTGAAGGGCATGATCGTGCCCGTGCTGGTCGGGCCCAAGGCCAGGATTGAGGCCGCAGCCGCCGAAATCGGGCGCGATCTGAGCGGCATTGAAATTGTCGACGCGCCCCACAGTCATGCCGCCGCGGAAACCGCCGTTGCCTTGGCGCGCGCGGGCAAGGTTCATATGTTGATGAAGGGCAAGATTCACACCGATGAATTGCTGGAACCCGTCGTCAACAAGGACACCGGCCTGCGCACCGAACGCCGGATGAGCCATGTTTTCGTGCTCGATGTTCCAAGCTATCCCAAACCGCTGTTGATCAGCGATGCCGCGATCAACATCTTTCCCGATCTTCAGACCAAAGGCGACATCGTGCAGAACGCGATAGACCTGGCCCTCGCCCTTGGCATCGACCTGCCACGTGTCGCGGTGCTATCGGCGGTCGAAACCGTGACGCCAAGCATCCCCTCGACACTCGATGCGGCGGGCCTGTGCAAGATGGCCGAGCGTGGTCAGATCACCGGCGGATTGATTGACGGGCCGCTGGCCTTTGACAACGCCGTGTCCGCATCCGCCGCTGACGCCAAGGGCATTCAGTCGCAGGTCGTCGGTCAGGCAGATATCCTGATCGTTCCTGATCTTGAGGCCGGAAACATGGTGGCCAAGCAACTCATCTATCTGGCCGGGGCAGATGCGGCCGGCCTCGTGCTTGGCGCCCGCATCCCGATCGTGCTGACCAGCCGGGCGGATGGCGTCATGTCGCGCCTCGCCTCGGCGGCGATGGCGCAGCTGTTCGTACATCACCGCGCTGCCGGGGGGCTGTCATGAGGAGGGTGTTCCTGACCCTGAATGCCGGGTCCTCCAGCCTTAAGTTTGCGGTATTTGACAGCGATAACTCGTCGACAACGCCGTTGACCAAAGGCACTATTGCGGGGATCGGCGGAACGCCGGTTTTTTCGGCACGTGACACTGCTGGCGGTGCTCTTGACGCGGGCGCCATGACCGCGCTTGACGTGGCCTCTGACCATGAGACGGTGATTGCGCTCTTGCTGCCCTGGCTGGCAAACCATTTCGGGGGCCTGCCGCTTCTGGCGGTCGGGCACCGGGTTGTGCATGGTGGCCAACACTATCGCGATCCGACACTGATTTCCCCCTCGGTTCTGCAATACCTTGATGCACTGGTTCCGCTGGCCCCGCTGCATCAACCCCACAATATCGCGGCAATCCGCGCCGTCTCGAAATGGCGACCCGACATTCCCCAGATCGCCTGTTTCGACACCGGCTTTCACCGCAGCCAGAACCATCTGGCCCAGCTGTTCGCCCTGCCCCGCGATCTGACGGACGAGGGGGTGATCCGCTACGGGTTTCACGGGCTGTCCTATGACTATATCGCCAGCATCCTGCCGAGCCATCTTGGTGACCGCGCCTCGGGCCGGGTGATCGTGGCGCATCTTGGCAACGGCTCAAGCATGTGCGCCATGAAGGATCGCAAGAGCGTGGCAACCACGATGGGGTTCACCGCCCTCGACGGGTTGATGATGGGGCGCCGCTGCGGGGCGCTTGACCCCGGTGTCGTGCTTTACCTGATGCAGGCCAAGGGCATGGCCGCGCCCGACATCGAAACCCTGCTCTACAAGCACTCCGGTCTTCTGGGGGTGTCGGGCATGACCAACGACATGCAGGTCTTGCAAGACAGCGACAACCCGCACGCCCAGGAGGCCATCGCGCTGTTCTGTTACCGGGCCGCCAGTAGCCTCGCCGGGTTGTTGCCCGCTATCGGAGGGTTGGATGCCCTGGTCTTCACCGCCGGTATCGGTGAGAACTCCGCGCCGATCCGAAAAGCAATCTGCGATCATCTCGGCTGGTTGGGTGTAACGCTCGACGACGCGGCAAACGACAAGAACGTCACCCGCATCAGCGCGGCCCACTCACAGGTCGGGGTCTTCGCCTTGCCCACAAACGAGGAAACCGTTGTTGCCGACGCCTGTCGGGGTCTTCTGTCGCGACCGCTGACCGCGCCTCGACCCGCCACATCCCGCAAGATGTGAGGGAAGGCAAGCGATGCGGGCGGCAAGGACCGGGTCACTGCCGCCAATGCCCGCCGAAACGGCGGTTAAGGATGATCGGATGCCTTGACCGCCTTTGCCGCTGGCCATGCTCTCACGATCTTGAGGTCATGTTTTCGGTCGGTTTCAGTCGCTCCAGCCGTGCACATGCACGTCGCGCCCGGAGTGACCTTTCAGGATCTTGACGGCAAGATCCTCGCGGTCCTTGTCCTTCGTGCGGACCCAGAGCAGAATACCGCCCTGACGGATTTGATCGGCGTAATAGTCCTTGTGGTGCTTGTCCACACGACGCGCAAGCAAGGCGCCGATGACTGCGGCGGGCCCGCCGCCAATTGCGATAGCGGCAATCGAGGCGGCCAACGTGCTGACCGGTGTCAGCATGGCCGCCATGGCAATATAAGATCCCAGGAAAAAGAACCCACCCGCAATCGCCCCTTCAAATTCGCCCATTGCTTCTTCCGAAACGAATGCGGCGCGCGGGGCATCGGGGTTGTCCTCAAGTTCGGCGGCCTGCCAATAGGCAGAGCCAAGCTTTTCTGTCATCGCCTCCTTGCTGCCCAACAGGCTGATGTCATAGCGGCTGAACCCCGACATCCGCAGATCGTAGATCGCGGCTTGCAGGGTCTCAAAGCTGTCAAATACGCCGACGGCCTCGGGGAGGTTGATATTAGGCAACACACCCATTAATTCTTGTTTGCGGGCATAGGTTTGTGATTAATTTCGTCCAAACAACGGGCGGGGGGATGCAAGTGGCGCGATCAGACATGAGCGATCTTGAATGGGAATTCATCAAAG
>Ga0209345_10002800_pt1 | contig 18732 bp, 13 predicted proteins | sample Cruoilmetagenom7_FD_187294 | JGI IMG/M metagenome (GOLD analysis project Ga0209345, IMG submission 187294) | Oil polluted marine microbial communities from Coal Oil Point, Santa Barbara, California, USA - Sample 7 (SPAdes) (version 2) | ecosystem: Environmental > Aquatic > Marine > Oil seeps ...
GGTGGCAGCAGATAGTCGGTCTGGCGGTCTACTGGAATAAAGCGGCTCATGATGATGTTCCGGTCGTAGCTCAATGACAGGTGGATTATCTCACAGGGCTATCGAAAACCCGACAGACTGCTAGAGGAATCCAAAATGCCTGAAGCTATTATCAAGTACCGCAACACAGAAGGTAAGCTGGTCGAGAAGAACATCGACCACACTCTGTACCAGGAAGCTGCCGACAAGAAAGTGGACGTGCCGACCCTGCTGATGCACAAGTGTGCAGATGCTGACCTGGACTACGGCACCCCGTTTGAGCAGGCTCTGCTGCACTCCGGCATCATGGCGAAGAAAGATCGCCCGGCTGGCATGATCGCACCTTCCATGAAGGACGTTCTGAGCGGCAACGTCGGTATCGACATGAACGCTGTCCGTGCACCGGACGGCACCAACAACAACATCAGTGCTCGTATGCTGTTCCCTCAGGTGATCCTGGAGACCATGCGTGACTACCTGATCGAAGACCAGTCCGACTTCCTCGACGGCTACAACCGCATGGTTGCGCTGACCGAGAACGTGGCATCTTCCCGCGTGGATCAGCCGACCATCGACACTCGTGCGAACGAGAGCGTTGATTCTCAGCAGATCGCTCAGTTGGCGGAACCGGCCAGCCTGGTAACCATCACTGTTGGCGATACAACTCACCGTATCCCGACTGACTCAATCGGTCTGATGGTGTCTGACGACGCACTGGAAGCGACCAGCCTGGACCTGGTGAACTTGGCGATGTCTGCCCACGCTCGTGGCAAGCGCATCCGCATGGTTGAAAACAACATCCGCAACATGGTGCTGGGCGACAAGGACCTCGGTATGACTGCTCTGCCAGTTGTGACCGCCAAGTCCTTCGACCCTTCCATCACTCAGGCAAACAAGATCAGCCGCAAGGCGTGGATCAAGTGGCTGCGTTCTGAGTACCAGAAGCGTTCTTTGAACGGTGTGATGATGTCCCTGGACACCGCCATCGAGCTGGACGAAACCCTGGTGGCTCTGAACCACAGCACCGACCGTCGTGAAACTGCTGTCGGCTTCGGTATCAGCAACCTGAACATTGCTCCGCCTCAGATTCTGATCGTTGACGAAGCTGTGGTCGGCGCCGGCCGTATCGTTGGCCTCGACACCCGCTACGCGATCCGTCGCATGGTGAACGTGTCTGCCAGCTACGAGGCTATCGAGAGCTTCGTACTGCGTAAGGCCAAGGCATTCCGTGTGGATCACGGTGAAATGTCCCGCCGTCTGTACGACGAAGCCTGGTCTGTACTGGACCTGACTGTCTAAGACTGATGGGGGTCGAAAGGCCCCCGTTATCACTGGATAGCGATTAAAGGAGAAGATCATGGCACTAGCCAAGAAACCCGCCGCTAAAGCTCAGGAACCTGAAACCCAGGAGCCTCAGACTCAGACTCAGGAACCTGAAACCCAGGAGCCTCAGACTCAGGCTTCAGGTTTGGCCAAGTTCCAAATGGAGCGCGGTGCTTATCTGGTTCAGCCGTCCACCGGTATCCGTATCGCCTTTAAAGAGGTGAAGGAGCTCAAGGATGATAGCTGGGCAGAAGTTCAGGTAGGCGCGGGCCTGCTGAAGCGCGTCAAGTAATCGGGAGCGGCGATGATGGATATTCTGGGCATTGTGACACTTGCGACAATTCGGTCCACTTTGGGCATGTCTGAGACTGATGCTTCAGATTCTGTTATCGCCAACCTCAACCTGCAAGACGAAGTTGAGATCGACCTGCAAACCTGGTTACCCGATTTTCAGGCCGTGATCGACGACACCTGGAGTGCTCAGAGCGCAGATGTACGCGAGTTCGTATTCCTGCGTCTGAAGGCATTCGTAAAATACTACGCCTCGGCCGTTTTGGCCGAGTCGGCACCCGGGCTGCTGTTGCGCCGGATCAGCGATGGAGAGAACGAAGCACAGCGATTCGACTCTGTGAACCCAACGAAGCTGGCCGGCAATCTCTACTCGAAGGCTGACCAGTTCCGGCAGTCGATTGTCGATAAATTGGAGCCTCTGTCAGCCGGTACGTTCCCGCTGTTCGGTGTGGTCAACTCATCCTATGACCCGGTAACCGGCGAATGAACCTTGGCCGAATAGCGACCCACTTCAACGCGAATGAGTTCGAGTACCTGGACCCGGTAACCCGTCAGTGGGTGGACGGGTTCTCAGGGCGACTCGCTGCGTCAGATCGGTTCTTGTCCAACTTCAACCGGCCAACCCGCAAGCGAATGCTGTATTCCTCGTTCGACCTGAACCTGCAGCCATACGATGTGATCAGGCTGAAGACCACAGGCGAAGTCTACCTGTTGGGGGTTTCCAGAAAGGACACCCTCTGGATGGACAAGGTGACTCAGCTCACCATCTGCCACATGGTCACGCCAGACCTCTCTGCTGGTATCGCAGCCATCGACAGGCCCGCCGTGCTTGGAACCGGTGATGACTTGGGCTGGGTAGTCATGCAGTCGGCAGGGGTAACGTACCTCGATCTGGAGCTGCGAACCACAGCCACAGAGCCAGGTTCCAAGGAAACCCAGATTGGCCACTATTTCGGATTTGCAGAGGCGCGTGTGGACCTGCGAGACGGGGATCGGCTGACACTCAACGGCGTAACCTACGTCGCTGACGAGGTGGCCTACGACTCTGGCCTGAGACTACTCCGGCTGGTCAACCGAGACGTGCACTACGTCGATATGGTGTTCACCGTAGGCTCAGGCGCCAAAACCTACGACAGGACAACAGGCCAGTACACCAGTGCTCCGATGACGCGGAATGTGAGTGGCATTCTCACTGACTTGCACGACTCAGATGACGGGTTCTCCAAAGACTCTGCAGACTATACCGAGGTGCGGATCGAGCTGGGTCACATCGGATTTGAGCCCAAGCCCAATATGGCTGTGGAGCTGAACGACAAGTCGTACACGATCAGCTATGTCCAGCAGGCGGAATATCGCCGGCAGTGGATTGTGAGGATGAAGTGATGGCGAAGCTGCTTTCTTCAGAGGTTACCAGGCGCCGTGGAGCCTACTCTAACCAGAATGAAGAATACCTTAAGAGTGTGACAAGGCGACTTACACGCGCCCCAAAAGAGATTCTGGAAGCTGCCATGAAGGAGGCAGCTTACTGGGCAGTCACAGCCACTATTCAAGACTCAGGTAACGCTGCTTGGCACTGGTCTATAACTGGTTTTCGCCAGGCAGACGAAAGGACAGATCGTATGTCCTTAAGACAGAGATACAACGTGTGGCCAGTTGGTGACAGAGGGGATAAAGGGGCAAACAGATCAGCAGTGTTGGCCGACACTATACCTGCTATGAACCACCAGATAGAAGATATGATCTACCGGCAGGGGCGAGTCGCGTTTACCCTTTTCAACCCAATAGACCCCGCCAGCAAATACGGAGAGAGGGCCGGAATGGGTGAAGTATCGCCAGAGATGCTAACTCATCACGCAATGGAGAAAGCTAGGGTGGCAGCGTCCAAGAAAGGGAATGAACTGCAGTCTTTCAACGACGGCACGGGTTCAAAACGGTACCAAGCCGGTGAGAGAGTCTACTGATGCCAACAACACTCCCACAAGTCAAACTGGCCCTGGTCAACCACTTGCTCGACAACTGGCCGTCAACCCCTATCTGCGAGTCAGGTGCAGGCGGCGTAGACATCTCTGGCCAGGTGCAGGGCAACCTGTTCGATAGCGAGCACGAATTCATTGAAATAGACATCGGCCTCACCGCTCGCGGTGCAGCCGGCGTAAGCAGGCACTCTGGTACCCGTGTGCTTGCGTACCTTGATGTACAAATGTACATAATGCCCGGAAGTGGTACCATGCGGTTGGCCGAATTGGAAAGCCAGCTATACCCGCTAGTTGAGAGGAAAACGATAGGTGGAGCGCAAGTCCGCAACGCCCAAGGACAGTCCAAACCCTACGAGTTTCGTGGAAGGCTGACCAAGATCGTTTCATTCCCAATCGAGTATTTTGAAACAACCTAAGAGGTGACTTATGAGTTTTACAGACTCGAATACATCACAGCTGGCATACGCGATTGATGCGGCTACCACGCTGGCTGACCTGACGGCAACTGAACTGAAGCCGGTCAACATCCTGAACGACAACTTGAAGCCGACCATCAGTGCCAAGACTTCAGACGACATCCGTGACGACGGACAGTATTCCACTGCCCGCACCATGGGTGGCTCTGCAGGCGGCGGCGTTAACATGAACTTCCGCTACGGTGAATACGATGACTTCCTCCGCGCTGCATTCCGCAACGACTGGGTGGTAGACACAGCCGACGCCACTGGCAAAACTCACGTTCTGTGGAACGGACTGGAGAAGGTGCCGTTCTTCTTCGAGCGTAAGCTGAAGCGCCTGGACGACGCCGGTAACGAGTGGAACGACTTCAGACGTTTCTTCTCTCAGTACCTGTCCACAGCGACTCTGAACCTGCCGTCTGAAGACTGGGTTACCCTGAACACCAACTTCCTGGGACTGGGTTTTGCCTACGCGGAAGCTGATGCGTCTCTGGACCCGAAAGCGGGTGAGATCGCCGGTATTACCTACCTGGCGCGTGGCAACAGCGACCCCATCGACTCGTCCAACTCGATCACGTCCATGATCGTGAAAGACGAAACTGGCACGTCTATGGACCTGGTTCTGGAACAGGGCTCTGTCGAGTTCAACTCCAACCTGCGTGAAGACAAAGCAGTTGGTCATCGGTTCTCCGCCAACATCGGCTTTGGTCGATTCGGCTGCATGGTGAATGGTACGTTCTACTTCCGCAACCAGGGTGTTCTGGACGCGATGTGGAACGACAAGAACTTGTCCGTCGAGATCACCTTCACTGTGAACGGCAACGCCTACACACTGGTAATGCCGGCTGTGCGCGTGATGCAGAACGATGAAGACGTTCCGCAGGTGGATGTGACCATGCGCTCCCCGGTGCAGATGCAGGCGTTCCCGAAGACTGTTACGGTCGCGGGTGCCCCGGTAAACTGCACTGCTTACCTGGTTCGCGTAGCAGCGTAATGCAATAAGCCGGTACCCCCGTTCCGGCTTGTACAAATGTACAAATGTGCTGTAGTATCTCATGCACATTTGTACATTTTTCTTTTATAGGGTAGACCAATGGCATTTTGCATCCATAACACTGTTACTGACGAAAAAGCCGAAATCGAAGGCATCTGGATGGACTACGATGGCGGCAGTCGTGTGAAGCTGGCCCGCTTCAACAATGAAAAAGCCCAGCGGATGCGCATGGAGTGGTACCAGGAAAATAAAGCCCTGTTGGAAGCCCTGGCCGATAAAGGCGAGGAAGGCGAACAGCAGCGCGAGGACCTGTTCAAGGCTGGCGAAGCCAAGATCATGTCTGAAGCAGTTCTGCTCGACTGGGACGGTTTTGAAGACCTGGAAGGCAAGAAGGTTAAGCACACTCAGAAGACTGCTGAACAGTACCTGCTGCTGTCCAAGGACTTCCGCAAGGACATGAGCATGATGTCCGGCAACCGCGACAAGTACCTGCTGAAAAATCTGCAGGACGACGTTGAGGCAGCAAAAAAGTCGTAAGCTGGTACGCTCGTCATGGGGATGTCAATCTGGCATCCCTTCACGAAGCCTGGAGGCGATGGGGTGAAAAGCCAAAGGTACTTCAGGAGCACGACGAACTCCCTCAGCTACCGTCGCACTTCAACGAAGCCTTTCATGTTTTCAACTTCCTCAAGCAGCTAAGACCCTCCAATGAAACGGGCTACCAGCCTATCCCTCTCACCGATGTACAAATGTACATTTATACCACGTTGCGGTATTCTGACCCCGTTTATACCCGGTGGCTGACCGAGGTTGTCGTGGGCTGTGACGCCGCCGAACGCCGGGTAATTTCACAGAAGCTCTCAGAGAAGCAGGGTACTTAATATGGCGTTTACTCTCGATATTGCGCTTGCCGGCGAAGAAAGCATCGAACGGGCGTTAACGAGCATTGGGGGTAAACTGAAAAAGGCAGAAGATGAGGCAGCGCGACTGTCTATCGCTGCCGAGAAAGCCATACAAGCCGTCGGTACGGACTACGCAAAGGCCGCTGCCAAAGCGAACGCTGCCACCGGTACCCTGAACACTGGGCTTGAAGCAGAATCGAAACTACTTCAGAAAACCTGGCAGGAAACTCAGCGGTACAACAACGTCCTGAAAGACCAGCAGAAGTTGCAACATCTGGTCCATAAGTCCTCCAAAGATTACAGCACCGCCCTCGAACAGCAAATTATGCAGATGACTCATGCGGGTATGCGTACAGCATATCTGCGTGAAGCTGAAATGAAGTTGGCTGAACAGCACAGAAAACTGCAAGCCGAAGCCTCGCTGTTCAACACCACCATGGCTCAAACTGTACGCGGCATGGAAGCACAGCTCAAAGCCGCCAAAGCCACCGAAGAGGCAGACCGCAAACGGACACAGCGAGTCAAAGACCTCACCGCTGAACTGAAACACCTCAGCACCCAGGAGGGCAAAGACGCACTGCTGCTTGAGCACAAAATCAAGCTCGCAAAGGAAGCAGCGCTCGCTGAGACAAAGCGCAAAGAGCGGATTGGTGCCCTTCGTTCTGAGCTTCGCTACCTCGCCTCTGAGGAAGGCAAGAAGGCCGAATCGCTCGCCCTTCAGGTCAAGCGCTCGAAGGACGCGGCCGTCGCTGAAGAGCAGCGTAAAAACCGACTGAAGGACCTTCGGGCCGAACTTCGCCAGTTATCGACTGAGGAAGCCAAGAAAGTCGCCTCCCTTGAGCTGGCAATCAAGCGCCAGAAAGAACTGGCCACAGCGGACGAGCGCCGCAAGAACAAGCTCAAAGACCTTCGTGCGGAAATCCGATTCCTCAACTCTGAGGCTGGCAAGAAAACCGCCGCCGAAGAACTGACTCTCAAGCGCACAAAAGAACTGGCCACTCAGGAGCAGCGTCGGGCAAACCGACTGAAAGACCTACGCGCTGAACTGCGGTACCTGAAGTCCGAACAAGGCGTCCTTGCCTCCGAACTCGAACTGTCAGTGAAGCGCCAGAAGGAACTGGCCACCGAGGAGCAGCGGAGAAAGAACCGCATCAAAGACCTTCGGGCAGAGTTGAAGCACCTGAACTCCGATGAAGGTAAGCGGGCGCTGTCTATTGAGCGTCAGATCAAACGCCAAAAAGAACTGGCCGGGCAGGAAGACGCCCGTCGAAACCGCATCAAAGACCTACGCGCTGAACTTGCCTACTTGAACTCTGCAGAAGGTAAGCGTGGTGCAGTTCTGGAGCAGCAGTTGCGTGGGCAGCGTGAGCTGGTTGTCGAGGAAGAGAAACGCCGACAGACGCTGCAAAAGCTCCGCGCCGAACTGGACTACCTGAAAACTGAAGAAGGCAAACGCCAGGAACTGATGAAGGCCGAGATTGCCCTGAATCGTCAGCTCATTCAGGAACAGGTAAAGCAGAGCAGTGAGCTTGCCAAGGCCAGAGCGGCCAGAGACCAGTATAGCTCCGCCACGCAGCGAAACATTGAGCTTGCTCGCCTGGAACTGGCTGAAAAGAAAAAGGCAGATAAGGCCTGGGCCGAAGAACAGCTTGGCATCAAGAAAACAACGGTTGCGGTTAACGATCACTCAGACAGCATCCGCAAGCTGAAAGCCGAAATCCAGTTCCTGCAGACGGCCCAGGGCAAGGAGTTCATGGAGCTTGAGCGGCAGAAGCGTCAGCTCAAACAGACTCGTGATGAACTCCTGAAAGCCGGCACCGCAACAGACCGATTTAAACGCAGCGTCAGAGAACTCACTGCAGCTGTCAATCTGTCCAACCAGGCCACTGCTGGCTTCCGTGCTGGCCTCGCAGGTATCGGTACGTCCTTCGGTATGTTCACCAGCTCTACCATCCTGTTCGCATCTGCGGTGTACGGGGTTGGTTCAGCACTGAAGAGTTCGATCCAGGCAGGCACTGAGTTTGAGTCCCAGATGGACCGCGTTAACGCCATCATGGACGCCTCAGGTGCAAATACGGTACGCCTGACGGAGGAGGTGCGGTCTCTCGCTGAGAACACAGTGTTCACGGCGCGTGAGGTGTCTGACGGTCTCATGTACCTCGGTATGGCGGGCCTGAAGACAGAAGACGCGCTGACCGCGCTGGAGCCGTCTCTGCGCCTGGCGTCAATCGGTATGCTCGACATGGGCACCACTGCCGACATCGTGACCAACATCATGGTGGGCATGGGCCTTGAAGCCGGCCAGATCAGTGAGATCGTGGACGACATGGCCACGGCTATCACGAACTCTAACATGGACGTTCGACAGCTCGGCAACGCCATGTCCTACGTGGCGCCGCTGGCACGAGAGGCTGACATCTCCCTGCAGGAGATCACCGCGTCCCTCGAAGTCCTGCACAACACAGGTATCAAAGCGTCTCGTGCGGGTACGGCGATGCGTACCTCCATGCTGTCCCTGCTGGCACCTACGGCCGAGGCTATGGAAGTCCTGCAGCGGTACGGTATTCAGGTAGACGACAACTCAGGTCGGATGCGCAACTGGACAGAGTTGCTGACCGAGATGGCCGGCGCCCAGATGACGCTTTCTGACATCGAGGCGATTGTCGGCAAGCGTCAGGCAGCTGGCCTGAAGGCTATGATCGACTCTGCAAAAGCGACAGATGCTGCGGCTGAAAAAGCCAAGAAACTGGGCATTGAAGTCGGCAAGTCGGCGTCCGAGCTGAAGGTACTGACCCAGCAGCTGCATGAGAATGCCGGTGCGGCGAAAGTTATGCAGTCGATCATGGAAGACAACCTGAAGGGTGACTGGCTCAAACTGCAAGCTGCCATTGAGGAGAAGTACCTCGAATTCTACGACATGAACAAAGAGGAGCTGCGCTACCTCGTTCAAGCCGCTACCGACTTCGTGAAGTCACTCGATGTTGAGGACATCAACGCACAGTTCAGAACTATGGCCGGCTGGATTGCTGAAATCGTGCAGCTTCTTGCCGCCGCCAAAGCGGGCATGTTCGCGCTCGGAGCAGTCAACATGATGGGCACAGCGGCCGGTGCCGCCATGTCCTATGGTGCACTCGGCGCCGAGTGGGTTCGTGGACGCAAGGCCGCTCGCAACAACACCCTCTACTCTGACATGAAGCAGCGCACCGACAACCGGATGCTGTCTGGCATGATCATGTCCGGTGCGGAAAGCCGAAAGTACACCCAGACTATCCCGGGTGCGCTTGCCACCACGGCGAATATCGCAAGCAGCGTGACCCCGTTTGGAGCAGGGAGAACTTTGCTGGCAAAAACCCTGCAGTATGGTCTTCAAGGGGCCGCTGTAGGCGGCGCCGGGTACGGCGTCTACAACATGATGAACTCCGGTGGCGACTACATGGAGCGCAACTTTGGCCTTGGGGCCGAAGGTGTGGATTATGCCATGGAGAACCGCCTGTCTCGGTACCGGGACATGGGCTCTGAACAGCTCATCGCTGAGTACAACTCGATACAGGGCGCCTTGGAGACCACTGCAACTGCCTACGCTATGGCGCAGGAAGAGCTTCACAAGCACCTCGCACTTGAGAACCTTGAGGAGGCCGACAAAGTTCGCTCCACTATGGAGCAGCAGACCCGGCAGGCGGAGGAGTTGGCGAAAGCTCTGCAGGCAGCAGGTATAGCCAAGGACGAATCTGGACTATTCGGGAGCCAGGCTGAAGCTGAGATGGCTCTGGCATCAGCCGGCGCGGCTTACCTTAATGCACAGACGATGTATCAGCAGCTGTCACAAAGGTTCGCAGGCGGGGACAAGGCGGTCACGCCTGAGGTACTTGAAGCCTCCTACAAGAGCACTGCAGTTTGGGCTGAAAGAGTTGCTGAGCTGGCTGGCACAGTCAATGTCTACAAGTCCCAAACGCTCAAATACGAACAGGCCCTGAAGTCTGCCAACGAAGACACCGCCAACAAAGCCAAAGAGGTAAAGGACTCCTACTATGCGCAGAAGGCCGAGCTGCTCGGGCAGGTCAATTTACAAGACAAGCTGAGTGCTGTTCGCGCTGAACGTATCCAGCTCGAAAAGGAGTACCTTGGCGAAGAGCAAAAAGGACTCAGCAATACTAACAACGCCAAGGAGCGAGCCCTCAAACTGCTGCAGCAAGAGGAACGCATAAAAGGGCAGATAAACCAGCAGAATGATCGCGCAGACAAGAATCAGGATCGGGCGAATAAGCAGGCCGCTCAAGCCCTTGAACAGACGATGAAGCGCAAGGAAGCGTTGGCATCCCAGTACGACTCCATTGAATACATCAACGACGCCTACGAGCGCGGTATTCTGTTGCTGGATGACGAGGAGTACCAGCGTGATCTGGCAATCAGGCAGCAGGAACGTCAGATTCTCCTGGCAGAGGAGAAGCTGGCCGCTGAACTGGACTCTGTAGACAAGACAGAGGAGTCCGTAGCCGCCCGTGAAAAGCAGGTTGCCACGGAGAAGGAAATCCTTCGACTACTCGGCCGTCAAAAAGTAGAGCTGTCTGAAGCTGTGCGCTTCGCCCAGCAGCAGGTCTCCTCACTTGAGTCCATGTACTCCACCATCGAATCCGAAACGATCGGCCTCCTGGAGCGCGGGTTCAAGGACACTGAAAGCTACTTCGACAGTATCGTGGGCTCATTCAAGCGGATGCTGGCCGAGCTGGCCTATCAGGCTGCGATCAAGCCGATAATGATCCAGATGGTCGCCAGTGCGGGCACCATGATGGGAATGGGCACCGCTGCCAAAACTTGGGCCGGCGAGCAAGGCGTCAGTGTCGGAGGGGGAATGGGCAACCTGCTGGACATGGGTAAGAGCGCCTGGAACTTCTGGAAGGGCGGTGGCCAAGCAGACGTAACTTGGTTCAACGATTTCTCGAAAAGCTCAATTGGGCAGGGTCTGGGCCTCAGCTCTATCAGCGGAGTTACCTCGGGTGCAGGGTATTCGGCGTTTGCCGGCGCCATGCCGAACACTGCAGGTTACTTGGGGATGGGCACCACGACTGCCACCAGTGGCTTGCAGGGCCTTGGTGGCACTGCCACCTCGACAGCTGGCAGTGCCGTGATGGGGCAGGGCGCCTCGATGCTGAGCCAAGGCATGAGTTACTCCCCATGGGGTATGGTCGGCGGACTGCTCGGCGGTGCAATGGGTATTCAAGGCTCCGGCAATATGTTGATTGACGGTGCCCTCACGACGGGTGGCTCTGTGCTGGGTGCTACTGCTGGTGTGGCTCTTGCTTCCAGTTTGGCGGGTGCAGGTGGCGCCGCAGCAGGTGCAAAAGTTGGATCTATAGCTGGCCCTATAGGCGCTGCCTTAGGCGCAATTGCTGGGCTTGCGCTAGGCGGACTGTTCGGTGGCGATAAGTCATACAGGATGCGAGGCAGTATCGCCAACTACTCAGAAACTGGCCAAGGTTCTATGAGGTCATACGCGCATGAAACGATAGAAAAAGAGAGTGCGTTTGGCGTCACACAGATACACATCAATAAATACGGAGACGAGAAAAAGTGGCAACCGTTTCTGGATTCCCTGGTAAGCCTCGATAACCATGTAGCGTCAGCTTTAACAGCGGAAGAGACTGAACGGGTTCAAGAATCCTTAATCGGATGGAGGCGGGGCGGAAACCGTGGCGACCAGGGCAGGATCAGTGGTGATTTCTACAACGAGAGGATGACTAGGGTATACAAGGCAGCGGACAACAGCCAGTACGAGCAGATGTTCAGCGCTGGCTACGGTTTTGGCATGGGACACAACGAGTATGCGATGGCCTTCACTGCGATCAAAACTCTGTCAAACAACATGGAAGTTACCTACGCCGACATGCTTGCACTCAGGACCACTATCTATGACGAGTTCAAGATAGGGTCGGAGAAGGTGGGTGAGGCGCTAAACAGGCTGGTGGGCGACTTTGGGGTGGTGAAAGCGTCCATCGACCTACTCGGAATGACCCTCTCCGGCACAGTGGCCCAGCAGCTTGGTTCGAGTGCCGGCATCATAGAGAAGATGGGAGGGGCTGAGAACTTAACCGCTGGCGTAGACGCCTTCTACAACACTTTCTTCACTGACGAAGAGCGGACGGCGCTTTACTTCAAGAATCTCACTGAGCAGCTCAGCGAGATGAACCTGCAGCTGCCTGAAACAGCGCAGGGGTTCAAAGACCTCGCACTGTCCTCAGACCTCGCCACCGAAGCCGGTCAGAAACAGTTCACAGACCTGCTGAAGTTCTCTGATATGGCCGGTGCGTACTACGAGGCCATAGCCACCTGGCAGGCGCAACTCGAATCCCTGTTTGGCACCCTCGCACTGCGGGCGCCCAAAGACACTGAGCTTGACGCCTGGCTTCAGAAGTTGAAGACCGGCCAGATGACGATGACTGAAATTGCTGAGGCTATCGAAGCCATCGTCAGAGCCAACTCAATAGAGTTGAGCGAGGACCAGCAAACGGCTCTGTTTGACGCCACTACTCAGGTGCTCGACGGGTACAACTACACCATCGAGCTGCTCGAAGAAGAGCACAACCTACGACTGGAGAACATTCAGGCTCAGGAGGCGTTCTTAAAAAGCGTCAGGGACATTGCAAACAGCCTGGTACTCTCTGGCCTGTCGCCGCTTACTCCGCAGGAGCGCCTCACTGAGGCCCGTCAGCAGTATGAAACCATCGTTTCAGAGCTTGAAGCCGGAGACATGCGGAACGCCGGCAAACTGCAGGGTGCCTCACAGGCATACCTGACAGAAGCCAGCAACGTCTACGCAAGCTCTGGCAGCTACCTCAACATCTTTGGCGAGGTGATGAGCAAGCTGGCCGAGCTTGAGGCCCAGTACACCTCTGCAGACACCGTGGAAGAACGCACACAAGCCTCAATCGACCAGTGGATCGCTGCACAGGAGAACGCTCAGGTTGTGTTTGAGCAACAACTGCTGTTGGCAGCGGAGGGTATCAATGCACAGATGACCCTGATCGACATAGTGAGAAACCTCCCAGTAGAGCTGGGTCAGGTGATCATGGCGCTGGTCGGCTCAGATCAGGTTGATCTGGGGCTTCCAGACTACGACATCCTGCCCGACGGGTCACACGCAACAGGCCTCAATTACGTCCCCTATGACGGCTACAAAGCCATCCTCCACAAGGGTGAGCAAGTTGTCCCTGCCAACAAAATCAGACGTGAGCAGAACGTATCCAGCGAAATGGTGGCCGAACTGAGACAGCTGCGGACAGAGGTCGCAACGCTCAGAACTGAAATGGCTCAGCACACAGGTGAGATCGTTGCCGGACAACACTCTGCAGCTGGCATGTCGGCCGAGAAAATTGTTCAGGGAGCCGAGAAAGTGGCTAAAAAATCAGGCGCTAGTAAAGAGGTACGGATGCGATGACTCCAGAAACTTTTAACGCCTGGCTGCTGGAAGACGCGGTAGAACGGGTTGTACTGGTTGAAGCGATGGCAGATAAGGGTCTGGGGGTGGACGAACCTGTGTACTTGTCCACCTCAGCCTACATCACGCTGGATACTGATGTTCCAGCAAACACTGCGTACCTACCTGCTATCACCGATGTGACCCCGGTAAAAGAATCCCTCTCCCTTGAGGCCAATGCGACCCTCTCCATGGGATCAATTGAAGTGAGTAACCATGAGGGGGACTTGGACGAGTGGCTGAACTGGGTATTCGACGGTCGCCCTGTAACAGTGTCAATTGGCAGTGCGGCTTGGCCTCGTGAGGACTTTCAAGTCATCTACAAGGGCGTCGTAACGAGCCTTGAAGTCTCCGGTAACGACGCCTTCAACCTGCCGATCACTGGCTCTCTGCAGCGTTTGAATGGAGCCTTGAATGACCAGGTGGATGCGGATGATCAAACTCTGCCGTTGGCCCTTGGCGAAGTCAGTAACGTAGAACCCGTACTGATCGACCCCGCCAACTTGGTGTACCAAGTCAGCACCCGTCCGATAGGGGGCATCATCGAGGTGCGAGACAGAGGCTTGCCGGTCAACTTCTCTCAGAACCTGAAAAATGCGACGTTTCAGCTCGGGGCCATGCCGTTCGGACAAGTCACCTGCAGCGTTTTTGGTGATGCAGGCGTTTCAGGCGTAGAACACACTGACGAGATAGGACCCCTCATCAGGCGTCTGGCCACAGAGTTTGGCCCTGACCCACTTTCCCCCGATGAGATTGACTATGACAGTTTCACCTCTTTTGAAGCGGCGAACACCCAATGCGTAGGGGTGTACGTCGACGAAAGGGAAAACCTGCTTAACGTGCTCTCCCTCCTGGCCCGCAGTGTTGGCTCAGCAGTTGCCACTTCTGCGGACGGTCGGCTCAGAATTCACCAGTTGCGAGAACCTTCTGCAGGTGCCTCCGTGATGACCGTAAGTCCTTACAACATGGCGCAGGATAGCTTCAGGGTTCGGTCAAAGTTGGACATCCTTACCACGTTTAAAATGGGTTACAACCGCAATTACAGCCCCTCTGCCGAACTCAGCGCTGGCGTGCCTGTCGAGCACCAACGTCTGCTGACAGAGGAATGGCGGTACGTAACAGCGTCTGACCCGGCGCTGGTCGAAAAATACAAGCACACCAAGGAGCCGGAGGCAGAGTTGACGGCCCTGCAAGTCCTGGCTGAGTCCCAGGCGGAGTGTTCTCGATGGTGGTCTTTGTTTTCCCAGCAAAGGTACATTTACACATTCACAGGGTTTGCCGAATGCCTTCAGCTCCAGTTGGGGCAGGACATCACGGTTGAGTACCCACGGTATGGGTTCGAGTCTGGGAAGGCCGGACTCATTGTCGAACTCTCGAAAAACTGGCTGGACAACACAGTTGAAGTAGGAATTCTGGTATGACTCTGACGGTTAAGAACTCCAGAGATGCCACTCTGCAAGCCGCAGCGGTGCGAATCAATGAAGAAGGCCTCCCGCCTGAGTGGGTCATCCCAGGCCTCAAGCAGGTGCAGCTGAAAGCGTCACACAGCCATTTCAGAGTGCTCCACGGTGGTGCGCCAGAAGGGCCTGGGTTCATCCAGCTTGAAGCCACCCTGATAAACATAGTCGGGACTCCTGTGTTCACTGCCTACAATGACCAAGGGCCAGTACCTCTCACAGATACCGAGAACGACAAGGTTAAGCTGCTTAACTTCTCGGATATGGGCGGAAACCGTGTCGAGATACACGTCGAGGTGGAAGACCAATCTGTCAAACCATTCACAGTGGTGTCGCCGCCTGAGGTGTTCTCTGATGAAGTTGCGATCACAAAGGTCTACGACCGCCCGCCGCTACCTGTTGAGAACTTGGTCACTGGGCTGAATGCCGAAGGAAAAATCGACTCGATAGTTATCACAGTCTTCAGCATAGTACCGGTAGCTGACCGAGCCATAGAGCTGTGGAGAGCCACGGCCAATGATTTTCTGCAGGCTGTAAAAGTCGCTGAGTTTGAGGGTACCCAGTATGAAGATCGGGCGCTTGGCGTGTTCAACCGGTTCTACTACTGGGCCAGGGTGGTTGATAAAGAATATGGAACCCAGAGTTTGTTCGTTGGCCCTACAACAGCTCAGACAGGACAGGTAACCTCTGCCATAGAGGCCCTGGAAGGCAAGCTCAGCGCCACTGAGTTGGTGCAGGGGCTGAACGACCGCATTGACCTCATTGATGCCCCCGCCACTGCCGCTGGTTCCGTTAACCAGCGACTGGCTTCACTGGGTACCCAGGTTGGTGAGGACATGGCACTTCTGTGGACCGATGTCTCCACCCTGGTTGACCAAGAGGTTGGAACTGTTAGCCAGCAGGTGACCACCTTATCGACGACAGTTGACGGGAACACTTCCACGCTACAACAGCAGTCGCAGTCGATAGGCGGACTGTCTGCCGAGTGGACGCTGAAGCTCGATATTAACGGCCGGGTTTCAGGGATAGGACTTGCCTCGGACCCTGAAGGCGTGTCTGACTTCACGGTTTTGACCGATCGGTTCAGTATCCTCGACGCCAATGACCCGACCAAGGTTGTGCTGGGTACGGTTAACGGTCAGACCTACATCCGTGGCGCCTACATTGATCAGCTTGTGGCCAACCAGATAGACACTCGCGGACTTACGATTAAGGACGATGCCGGTGAAATCCTGTTTGGGGCAGGGGTGGAGTTGGATGGTACGTTCATAAAGAACGGCTCCATTGGCAATGCTAAAATCGCCGGAATGATAAGTTCGGATAACTTCGACAAGGAGACAGGTTGGGCCATATATAAAACTGGGGTAGCTATATTTAATAACGCCACCATACGAGGAACTTTAGAGGCACCGGTTGTGAACGCAGCGACTCTAAATGGTGGAACTATCACAGGGGCAGTCATTGTAGGCACGTCGTACCTTACCCCTACAGACGCAGGCGATCCTTACTACACCTACCAGTCTATTCAGAATAGAAGCATGGGCGGGGTGGGCAACTACGAGTACCCTGGAAGTGGCCGTAGAATACTTAGAGTGAGGGCAACAAGTCCTTTCAGAGCTTACAATATCGGAGGCACAGTAGGCACTGAGTTCACTGACAGGTACGTGGATGCAAATGCTTACTTTTTTGACATTGACATTTACGTAAACGCCGACTATAGCGGCGACGGGGATACCTCCAACATTAGGTTAAACGTCATCAGGTCCGACACAGGTGAGGTGCTTCAGCAAATTAACTACCTTAACTCGAACCAAGCAAACACCAGAACCCAGAACGGTACGACGATAACACGAAACGCTTACCGTTCTGGGGTGCCGGCTGGAGGGAGGGGGTCTATTCGTGTCACTGGGGCGTTTACCTACTCTTACACTGGAGACTATCCGGTTGCCGTCGAATTGTATATGTATATGTACGAGTTCAGGTCTGTTACAAGCTATACAATGACCCTTGCGACCCAAAACCGGAGTAACTCAGGATGACCAAATACCGATACGACCCTATCGTGACTGAGCACCAACGTCTTGTCCTTGTGCCGATGGCAAACAAGGTAGGGGTTTCGACAAAGGCCGCTGCACTGCAATGGAGCGCAATTCATGCGGAAACCCCTGTCGAGGTGTCGATCTGTTCACACGGTGAGATGCAGCAGTACGACGGCCATGACGTAGGGTTTCTTCTGGTATTTGCACCAGGCACCCCGCCAGAGGCTATCACGCCTCTATTGCAGAGTGTTTCGACATCAGTGGTTGGCTCTGTGTACGGCACTGAATACTACGGTTCCCCCGCGTACTCAGAAGAGTACGAGGCGTTCCTAGGGTCACTCCAGAATGCGCTCCCATTCCTGCTGGAACTCCTGCCAGACAGCTACCCCGGGAAAGCCGACCTGATCGCTGCACGGGACGCCTTTGAATTGCCTTCTGGTGCCCAATAATGTACAAATGTACAAAAATACACCATAGGTGTTTTGGCCGTGCATAACCCTCTCAGGATAGTACCCGTGAACCTGGCTGACAGTGCCAGCATAGTCGCTACTTCTGCGGTGGGTTCACTCGTGCCTGACAACCTCAAGGCGAACTACAAGTCGCTCGTGTGGAGGTCGGTTGGGCTTGAAGAAACCCTGACCATCACACTGCCTGCATACGAGTTCGTCACCTGCGTAGCGCTCCTTTGGAACAACCTAACTGTAGAAGCTGATGCAAGAGTGGTGGTGTCCCACGAGGGCGCCATCACGCATGACTCTGGCTGGTCACTCGCAAACCCGCCAGGCGGCTTTTCGGATTTTGCATGGGGTCAGGAGGGGTTAGGGCAGAACCATCACTACCTGAGAACCGTTGCTCCGGCTTACACCGTGGTATGGCTACCAGAGGGTACAGGCGGGTCCGAAGTGACAATCTCTGTCAGAGACCTTCAAAACCCAGCTGGGTACATTGAGGCGTCCCGTGTGCTGGTTGGCCAGCATTGGTCGCCTGAAATCACAGCTGACCTTGGTGTTCAGGTCCACAACGAAGATACCAGCAGGCACTCAAGAACTGAGTCCGGCGATCTGAGAACCTTGCAGCGGGTCCGGCAAAAGAGCCTTTCCTTCTCACTGTCATCGCTGAACGCTGACGAGGGCGAGGAGTTGGCAACTTTGCTGAGGTACGTGGGTAAGTCGAGTCCAGTGCTCATATCTTTATACCCTGAGCACGATGACGTGAACCTCGAACGCATGTACCAGGTCTTTGGAAAACTGGCGACCACCCAACCGATTTCAACACCCGGCTTTAACACTCGGCAAGCCCGTATCACCGCAGAGGAACTGTAATGACTGCACCTCGCTTCGGCCCCAGGGACAAAGACTACATCCAAAAACTGAACCAGATGGGTGAGACCTACGACACTGCGGTCACCGCTGTAGGAGACGCCAGCGACAATGCCACTCTGGCCGGGCAACACAAAGACGCAGCTCAAGCAGCGGCTCTTGCCGCTGGGACTTCGGAAACGAACTCAGCCGCCTCTGCCACTCTGGCCGGGCAACACAAAGATGCAGCTGAAGCCGCAGCGTTGGCTGCTGGGACTTCGGAAACGAACTCAGCCGCCTCTGCCACTCTGGCAGGCCAACATAAAGACACAGCTCAAGCCGCAGCGTTGACTGCTGGGACTTCGGAATCGAACTCAGCCGCCTCTGCCACTCTGTCTGGGCAACACAAAGACGCAGCTCAAGCAGCAGCGTTGGCTGCTGGGACTTCGGAAACGAACTCAGCCGCCTCTGCCACTCTGGCAGGCCAACATAAAGACACAAGATC
>Ga0209345_10002802_pt1 | contig 18709 bp, 32 predicted proteins | sample Cruoilmetagenom7_FD_187294 | JGI IMG/M metagenome (GOLD analysis project Ga0209345, IMG submission 187294) | Oil polluted marine microbial communities from Coal Oil Point, Santa Barbara, California, USA - Sample 7 (SPAdes) (version 2) | ecosystem: Environmental > Aquatic > Marine > Oil seeps ...
CATAGTTGGCTGCAGACAACTATGTTGCAGAAGCCGGATTGTGTAGTATTCTCCGATGTACGCTTTAACAATGAAGCAAACTTTATACGTGATATGGGCGGGGTAGTTATTAACGTATCTCGGGCAGGAGAGAATGGAGATAGCCACGCAAGTGAAGCAGGCATACCTAGCGAGTTGGTTGATTACCACATACGCAACACTACACTACCTGAGTTTTACAGCAGTATAGATAACCTAATGGAACAGATATATGACTCGTGATAGTTTCATAAATCGAGATAAGAACCACGGTAGCGTATCCCATCGTCGTGCACCAAAACAGGAGAAGGAGTTGTCTCTGCGCATGAAGGGGAAGCAGGTACCAGGATCAGGGTGTAGTTACCAGAAAGGCGACGTGAAGAAAGCCTTCGGTGTTATCAGGATTGAGGCGAAGACAACCAAAAACAAATCATTCTCTGTTACCAGGGATATGGTACGGAAGATAGAGGACGCCGCGCTTACCAATGGCGAAGTACCGGTAATTGTGGTAGAGTTTATCGACGAACAAGGTAAACCAGAGATGGAGGTGGCCGTAGTTCCTACCTACATACTCCCAGATATAGGTGAACATAATGCCAGTTAGACGTAAGCGCAAGGCCACACGTAAGCGCAGATTACCCGGAAGTAGGATGGCGGGGGGTACCGCTAGTTCCGCACTCAAGAGACGCACCAATAAGCGAGAGGATGGTCCGTTATCCGGGGGTGTTGTAGAGATAGATGACAGTACGGTTATGACCTCCAGGGTTGCGGGGCACCCAATACCCAATGCGTTCAGAGAGGGCGAATATCTACACGTTTCTGATCTTCTAGGTAAGTGCACACGGATGATAGCCTTGTCCGACCAGACCGGAACACCTATAGCAGGGGAATCTTTGTGGGACAATATGCTGGTAACCTTCGCTATAGGTAATGCAATCCACGATTATGTACGCAGCAAAGTGGCACGCACTTCCCCCGAGGAGATGTACGGTACGTGGAAATGCGTATGCGGACATCACGAATACAAGGGTACTTACAGTGACGCCAAGAGGAAGGCACCATGCTCCAAGTGCGGGAAGGATCTGACAGAATATCATGAACTGGTATTACGCAATGATTATTATATGATCGTAGGTTCGGTAGATCTTACCCTACTCTTTGCGAGAGCGTTTTACTTCTGCGAGATTAAATCAATTAAGAAAGAGGATTGGGATGAGATAACAAGACCCATACCTCTACATATTCTGCAGATCGTATTCTATTGGTGGTTGGCTACGGAGTTGGGGCTACCCGTGCATAAACAGGTATCAGTTCTGTATGTTACCAAAGGTCACGTCTTCGGTTCTCCTTATAAAGAGTTTGTGATAGATCCAACCGAACATCTACACAGACTTACCGAATACCTGGAAGATGCTTTAGCTTTGAAAAAGGCAAAGAAACGTAAGGGAGTTTTGCCCGTAAGGTTATGCCCGAAAACAGATTCACCCCAGGCTAAGAAGTGTGAGATGAATAGTTTATGTTTTGGTATAAAGACATGAAAGGTATTTTAGGTTTTGATCCATCGTTAGTATCTTCTGGGTTTGCGTACCAGGGACAAGACGATTACCACACTGGCCGCATTCGTTCTAACAAACTACGTGGACCAGAGCGGTTGGAGTTTATAGAGAAGTCATTTAAAGAAGTGATAAGCGCAGTAGCCGCCCATTGCGGTTCTATAGATCTCATTGTTTATGAGGGTTACGCTATGGGAGGTGCTGCACAAAGGGGCCGGTTCTTTGACATGGGAGAGCTAGGCGGAGTTCTGAAACTTGTTGCATGGAGGATGCATATAGATGTATTATTGGTCCCCCCATCGAATTTGAAGCAATTCGTAACGGGGAAAGGAAGAGCTGAGAAGGAAGAGATGACAGAGGCGATAGCCAAGAACTGGGGATATTTAGTCCCACAGAACGATGAGGCCGATGCCTTCGGGTTACTGAAAATGGGAGAAGCGTTCTTGAGTTCGCGCAAACCCCGCTCAAGTGCTAGAGCCAATGCCCTTGCTACTTCACAGCTTATAACGCAGTAGATTGAAATTGATTGCAAATGCCCATTGACAAATCTTCGCAAATTGACTACTATTCATCATGCGAACGGGGTACATTAACAATCCTCTTTTAGGTATAAGGTACGGAGGTACACATTATGAGTAAGTTAATTATTAACGCAGGCGACCAAGTAACATTCACAGGGTTTACCGGAGACGACATGCCAGATAATGGTGAACTTCTGGTAGAAGGCGAACAGTACGAAGTCGAATCCATCAACGAAGCAGAGGGTGATAACGAAGCTTCCTACAACATCACCGTCACCAATCCAGATTTCAACTCGAAGAAACGTAAGTCCAAAGCCAATTGGGACACGAAGCTGGTTGACGTGTTCCCAGATGAATGCGCCGGTATCGAAGAAGGCGGAGAAGGTTCTGGAGAGGATGAAGCTTCTATTATGGAATTCTCCGAAGTACAGAAAGGCGACATCGTAACCGTTCTGGACACCGAGGGCGAATCTCTAACCGGTTCAGTCTTCAAGAAGACCAAAACTCTCCTGGGTATCGTAGTCACCGAAGACGACGGCACCGAAGATGAGGTCACCTACAAATCCAAAGAGATCGAAGCCATTTACGACTCTGCGGAGGAGGAGCAGGAAGAAGAGCCTGCGCCAGAGAAGAAAGCCCCGGCTAAGAAGAAAGCCGCTTCCAAAAAGGCTCCGGCTAAGAAGAAGACTACTTCTAAGAAGGCCCCGGCTAAAAAGACTGCTTCTAAGAAGAAGACCACTTCTAAGAAGAAGGCTCCAGCTAAGAAAGAGCAGGTGGATGAAGATCTCAAGAACCTGCTAGTTCTCGAAGAGGACGAAGAGGACGAAGAGATCATTGGTCTGGTCCAGGATGCCACAGCAGATGAGTTGTGCGAGTTGGCAGCAGAGCTGGATGAAGAGTCCGCGCTTAGCGAGTTCAAGCTGGCCGGTATCCTTTACCATGTCAAGAAAGACAAAGCTTTCCGTCAGATCGACGATGGTAGGTATGACGTGGATGGCGGCTTCGCCCAGTACTGCGAAGAAGAGTTGGCCGTAGGTTATCGTAAGGCTCAGTACCTGATCAAGATCTACACAGTCGGTACCCGTTATGGTCTCAATGCCGAGCAGGTTGCCGAGATGGGCTGGACCAAAGCCGCCGTTATTGTTGACTCCATGGATGAAGACAACGCCGAGAAGCTGATTGAGTTAGCAGGCGAGAACACGGTAACGGATCTGAAGGACACCATCAAAGAGTCCTACACCAAGAAGGGTAAAGATGAGCGTGAGATTGTTAAGCGTATCACCTTTAAGTTCCGTCTTGCGGAGGATGCTGCAGCGTCTGTAGATGGTTACCTGGAGCAGGCTGGAGAGCAGTTGGGTCTGAAGAAGCCAGAAGATATCTTCGAGCACATCATTACGGAGTGGGCAGGAGAGCATCTTGACATCAAACCGGCACGTAAGACCAAGACCAGCGCCAAGTCGCGTGGTAGAGGCGGCAAGAAAGGGTAACCCCCTGGCTTGCGCGTAAGGATAGGGGACCAGCTGATCGTTGGTCCCCTTTTCCATTTAAGGAGACCGTTATGCCCGTAAGAAAGAAACGTAGTAAGGAGCAGGAACCGGCTAAGATGAAGCGCAACCCGGTGAAGATCGTCACCCGAGATCTCACAGATATACACCCTTACAAAGATAACCCTAGAGATAACGAGAGTGCCGTAGAGTCGGTAATGAAGTCTATCTCCAGTTTCGGGTTCTTGGTACCTATAGTAGTTGATGGCGCAGGCGTCATAGTAGCCGGTCACACACGCTACGAGGCAGCAACAAGGCTCGGGCTAACCGATGCTCCATGTATCATAGCTGGACACCTTACAGAGGAGCAGATCAAGGCGTTTCGCCTAATCGATAACAAGGTATCAGAGCTAGCCAGATGGGATACGGATCTACTTGCCGGGGAACTGGCAGCACTAGAAGGTTCAGGTATTAACTTTACTGAGTTTGGTTGGGACCAGGATGAGATTGATTGTCTTACTGAGATAGTTACGGATGATTGCCTTTCCGTAGGCTCAGCAGCTGGCGATGACTCTAGCGAGGGTAGCAGGCCAGAGCAAAGGGCTCCGAACCGTACAAGGATGGTAATAGGGGAGTTTACGTTGTTTATACCCCAAGATGTTTACCGTAGATGGTCCAGCGAGATACGCGCTAGTTACGATTATGTGGAGTCGGACATAGAAGCGGCTTTGAAGGATCGACTGGGCATCACACCGTACGAGAACGCATAATAAACTAGAGGTGAATGATGTATGCATTACAGAATATTAAAGATCTGCGCCCGGATGAACGTAACCCTAGAACGCCTGACCCTCATAGGCTTCATTTACTTAGGCTTAGCCTCACAAAGCTGGGCTTCATACTTCCCGTCGCAGTTACACCAGACGGTTTGGTTTTATCAGGTCACCAAAGAATTACCGTTGCCAAGGAACTTGGATGGACCCACATCCCCGTACAGGTCGTGGATCTATCGGACAAGGATGTACATGGAATCAATGTACTATTTAACCGCGCCACTAATGATTTCGGTGCACTCGATACCGGCTCCCAAGCCCTCAAAGATCTTAATCTCACCGAGATCATTAGTGAAGCCGAGGCGCTTCCGGATCAGGGAAATGCAAGATGGTTTGCAGTTGATTGCAAAATACAATCTATTGAAGGTTTAGGTGTAGACCACGCAGAGCAGTATGACAAGAAAGCTGTTGTTGTAGCGAATAACTTCATACGTAAGAACATCCAGATACCTATCGTTGTTTCTAAATCCGGAAAGGTTGTTAATGGTATCCACCGTTTATTCGCAGCGCGGGAGAAAGGCATAGTATTGTGGCCTATAATCACAGTACCGGATAACTTAGCTCAGTTTGCAGTACATTTCCTAAACTATCTCTCTATGGATTTTCATGTGGATGAGGAGTTTGCAGACATGCTACGCTTCTCCGCGTACCGTAGACCACAGAACAACAGAGGCAGCGTACCCAAGGCATACCGCTTCTGGGGGAACGGGGAACGCACCTTACCCGACAAAGATAGTTACACCAGGGATTACTGGAGTAACTTCAGGAACATTCATGGTAGTAGGATTGTGGATTTCGGGTCAGGTCTATCCAAGGTAGCACCATTTCTTGTGGACAAAGGTTTTGATTGCGTAGACTTCGAGCCTTACCGTATAGATCCGGATAGTGGGGTAGGTAAGCCGAGTCCGATGTATTCGATACGCAAGGCGCGAGAGTTTCTTGAACAGATAGCAGATCCTGCGTACACGGTAGACTCTGTGTTCTTGGCCAGCGTTATGAATTCTGTACCGTTCCCTAAAGATCGCATGGCTGTACTACTAATCGTGCACGCTTTATGTCATGTACGTACCGGGGTCTATGGTACTTGCCGAGATATCTCTGACTTTCATTACGAGTATGGAGGTATCAGGCAGGCCAATTACTTCGTGTTCGATAGCGAACCTGGAGTACGTTTGGGGGATGCAGTAGCTAATCCAAAGATCCAGAAATTCCATACACAAGATGAGATGGATAAGCAGCTTAGTATGCTGTGGAAGACCACGCAATACTGGAAAGGCGGTAACGTCTTTTATTTTAGAGCGCTTAACCCAAAAAGGATCAATACTAAGGCGCTAGCACAGGCACTGGAAATTGAATTCGATTTGCCTTACAATACCGGCGTACGTATGGGGCTAGTGCAGGAAGCAAAGGCCGCATTCAGTAAGCGGTTAGGCGTCAAAGTACCGTAAACACAACCAGGGGTGATCATGTTAGACAAGACTAAAGGACCAGAACCCATACACTACCCAGCCAACCCAAAACATTTTGAGTTTGATGCAGAGGTGGCAGATATCTTCGATAACATGGCGCAGCGTTCTATACCCATGTACGATGAAGCCAGGAGGATATCTGTAGCGGTAGTCATGGAGCATATAACCCCTAAGCTTCGGGCGGGACAGCAGGTAGACATACTAGATGTGGGATGCTCTACCAATACATTCTTCAAGACTCTGTGGGATTACAACGGTACAGACTACGACAAAGAGATCCAGAATATAAGAGCTGTAGCTATTGATCCAAGCCTGCATATGACGGACAAAGCAGCAGCTAAGGTACCTGCAGTATTCACCCTATGCCGTTCCATACAAGACATACCCAGACTCAACCTTAAATTCGATGTAATTAACATGGCTTATGTGATGCAATTTGTACCACGTAGTCAGCGTATGTCGGCTTTCATGGCTCTATCTGTAGCGTTGAAACCGGGAGGTATTCTGATATTCTCCGCGAAAGAAACGGTACCTCAACCCTACGCAGTCGTGCTTGCCAGACAGTATATTCAATTCCGTCTGGAAAACGGCTATACTATAGAGGAGATAGAGGCGAAGACCTTAGCCTTGCAGGATGCTATGTGGACGGACACTCAGAGTGCCACGCTAACATGCCTGTATTCCTACAGCTTCGTCGCACATCAGGAATTGTGTCGTTGGATGCAGTTCTCTACGATAGTAGCAACCAAGCAGGGGTAGTACTATGACTGTGGAAGGTGAAGAAGGCAGAGCAAGACGCAGGATTCGCCGTAGAGGCGCAAGCATGTCCGATAGCACTGTAGCGGAGGGCGGAAGCGTTGCTGGTCTCAATGATGATGTAGAGGGCAGAGCAGCACCATCTACCACAACACGCTTAAGTGAAAACGAAAGTCATGTAGGTAGTAAGACGGATGCACCCCAAGACTTCACCCCGTATAATCGTATGAAGGAGGTGGGCAAAGCATCCCAGGCCACTACGTACGAGAGGGAGTATCGCCTCAAACTACTGCATCGTATGCTTATGCGTAATGTGCCTTTAGATCAGATCGCTCTTGAGTTGGACATCTCAGTTTCTACAGTTATAAGAGACAGGAAAGAACTTAACCGTAGGTTGCGGGAAGCAGCACAAGACTTGAATGTTAATGAGCTGATAGGCGACACCATGGGATTCTACCAGGAAGTACAGGGTATGGGTCTCCGGGCAGCATCGGCAAGTAAAGCGCCACTCAATATGAGACTGGCAGCTATGCGCACCGCACTAGCCTCAAAGAATGACATGCACAGGTTCTTAGGTAATGTAGGCGTGTATGATGTCTTACGCTACCGGGCCGGGGACACAGATGCAGGCAGCGATATAGAAAAGCTGGTAAGTATAACAGAGGCCATTCTTGGTGGTAATGATGAGGATGACCCTTTGCAATCAATTGCAGATCTCCCTTTCATGGATGAGGATGAAGAAGAGATACGCATAATTTAGGTGCAACGTACCATGCCACGAAGAATACGTAAACGCCGTTCGTTGTTGACAGATACCGGTAGGCTATCTAAAGACGCAAGAAAGATATTGGAGGCGGCTAGAGTAGCTGCTAAGTCTTTAGATAATAAAATGTTTGCAGATATGTATGTGTACGCTATAGAGCAGCATGTGCAGAACGATAACGCCGAGTTCCTGAAATTCATTAAACAACTCAGGGAGCCCCCGGTAGATATCGAGGTATTCCTGGATAGCCCCATGTTTATGGGAGCCACGGACCTACAACTGTGGCCAGAAGTACGTAAGGCTATCATAGCCATAAACAAACATTGGTGGATGGGTTGGGCGCACTCTAAGAATGAAGCTTTGCTGATGGGGGCCACCGGTACCGGCAAGTCAGAGATAGCTAAAGTAACACAGGCATACCACCTCCACATCCTAGGCTGCATGAAGAAGCCACAGAGATACTGGGGACTACCCGAAGCTACATCCATCGTTATCACCATTCAGGCCGCAAAACCCCATGTAACCAAGAAGATTGTGTACTTACCTTTGCGTACGTATATCGAGACCATGCCATGGTTCCAGCGAAACATGCGTCCGGATAAGATTTTGGAAGGTGAGATGTATTTCCCCGATCACAACATACGTGTTGTGCAGGGTGGATCTGATTCAGATGCAGTACTTGGCGATGCGTTGATAAGCGGGGTTGTAGATGAAATCAATTTCATGAATGTTGTGCAGAAATCTAAGAAAGCAGGGATGGGCACAGGCAGGTCAGGTAACTATGATCAGGCCCAGGCCGTGTACGATACCGTTACCAGACGTAAGAAGTCACGTTTCATGTCGAAGGGACCTAATGTAGGCGTATTCTGTATAGCATCCTCTACCCGGTATAAACGAGACTTTACTGATCGCAGGAAAGAACAGGTAGAGCAGCTAAACGATAAGACTGTGTATATCTACAACAAAGCGCAGTACGAAGTCAGGCCTGCAGACAGGTATTGTGGAGAAAACTTTCGTCTATTGGTAGCCAATGAAGCTGCCATGGATATTCGTGTTCTGGAGGACGATGAGAAGGTGCTTAATGGTACCATTCTTGAGATCCCGATAGAATATAAAGAAGATTTCCTTAAGGATGCCCCAGGCGCTTTAAGGGATGTGGTAGGTAGATCGGTTAACTCTATTAATCCTTTCTTCCGGCAACAAGCTAAGATTATGTATTGTGTTACCAAGGGGGAAGAGGCAGGACTGGGTACTTTCCTCTACAAGGACAATGTAGTACTGGGGTTTGAAGGCCTACCTATGCCGTTGAAAGGTCACTACTGCCAGAACCCTAGTAAACCCAGGTATGTGCATATAGATTTGTCCAACACAGGTGATAGGTGCGGTGTAGCTATGCTGCGATTCGATGGTATAGAATGGATATCTAGAACGAAGGGAGAACCAGAAGCGCTACCTATAGCCTCAGTAGAGATGGCGGTAACTTTTGAACCTGATCATGGAAACGAGATAGACATTGCTGAAGTACGGGCTTGGGTAAAGATGTTACGCAATAAGTATGGCTATCCGATCAAAGCGGTAACATATGATGGTTGGAATAGTATGGAGAGCAGACAGGCATGGAAGAAGCAGGGTATGAAGACCGGTTTGGTATCTGTTGATCGCACATCTGCACCGTATAAACAACTAAGAGATGGTTTGTATGATGGTCGCATACTTATGTACCACCAGCCTGTGTTAATAGAGGAGTTGTTCGGGTTAGAGTATGATGAAGTGAAAGATAAAATAGATCATCCTATCACTGGTTCTAAGGATTGTGCCGATGCAGTATGTGGAGCCTATCATACACTTCTAACTAGATCTTCTTCTTGGGTTATGGGCACAGCAAACGCACAGGATGACCGTGTAGATCTTGGTGATAGGTTCGATACTGATAGATCTATGTGATACTTGTATAAGAAACCTATATAGGCTATAATTTGTTATATAGAATTTATGGAGGTATCAGTATGCTAGAGAGATTATTATCGTATATTCCAGAGTTATCCGTATGGCAATGGATAGGGCTCTTATATCTGTCCCTTTGGTTAGTTAAGCTTGCCATGGTTTATAAGGATATGGAATTTATAGCTTTAGCCAAAATGCACTATGGTAGTTCTGAGGTACCAGATGACTGGGATGAGCAGACCTATATAAAACTAATGAAATGGTCTTATTTCTTGGGAGCTTTAGTAGCTTTACTGTTGCTTTTAATCCCTACTTTGGTAAGAGAACGTCTATCTTTTTTCATGCCATACTCACGTAATCAGCTAGCGCATTATGCAAAGACCGGGGAATGGTAGAGTGAGCGTACAATGTAGACTACCTACACAAGAGATGGTAGATCGTTCTGAGCAGAGACAGATGGATTGTTTTTATAAACTACCGCGTGAGATAGAATGTTTTGTTGATAGAGCGAACAATGAGATACCGGATGGTTATATGGTAGTACCATGGACTATCAATCGCGCTGTAACTCTTTTTCGGGGAACCGAAGCGATTCAGGTTTTAACCTATGAGAATATAGAAGCACATATGGTGTGTATGCTAGATCTAGTAGGTGAGATGGTGAGAGAAGATCAGGTAATTAATTAACACAATCGAGAGGGTGTACTCATGCTTTTAGCGTATGAAGATTTGGTGGAACGGGTAGTAGGACAAAACATTCTAGTAGGCGTACCTACGCTAGATAACGTCAATGGTACCAGTATAGACATTACGTTAGGTTCAGAGCTGTTAATAGAGGACTATCCCAAGGTTGTATGCCCTCAATGCGGCACCGAATCCCGGTTCACTCCCGGTATGCTAGACCGGCATTTAAGAGATACTACACGGTACTGTATCAACGGTAGTTATAAAGGTCACCATTGCCAGTATCGTGGACGCGTGCGCGAGTGGGTAACTCCTGTGGATTTCGGGAAGAAGGAACCACTAAGCATGCGCAAAGTGTCTTGCCAGGGCGGTTACATACTGTACCCAGGAGAGGTATGCTTAGCGCATTCCATAGAGGTATTCAATCTGCCTCATAACATAACAGCAGAGTATAGATTGAAGAGCAGCCAGGGTAGGGTATTCTTAGAGCACCTACACGCAGGATGGTGTGACCCAGGATGGCATGGCTCACAGTTGACTTTAGAGTTTGTTAACATGTCTAAACACCATCCTATCAAGCTGACAGCAGGTATGAAGTGTGGACAGGTTATGTTCTACGATCATGAAGAAGTACCAGCTGAAAACTCATACACAGTTAGAGGTCAGTACAACGATCAACAGGGAGCCACCCCAAGTAAAGGTATGAGATAGTCGTGTTTGAAGTTGATTGCAAAAGACGTACTGTACGGGTATTCATGTGGTTCGCGGTACGCATACGCTGGTTTTGTAGTAGACAAATAACATGCGAGATTATTGGTTGGGAATTTGTGGGTACGGTAACTAAGAATGGGACATATTACAAAGATAATATTCGATACATATATAAGGATTGTGTATTCCATGACACGCCGCCTAAGACTCGCATATAAACACAGTGATTGCCCGAGCCCTACGGAGCGTCCACCTCCTCCGTATTGGCTACGGCATGGTAGAGTCTTCGAGTATGCAGAATACAACCTTAGAGTAAGCTACACGTACTGGACAAAACTGTATTGGGCAACACCACCATGGCTCACTCCGGAGATGATAGAAGAGATAAAGGAGATATACGAAACTGCCGGGGATGACGAACACGTAGACCATATGGTACCTTTGAAAGGAAGAACAGTATCAGGATTACACGTACCGTGGAATCTATGCCATATGAAAGCGGGGCCCAACATGAGCAAGAGCAACCATACTTGGCCCGATATGTGGAACGAACAACTATCTTTACCGATATAGGAGTATAAACATGTTGCGCGATATACTATTAGAGCTAGCTAGGAAGTGGGATACAGAAGCAGCAGAACCCACAGAGTCCGTAGACCAGGAAGAGCGACAAGGTACGTCTATGAGGGAACATGCTGAGAAGGAGGCGGAGAGAAGAGGCAGACGTGAGATGCAGAGAGAATGCGCAGATGCTTTACGTACTGTAATTAAGATGTTTGGCTGATACCCATAGCCATACCCACAGTGATTGCATTACCGTCATGAGGTGACATATGAAGACAAGAGAAGAGGCAGTTGTTTTTGTGCAAAACCAGTTTGGGGATGATGCTACACGTCTGAATAAGAATAGTAGGCTTCATTACGGTAAACAGGAGCTGAAAGCATTGCTGGATTTCATTTATCAGGCAGAACCTGACAGCCCAGAGCAAGAACTTATTATGGATACATCAAGGGAAAACTAGGTGGATTTCGTGATACCCAAGTCCATACCCACTGAGGTCTCCCTACCTTGAGGAGGTGTACTATGAAACGAATAATTGTGTTATCAGCATTAGGGGCCGTGTGTTTTTACGCTAGTGCAGGCGGCATAGCTGAAGACAAACGTAACTGTATTAGTTCTGGAGGAACCCCTATAGAGACTGCTAGTCTGGGTGTAGGTTGTCTTGCTCCAGATCCGGTGCTTGACGCCATGGTGTTACGGCCACGCCACAGGGGTGTAACGCGTCCAGTACCAGGGGGTACATGGAATGCTGCACGTAGCATATTCCGGGGACAGACTGGAGCGTACCAATCCCAATTTACCCACACCACTGTAACCAGCAAGGATGGTAGTGTGCGGAGGTTCTATACTAATAAGAATACGGGCGAAAAGATTTACAAGTGAGCAGGAATACTTGCATAGGTTTACGTGGTATGAGACTATGTAGGTTCCAAAAGTAAATTGGTATACCACAACTGGAAGAAGGAGCAAACTATATGAAAAGTTACCGATCCTGGGTTATGGCTAGCCTACTGGCAATGGCCTTCGCCTTTGTCTCTATGGGTGCAACAGCCGACCCACCTTCAGTGCCCTCAGACTACTCGATAGTATCCTATGATAGCGGCGACAGTTCGGCAGGCGTGATGTTTGGTTGTGTTGGGTCATGTCATCTGGCTCACACTACAGCGACTGCAGATAGTATCGGGTTGGGTGTCGCGCAGGCGAGAGATAACGAAGCGTTTACGTATAGCGTATTCAGTGTAGCTGAGTCCTATTCACTGCCTTTGAAAGTAGCCGCCGTCCCCCTGGAGGTGGATGGCTTTCGTATTCTGTGATAGGTAACAATTGGACGGAAACGTCCATATAAAGAGTATGAAAGGGAGCAGCTTCTGATGGGGTTGCTCCCTTTTTTGTGACCGACTATGATGGGGTTGAAGTTAATTGCAAACCAACCAACGGAGCATTGTGATGATTAATCCGCCATTTAAAATAGAACCAACAACGTACCGTGCCGATGAGTTCAACCATCCCGATTCTAGGGTGTATAATTTTCGTTATAAGATAAGTCTATCAGTACCAGATAGTGAGGAGCCCGAGGAGTTTAATACTTGGGAGTCCCATTTTACCTGCTATACTGAGTTCCATGCGCCACCAGACGATGACGGTGTTATGCAAATACTTAAGCATGCTTGTTTTACTGTATTCCAGATATGGAAAAGCGCAAATCGACACCAAAACATGGAACAGGCTGGTATGGAGATACGTGATATTACGGTAGGGGAGCTACAGCAATTCATAAGGTACCTGGACCCGGAAAGGGTCTCGTTCAATCTAGATGAGTTAGAGTTGCTGGAGGAGTACACATACCAGTACTATAGCGCTGTAAAGTTCTTGGAGACTTTACGCAATCACTACCTGTTTGGTAATTTAATGCCATTCGACACAGATGAAGAGCTGTTGGATTGGACACAGAGCTAGTGACGTATTAACATGTAGTTGTCGGATCAATAACCCTAGAGGAGAATTGGCATGGCTGACAAAACATTAATCCAACGGCTGTATCTCATAGCCAAAGGCGACGAAGGCCTAAGTGCGGGTGACCAGCGTTTTGCTCGGGACCTTATAGAAGGTAAGTACGGGTACAACAAGCGTGGTTATCTCACAGAACGCCAGCAGGCAGCTGCGTTAAAGATGATCCAACGGGCAGACAGTTCTGCGGATCAGCAGGCTAACCCAGACACCACCCCAAAACTCTCCGCCGTGTATGCCTTCCTACAGGCCGCGAGAGAGCACCTGAAGTACCCCAAACTCATGCTTGCTATGGGCGACCACACCTTAAAGGTGTATCTCTCCGGCTCGATGTCTAAGCATCCAAACACTGTAAACCTTGTCACCAATAATGAGTATGGCGAGATGGACGTGTGGCTTGGCCGGGTATTTGAGACTGGGGAATGGCAGCACTGGAACAAGAACCCAGAGTTACATAAAGAGGCAGCACAGCTCCTGGAACGCCTAGCGGTAGATCCAGCAGCAGTGGCAGCAGAGTCGGGTAGGTTATCCGGTAATTGTTGCATGTGTAACCGCGCCCTTAAAGACGAACGCAGCACTGATGTTGGGTACGGTCCCACTTGTGCTAAGCGTTGGGGTTTGCCATGGGGGAAGAAGTGATGGAGCGGATTAACCAGCAGGTAATTAATTCTGTGTTCAGGAAGGGAGTAAGACACGATCCTGAACGCTACGCTAACTATCGGGATCTAACCCAGCCATATTCGTGGTCCTGGTACTATTGGGATAGGATGGTAGAAGCTACCCGTGGAGGTGCATGATGGCAGATAAAGGAAGACCAAAGGTAGAAGGTGGGAGAAGGAAGAAGTACCAGATCCACATGTACCTACCTGATGAGTTTCACGATAAGCTTGTAGCTGAAGCCGAATCGGAGTTCCGGCACAAGAACGCACAGGCAGCTGTGATCATTATGAAGTACTATCGGGACAAGGAGAATAAGTGATGCCCAGTTATGAATTTGTGATACGTCTAGTAGGTGTGGGCGAAACGGAAGATGAAGCATGGCAGGATGCTACTGACAGCTTTAATCAAGATCCGGGAGAGCCCCAGGAAGTTACTGAACTTATAGATGATGAGGAGGAGGCGTGATGGAATTAGAAGAACTGAAGAAGCCAGTAACACCTTTAGAGGTAGCAAAACTGCTTGGAGCGCATAACGATGAAGACTTTGAGTGGACTACTCAGGGAAGAAACATCATAAGGCGCATGGCTTATCAACTGGATAACTCAGTGTCTTATTCAGCACCAGTACCGGAGCTGGAGGGCGCTCTTCCAGTAGTATTATATTTTGCTAATGAGGCTGATCGTGATGAGTTTGTTGCTTTGGTCCAAGAGGCGCAACCTGGGTTAGTAGCAAGGAAATTGTAGCAAAGGAGAACATATAATGGGTGTACCTACAGAGAAGATCCAACGCAGGTTGGAGGATATAGAAGAGGCTGTGATGTATTTGGAGACCTCGGCCAACACTTATGTGCTTACTGATAACCAGTTGGATTATATGAATGCGCTGGCGGCACGCATACAGGCAGAGGTGAGCCTTATCAGACGTAAGCGCAAAGCGAGGATGTGAACGATGGGTATTCAACAGAGTAAGGTAGACCTGTCCGGGGTACTAAAGGAAGCAGCAGTAATTCGTGCTATACGACTACTGCAAGAGGAGCAGATCAACACGTTGAAGCATAATCTGCTTTTACGCACTCGGGCAGAAGTAGTGAAGGGTAGAACGGATTTCATTACCCACCAGGAAGTAGCTGCGGCTATTCGCAAAGTGTTATCAGAGGGCGGATTCGCAACTGATAGAAACACTATAGATACTTACGCATAAGGAGAAGGGTGATGGCACAGAAGCTATATTATGCAGTAACAGATCAGCATGTAATCATACCACTGGTTATCGTAGAGGTAGAGGACGTTCTTGAGTCTAAACGTGTAACTACCAAGATACATGGAAAGGTGAGCGAACACGCTAAAGTGCACCACAGGGTATACTTTGAGCGTATGTGGCTTAATAAAGATGGTCTATTCGATAGGGGTAATGTGTTTTCATCAGAACAGGATGCAAAGGTTTATGCTGTTACTCAGCTGACTATCGCTATAGATCAGAAGCAACGTGAGCTTAGTTCTTTAAAGTACAAGTTGGAAGAACTATCCTGATAACAGATAATGGTATTGAAGTTAATTTCAATTAGGGAGGTAAGCTGATGAGTACGGTATATTGAGAAGGCTGAAGGTAGTATATAAGGGTAAACCCATCCCCACATGGGAGGTGCTTTTAAGGTTGCTTCAAGGCGCGTTAGGGGTAGTGTTAGCATATTACGCTATCGTTTTCATTCAAAAGGTATTCAAGGTGCTATTACTAAAATGACAACACCAATATTCGATTCCCCTGCATGGCCACTTAAGGTTCCAGCTAAGGGCTGCATCTATAACCCTAACGTACTCATCAATATTGAGGTGTCAGGGCGGGGAGGAACAGTTATAAGGACAGTAGAGGTGGTTATCCCACCAGACCTATACACCTTTGCTACCCAGATCCTGAAGGTAGATAATGTAAATACTCTGGGCTATTATTTGGAGCCCGAGGGAAGCCGGTGGTACTTTGGAATCATGACAGAAGAACATGACTATGATCTCTGGTACTACACTAAATCAACAATGCCCAACTGGGCAGGAGGACTATAATATGAAGTGTCCGTACAAATATCCACATCGTTCAAGAAAGGATATAGTGGAGTATCTTACAGAATTCGGAGGCCATTCTGAAAGACATGGTTCTTACCCCATAGCCTTTAATGTGAAGGTAGATGTAGATCTAAGTTTCGCTACTATATGGGAGCTGGGCGGAGAATGGATAAAAGACATCCTGGGAGATAATATAAATGCAGATGATCTGCACACATTCAAACTTTACTGCTATCTACAGCATGAGACTCTGGGGACGGATTTGTTGTGGGAATGGGGCGTAGAGGACGCCAGGAGGGGTATTACTGAATCAGATGGTTATTCTATGCTGTGGAATGGTACCGTGCTTGATGTTGTGTGGGAGTTCCATGGACGATCAGGCGGGTGGTTAGTACCTACTGTAATAGAGGGTAGTAACTTGGAAGGCCTCGTAGGCGACTGCTTTGAAGAGTTGTTAATGGAGATGGGTTGGAAAGAGCTGTGCCACTTCTATAAGTTCATAGTTCAGTGTGAGCAGGATTTTGGAGATAATAAACCTGACAGGGAGGTAGAGTATCAGGCAGCATTCAACTTTTTCTGTAATCACATTGAGCACGACTGGGACAGCACACAACCAGATCCCGAACTACCAGTAGCAAACTGGGAGCGGGGAGTATTGAGTATAGCTAAGAAATAACACTGATGGCTACTTACAACTACCGATGCAGCATTAGGCGTAAGTGCGGAGCCAGGAAGACTCTGAATAAGCCTATTGATGAGTACGTAATAAGACCTATGTGCCCATGTTGCGGTAAGGACACGTTGAAGTCGGTGACCGTAAAAGAGAAAGCTAGAGGCAAACGTAGATTGTGTATGTGTGATGGTTACGACCACCCACACCACACAGGACAGGAGCCATGGTGTGAAACAGCGAAGATAGGACCAACTGAAGAGGATTGGCGTGAACGGTATAGCAACTACTAGGAGGTGAACATATGGCACAATTCATGGGTGTAGTAACGGGCAAGGCGCACACAAAAGCCAGTAGACTGGGTAGTAAATCATCTGGGCTTATTGTGACGGCAGCATCATGGCAGGGATGTATTAAGGTAGAGCTGTATCATGACGATAAGGAAGGCGTGGATAAGTTCCATGTATACCAGGACAAATGGCAGAATGGTGCGGGTATTGTAGAGACCATTGCAGAGGGTGTAGTAGGCCAGCCGGTACCGAAGGAGAGTGACATATGAAACCAAAAGTAAAAGTATTCACCAGAGACAAACCGTGCACTAAACTCCATCTATGGAATTGCTTCAAAGGTGTTCGGGGTTGGAAGAGGGTCCAGGTAGATATGGCGCACTCAATTATTGGTGTAAACGCTCCGCGTTATATGCTACGCGAGGATTACGTGAAGAAGCATGTACGGAAGCAGGACGAGTACTATGCTCTGACTACCGAGGGTCAAAACTGGTTGTCGGAGAAGTTCAAAGCATACCTGCGTAATCACCCTAGAGACCGCAAGCGTGCCAAAAACCTTCCAAACGGGTTTTAGTATTAAACCCTGAAAGTATTGTTTTTGGTCATCTGGTTAGCGATAATGACAATTATGGACATGTACTATTTGAAGTTAATTGCAAACAGGAGACTGAGATGTCATACCGTGACAACGTAGTATTAGCAAATCGCTGGGCAGACCTTAAGGATTACGGAATAGATCCACTAACGGGAGAAGCCTGTGCATATAACCAGCGTCTTTTATGCGATATATCAAAAGAGGGCGCAACACTTCTGAAGAACTTCTTTGGGTGTAATATAGACTTCATAAATGGTACCAACTGGAACAGCGGGGTAGGCATGAAGAGCCCTGCGGTATCTAGCATTATGTTACCAAAAGGTATCCTGGACGATCTTAGGATATTCATCCTGTTTCATATACACAACAAGCCTTATGTTTATGTGATGCCGGGGGACACGATCATAGGTACTGATGAGCAGGAGCCGGTAGCCGATGGTGCGAAGATGTATACCAATCCTGCTATTACTTCGTCTGCTCCTATGAAGGATGGACGCAACGTACACCAGATGAGTGGGAGGGTAAAGTAATGCAGAGTAAATGGTATATAGCGTTAGACACTGAGGGTTTTAGAGCAGAGGCGAAGTACTATAAGTTCTGTCCAGTACAGCATCGACACTATTACCAGTATCGTTTCTACTGCGATGAGGTTCTAATAGCTGAAGGTAAAGACTTCTCTCCGGCACCGGCATTGGTGGACTATATCAACCCAGCCATACTGACTAAGGATGGGGCTGTAAATCTCTTAAGCTTCTTTACCATAGAGACGGCAGAGCTGAAGGCTTTTCAGGATGAGCAGAGCGACTGGGCTACTGATAAGCTAATAGAGTGGTCTAAAACAGAACGACATGAAGACTTGGTGTTGTTGGTTTACGATTTAGAGGAAGGCGAAGAGGAAGAGTGAGGGTATTGCATGCGGTTTAGTGACAAACTATGATGTAATTGAAGTTAATTGCAAACCATACGGAGTATAACCTCGTGATTGACATACGTTATCAAAACGCAGAAACCGGCAGGTGGTACACGCGTTCGTTTCCGGACCATGCCACCTTTGCTTCCTGGAAGTACACCTTTAAAGACGCAGTTAGTGCCTATGAGGCCTACACCAACTATCGTTTGTTGGAGCGTATGCGTG
>Ga0209345_10002803_pt1 | contig 18708 bp, 16 predicted proteins | sample Cruoilmetagenom7_FD_187294 | JGI IMG/M metagenome (GOLD analysis project Ga0209345, IMG submission 187294) | Oil polluted marine microbial communities from Coal Oil Point, Santa Barbara, California, USA - Sample 7 (SPAdes) (version 2) | ecosystem: Environmental > Aquatic > Marine > Oil seeps ...
TCTTCTTTAGCCTCCCAGAACTGGGAAGAAGGAGATGTTCATGACCAAGGATCAACGCGAGATCCAGCGCAAGCTTCGGATACTTCGGCACGCCGAAGAAACGGGTCACGTCGCCAGAACTTGTCGCAAAAGGCCACGAGCAGACGACCGCACTGCATAAGCACTCAAGGATCAATCGAACTACCAGCCCATGTGATAGTAAGCCCAGATGCGCTCAATGTTCATTGGAAGCCACGTGTCATAGTTCCGCCAATTCTTATATTTTGGAAGCCTGACGGTTTTCCGCAGGGCGTCCGGGCTATGCGTTCCTGCATCCATCGCTTTTTTTACAGCAGTCATCAGGTCTTGTAGGTAGACACGTTGCTCCATCACCACCGATGCCGGGTCAATGGCTGGCTGAGTGTGTGGTCCGTGTCCTGAAATGACATAATCGAAATCCGTAGCCTCGATTTCCTTTAGTGACCTGATCCATTCGTCCGGCCAGAAATCCGGCATGCCTCTGAAAGCCACTCGACGCGGTGTCACGATGTCGACGATAAACAGGATTTTCTCTTTCGGCAGCCGCATCACCACCAGGCTATCGCCGTGGTTGGGACCGTAATATTCCAGCTCTAAGGTGCGGCCACCCAGCTTCAGGGTATAGAGGTCCTTAAACGTGATGTCCGGTAGCGGCGTAACCGCACTTGGATGATCGCGCAGCTCCCTCACAACGTTTTCATGGCCGACAAATCTCGCGCCTTCCTCCTTGAAGATGATGCCGCCAGATATATGATCATGATGGTTATGGCTGTAGACCACGTATTTGACTGGCTTGTCAGTGATCTTACGTATCTCAGCTTGCAGTAGTTTTGCCGCCTTGGGGTTCATCGGGTCGGTCACTATGACGCCCTCGTCGGTGACGATGAATATGTTGCGGTACACCCACCAGCGGAAGACATAGAGCCCGTTGCCGAGGCTTTTTACGCTGTGACCGAACGGCTTTCCTCCGATTGGTTCTTGCGTTGGCAATTTCGCGGCAGAGACGGCCAGCGTTGATGCCAGCAACACAGCTAGCATCATGGCTATTTTGATGATCGGTTGCATTTCTCACTCCTAAGCTCACTACGTACATGCTGGATCGGTCTTAGACCGGCGATGGAACGTGGCGTCGATCCTTAGAGATCGCCGGCAACCAAATCGCTGTTTGACAGCATCTTTCTGATAGTCACCTGCATGGCATCAACCTCCGAACGGGTTAGACCGGCCAAGAACTTTTTGTTGGTTGCTATCGATTCCGCAGCGATTTTCGGAACAAGCTCGGCACCCTTGGCAGTCACTTTGAGACTGATCGAGCGCCTGTCCTTGACGCTCCGTCTTCGCACAACCAATCCCTGCTTCACGATGCGATCCACGTGTCGTGTGATTGCGGCACCGTCGATGCCGATGAAGACCGCCAAATCGGCTGGCGTCGTCTTGTTGTGGTGGAAGATCGCGCTGAGGACGGCCCACGACGCTCGCGTCATACCGTGCACCGCCAACCGCTCATCGAAATCGGCCTCGATCGTCCTGGCCAGTCGCGTCACCCAATAGCCAATACTGGATTGCAGCGAATAGGTCTCTTTTGTCAACGATTGCATTACCATGTTCTTTTAAGTGATTACGTCAATTGTTGATATAGTCAAGTATTTTTTACGTGATGTCGCAGCTACGCGATCAGGGGCGCATATCTGTTTTAGAAGGATCACGCCCCAAAGGCGAAGAGTGACTTGTCGGCGTACGCTGATAATCTATGCGGATTGGGACAGCTGTCGGCACGTCGAGGTGATCGATGTCCGGAAGGGGTTATTGGCGTCGCCGGTCGACTTTCCGGTTCTAGGTCATGGAACGAACCCGCTTCCAGCGGGAGAGCGCTGCGCGCGAGGTGTGCCGTTGGGTTGGCGGTTGAGTAACCAACTGAAGAGCATTTGATAACAGGGCGAGCGTCCTGTCTTGAGGATCGAGGGTTTTCCAATCTCCAACTTAAGGCAGGAGCCCTTCAATGCCCGACCAATCCATCAGCCCGCTGCGTCAACGCATGATCGAGGACATGACGATCCGTGGTTTCACCACCGACACGCAACGCGATTATCTGCGCAGCGTTAAAAATCTCGCGGCTTTCATAGGCTGGTCGCCCGACACAGCGACGCCCGACGAGATCCGCCAGTTCCAGTTCAAGTTGCGCGAAGATGGTGCGAGCCCAACGAAGATGAACTCGATTGTATCCGGGCTCCGGTTCTTCTTCAGGGCCACACTCAAGCGGCCTGAGATCGAACGCTGGACACAGTTTGTGCGCGAGCCGCGTAAGCTGCCGGTGATCCTGAGCCCGGAGGAAGTCGCCTGATTGATCGACAAAAAATGATACGCATTCCACATTGCGGAACGTGATAGGCTCTGATATCAAATTTACCGAGCAAATTGGGTCCATTTTACTTATCCCACATGCCTTCTGAATGGATGCTGCTGGTCGGCCATTCGGCATGGCGTTCTGTCGGACAACACCGTGCTGAACATTAAGGTGCACTTGAAGGTTGTCTGTCGATTGGGAAACACAGGGTAAGGCCTGCGCATGCAGGATGGTGGAAAGCTGCAGCCAGGAAAGTACCGACCGAATGAAAATTCGGAACGTGACTTACAGTCTGGCAATTCTAGATTCTGGCAATTCTAGCCTGGCACCTCTCGAACGAATAAAATTCTAAAGAAAATGGCAGGAAATGAAAATGAGCGAAGCGAAATACGAAGACCTTTTGTTTGAAATCAAAAACAATGTCGCGACTATTACAATTAATCGCCCCGAACGAATGAATGCATTTCGGGTGCAGACATATTTTGAATTAATTGATGCGCTGACCCGGGCCGGTTGGGATACAGACGTTGCGGTAATCGTTCTAACAGGCGCCGGGGGCAAAGCCTTTGGCGTTGGCGGCGATAGTGGTGACAAGAAGTCGGGCCGCGCCGTTCGCGGTGTTTTGGGTGTCCCGGTCGAAGAGATCCACTCATTGATCCGCGATGTACCCAAGCCGGTGATTGCGAAAGTAAATGGTTTTGCGATCGGCGGCGGCAACGTCATGGCAACCATTTGCGATATGACAATCGCTTCTGATAAGTCGGTGTTTGGTCAAGTGGGGCCGAAAGTCGGCTCGGTGGACCCTGGTTTCGGCACAGCTTATCTATCGCGGATCGTTGGCGAGAAGAAAGCTCGCGAAATATGGTATCTTTGCCGCCGTTATTCGGCTCAGGAAGCCCTCGATATGGGGCTGATCAATAAAGTTGTGCCGGAGGCAGACCTTGATGCTGAAGTTGAGCAATGGTGTCAGGAGATTGCCGAGCGTAGCCCAACGGCGATTGCTATCGCAAAGCGATCCTTCAACGCTGATAGTGAAAACATACGCGGTATCGCCAACATGGGGTTCCAAACTGTTGCTCTCTACTACGACACAGATGAGGCCAAAGAAGGTGGCAATGCATTTCGAGAAAAACGAAAACCCGACTTTGCCGGGAAACTGAAGGGCAGCAAAAAATCATAAAAGAGAATATTAAACTGCACTTGTCAGCGAAAACAAGTGCAGTTCGCCTTGCTGCTTTGTTGGCCTAAAATAAGAATGCCAAATTAGAGCAGCCAATTGATTGACATCTGTACTGTGCAGATTTGCCAAGTTATGGAGGCGACAATATCAATTAGATCGGTAGTTAGGGCATTGGCTGTATTTGATTGTTTTGATGCCGAGCACCTAAATCTGTCATTGAAAGAGATCAGTCAACGACTTGATTTGGCGAAGTCAACAACGTCCAGGCTGGTCAGCACTCTTGTTGAGACTGGATACCTCATGCAGCTGGAAGATCAGCGCTTTTGTATCTCGTTCAAGTTGCTTCGCCTTGGTGGTTTGGTCCAATCGAACCTCGGTGTTCAGGACGTGGTACGCGCTGTAATGCGTCGCGTTCATGAAATTACGGGCGAGACTATATCTTTGAGTATTCTGGTGGGAAATCAGCGCGTGACGATCAATGCTATCGAGAGCAAATCATCACTCAAGGCTGTCGTGAATATTGGAGAGACTATTACACTTGCCGTTGGTGGAGTTGGTCAGGTTTTTCTTGCTTTTAACCCAGATCTTTCGCGTGATGAAATTTTCTCTCCACCTTATGAGCGTCCAGCAAATTTGGAGGATGGACTGGAGAAGGTCCGCTCCCAGGGGTACGCTTACAGCACCGGTGACCGTGTGCCTGGTGCCGCCGGCATTGCCGCACCAATTTTTGGATTGAATGATGTCAATACACACTGCTTATCCATTTCCGGGCCCGAAGCGCGGATTGCATCTAACAAGGACAAATTCACCAGTGTCCTCGTCGCCGCAGCCTCACGTATTTCCGCGCAACTTGGTAGCAGCAACCTGAAGCTTCAATCGCCTTTGCTGAAAGATGTTGCACTCTCTGAGGTTGACGACATCGCAATCGATTGAACCAAATCGATACGATCGATGAAATGGAATGAGGTTAGGCCCGATTGCATCGCTTAGTATGCGAGTCACACTCAGATTTATTAATTCTGATGTGAATGCATTCTGGGCCAATTGAATTCTCCTACGGCGCCTTTCAGAAGCAGACCGTAATTTGGAACGCGTTCCGTTTTTTGTGGACGCCTCGGGAGCCACTTGCTATCAAAAGATAGGTTCGGCCTTGGTTTGCGCTGTCGGATATGCGTGCATTGTGGGTGTCGATAAATACACACAGTGACGATGAGGGATATTGATCCACCGCCTGAACTTCCAACGAGCCGCAGCGGATAACACAATGAGATCCTTCAAATGAGATCCGTCATAGGGCAAGAGCTGGTACAGGGAGCCTAATAATCAAATGCAGGTAGCCTACGAGACTTTGAAGTGCGAGCGTGTTGAAGATTACATTCTGGTCGTTACGCTTAATCGGCCTCACGCCGGCAACTCAACAACCACACAGATGGGTCATGAGCTATTGGATCTTTGGTCTGGATTCTATATCGATCAAAAGGACGTGCGCTGCATCATCCTGACTGGGGCGGGCGACCGCATATTCAGCGGTGGTGGTGATCTCAAAGAACGTAACAACATGACCGACGAGCAGTGGCGTCAGCAACATTCGCTGTTTGAACAGGCTCGGATGGCCTTACTCGATTGCCCAATTCCCGTTATCGCGGCTGTCAATGGTGCTGCCTTCGGGGGCGGTATGGAAACAGTGTTGACCTGCGATTTCGCCTACGCTGCACAGCGTGCCCGTTTTGCGTTGACCGAAACCAAGATCGGCATCATGCCGGGCGGCATGGGTACTCAGAATTTGCCTCGGGCTGTCGGCCCGCAACGTGCCAAGGAAATCATTCTCACGGCCCGGCCATTCTCGGCCGAACAGGCACTGGAGTGGGGTCTGGTAAATAAGGTCTGTGAGGACGATAAGCTCATGGATGAGGCACTGGCTACAGCCCGAGAGATTGCGGCGAATGCTCCGCTATCTACGCGGCAGGCAAAAAAATCAATACAGATCGCCACACAGGTTGATCTCAGGACCGGCTATTCTTTCGAAATCGAAGCCTACAACCGACTAGTGACAACCGAAGATCGGCTTGAGGGCGTCAGGGCATTTAACGAAAAACGTAAGCCGCAATTCAAGGGCAAATGAGTATTCAATAGCCGAGTATCATTCGAGTAGTTTTAGCAGGCGTTGTGTCTGATAGGCTGCTCCAGGGATATTATGATCCGGGGTTCGTGCCCTTTGAGCATTGTCCCGGTTTTACTTTTAACCTTCGCTGTGGAGTGACCAGAAATATGACCGTGCAGCCCGTGGAGATGGCACTTGGCGATGACTATGCGTTTTATCGCAAAGGCGTTGCCAAGATATGCGAGAAGTATCCTGCTAGCTATTGGCAAAAACTCGAGGAACAGCCGCCATCCGGCAGCTATCCAACTGAATTCGTCGACGAGCTGACACGGGAAGGATACCTTGCAGCCTTGGTCCCGAAGGAATACGGTGGCTGGGGGCTGCCGATCCGGGGCGGCGCGGTTATCCTGGAAGAGATCATGGCGAAAGGGTGCAGCGCTGGCGCCTGTCACGCGCAGATGTATACCATGGGCACCGTTCTGCGGCACGGTAGCCAAGATCAGAAAGAAGAATATCTGCCAAAGATTGCCACCGGCGAACTTAGATTGCAGGCATTTGGGGTTACTGAGCCAACAACCGGTTCGGATACCACGCAACTTAAGACCCGTGCCGATAAGAGCGGCAACGGCTACAAGATTAGCGGCCAAAAGGTTTGGATCAGCCGGGCAGGACACTCTGATCTGATGCTGCTACTGGCGCGCACAACACCTGCCGATCAGGTTAAGAAGCGTGCGCACGGTGTCTCTGTATTTTTGGTCGACATGCGCGATGCCAAGAAAAATGGCATGGAGATCCGTCCAATCGACGCCATGATCAATCACAACACCACAGAGATCTTCTTCGATGACGTATGGATTCCGGCATCCAGTCTCATCGGCGAGGAAGGCAGAGGCTTCAGCTACATCCTTGATGGTATGAACGCCGAGCGTTGCCTGGTCGCGAGTGAAGCCATCGGTAATGGACGCTTCTTTTTGCACAAAGCCATTGAGCGCGCAAAGACAAGGAAAGTTGGAGGCCGGCTTCTTGGTGAAAACCAGGCCATCCAATTTATGCTCGCCCAGGCTTATGCGCAGCTTGAGAGTGCAGATTTAATGGTGCGTCAGGCGAACGCTATGTTTGATGCCGGTGTTAAGTGCGGTGGTGAGGCCAACATGGGCAAGATCCTGTCGGGCGAAGCCGTATGGGCTTGTGCTGAAGCCTGTCTGACCGTCTTCGGGGCGGCCGGTGTTGCGCGTGACGCCGACGTTGAACGCAAGTGGAGAGAATCGCGCACCGCCCGTAATTCACCCGTTTCTCCCAACATGGTGCTGAACTTTATTGGGCAGCACATTTTGGATTTGCCCCGCTCCTACTAATACGATTAGTGAAGGTCACCTTTCATGACTGATGACTATCCAACGCTTACAATTGAGCACGACGACTTTCCCGAGCTTCGCGAACCAGTCGCCAAAATCTGTGAAAACTTTCCCGGCGAGTATTGGCGCAAACTTGAGGATCAGCCACTTGGCGACAGGCATCCGACCGAGTTTGTGGATGCCCTTTTGGAATCCGGTTTTTTGGCCGCGGCAATTCCTGAGGAACATGGAGGGGTTGGTTTGCCATTGCGGGCCTCCTCCGTAATTGTTGAAACAATCCACGCGTGCGGTGGCAATGCCTCGGCTTGTGTCGGACAACTTTTCGCGCCGATTATCCTGACCCGTCATGGTAGCGATACACAGAAACAGCTGTTGCTTCCAAAGATCGCATCAGGAGAATTATCCTTCCATGCCATAGCGGTCGCTGAGGCAGAAGCTGGCTCGGATGCGACAAGTACCGAAACATCTGCGCGTCTTGATGGCGATAGTTACATTGTAAACGGTTGCAAGTCGTGGGTTGGTCGAGCGGAACATTCTGATCTAATGTTCCTGCTGGCTCGGACATCGCCTGCTGATGAAGGCGGGTCACCAGGCAGCGGGTTGTCCGCATTCATCGTTGACGTCAATGCAGCCAAGCAAGCAGGCGGCCTTAGCATGCAGCCCATTGGCGCCCTGATAAACGATAACGCCGCAGAGGTTGAGTTTTCGAACGTCAAAATTCCAGCGACATCGCTGCTTGGTGAACTTGGCAAAGGTCACGACTACGTTGAAGAACTCGCAGATGCGGAGTGTATCCTCTACAATGCGAGTGCCGTTGGCGACATCAAGTTTTTTCTCGATCGGGCGGTAGAGTATGCGAAGGAGCGCGTCGTGTTCGGCAAGAGCATTGCGCATTATCAGGGTATTCAGTTTCCGCTTTCGAAGGCCTATGCCGAGGGGCAGGCGGCTAGGCTTTACGGGCTGAAGGCATGCGCTCTTTATGATGCCGGTTTGCCTTGTCGGTCAGAGGCACGGCTTGCCAAACACATTGGAGCGGAAGCTGCTTGGGCTGCGGCAGATGCCTGCTTTACAACCCATGGCGGTTTTGCTTTCGCGCGAGAATACAACATTGAACGCAAGTGGCGGGATGCACGCGTCCTGCGGCTGGCGCCGCATTCGACCAATATTCTGTTGTCGCACGTGGCCACACAACGTCTCGGCTTGCCTAGTGTGAGTTGATTTAATTCCGCCACGGGAACGTCTCGTGGCGGAGGGTTTTATTAAGTGATCGATTGCCTTCGTAAAGGCCTACGAACAGATTTAGACATCCAAGGAATATGCGCTATGAGCTTCGAGTTCATCAAGACTGAAAAATCAGGCCCGGCCTATATCATCACATTAAACCGCCCCGACAAGCGCAACGCTATTAGCACGTTGGTAATGGGCGAGATTATTGCGGCAGTCACCGAGGCCGATGAAGATCCGGCGATGCGGGGCATTATCATTACAGGCGGCGAGAAATTCTTCTCCGCCGGTGCAGACCTCAATGAGGCTCAGGCACTGGATTCGCCAACCCAAACACTGGCCTATTTGAAAAAGTGGCATCGCCTTTGCCGCACGCTCGAAGAACATAATCTGCCAGTCATCGGAGCGATTGAAGGTTTCTGCATGACGGGGGGCTTTGAGTTGGCGCTTGCTTTCGACATTCGGATCGCTGCGGAAGATGCGAGCTTCGCGATGACAAGTGCCCGGATCGGAACTGTGGCTGGTGCTGGTGGCACGCAACGGCTTCCACGTATCGTTGGGCCTGCTAAAGCGCTTGAGATCATGTTCAATGCAGACCCGATCGACTCTCAGGAAGCTGATCGCATCGGGCTTGTGAATAAAGTTGTCCCAAAGGGCAAGGCGATGGAAGCGGCCAAGGCAATGGTCGATCATTACGCGACCCGCGCACCCATGAGCTTGGCCTTTATCAAGCACACGGTTCACACCGGCATGCAAATGGATCTCGTCTCCTCGCTGGATTATGAATCGTTCATTGTTTCCACGATTTACGAATCCAAAGATCGCCGCGAAGGAATTGGTGCGTTTTTGGAAAAACGGACGGCAAAATTCAAGGGCGAATAATTTCGCCATAGCCGTTGCAGCGTAACAATCTCGGACGAGCAGACTTTCTGATCATCAAGTCCCGGCTGATCATCAGGCTCCCGGGGGTCAAGTGTCGGCCCCCGCGGTCTCAGGTGTTCCGTGGCTTGAGGAAATCGCCGCGGCGCATATCCGGGTGACTACGCTCATATTGCCGGGGTATCGTAACCTTGCCATTCAGCGCAAACGCGGCATGCCAGGGCCAGCGCGGGTTGAATAGCATTCCACGGCCCAGAGCAATCAAATCAGAGCGTCCATTGGCAATGATCTCCTCTGCCTGATAAGGCTCTGTCACCAAGCCGACGCCCATCACGGCAATATCGACGTTTCGCTTGATCTCCTCGGCAAGAGGAATTTGGTAACAAGGCCCGACAGCAATGTTCTGGTCCGGCGTCGCACCACCGCTGGAAGCCGTGATATAGTCGCAACCAAGAGATTTCAGGCGTTCAGCGAATATGATCGAGTCTGCAATATCCCACCCTCCCTCAGCCCAATCCGTGACAGAAATGCGAACACCCAGCACACGGTCCGCAGGCCAAATCTCCCGAACCGCTTGAAAGACTTCCAGCGGAAAGCGCATCCGGCCCTCGCGGTCACCGCCATAGGTATCATTGCGGACGTTGGCGAAGGGGGTCAGGAACGAATGCAGCAGGTAGCCGTGCGCGTTGTGGATCTCGAGATACTCGAACCCAAGCCTGTCCGCCCTTTGGGCCGCAGCCACAAAAGCATCCTTAATCTCGCGTAGCCCGCTTTCATCCAGTGCATCCGGCATGTTGCGACCTGGATAGGCAACTGCCGATGGGCTGACCGGGGTCCAACCACCATCTTCAGGCTTCAGGGGAAGCTGGCCCTCCCAGGCGGGTGAAACACCACCTTTGCGTCCGCCGTGCGCAAGTTGGATACCCCATTTGCAATCGCCATGGTTTCGGCAGAAGCCGAGAACGCGCTCAAGGGCTTCCGCATTGACATCCGACCAAAGCCCAAGATCAATCGGACTGACCCGGCCGCGCGGTTCGACGGCTGCTGCTTCGACGATGACGAGGCCGGCCCCGGAAATTGCCAGATTGCCAAGGTGCATAATATGCCAGTCCGTGGCGCTTCCCTCACCATTCCCCGAATATTGCCCCATCGGGGACACCACAATCCGGTTTTCTAGAGTAACCCCGTTCAACGTGAAGGGCGTAAAAAGCTGACTGGTCATTCCGTACTCCTGCCGTACTCCTGGCTACATTCAAGTCCGAACTTCTGGCAAGTCCGAACTTTTGGCATTCTAGAATTCCCCAACAAACCCACCCACGTTGCAACAAAATTTCGCGGACGTCTGTCTGCACTGAACACCCGCTAGTGGTGGGTTACCTCTGAAACCATCGAGGCAATTTCCTCAAGGCTATTGCCGTTGCCGAGCTCTTTTGCGAGATCGAACAGCTTGGCAGATTTTGAACCTAACACAGGTTCAACCAGAGACATGAATTTACGGTGCATACCATCCCACCCAATTGGGTTGCCGGGGTTGCCTGAAGCCAAGGGCGTTTCTGCGCTGATTTCTTCGCCGTCTGCAAAGGTGATGCTCATCGAAGCAGCCGTTGACGCCACCGTCTCATCCGGGACCAATTCAATTTTTTGCATTACGTCGCGGACTTGGCGATTTGCCAAACGCTCGGTGCTGAAATCTTGTTCCGAAGCGTCAAACCCGCAAAGCCCGAGAGCCGCGCAGTATGCAACCGAAAATTTTCCTTCCAAAGGTTCCTTGGGATCCGCCTTGGCGGCAAACCGCATTACCATTGGATTGATGCGGGATTTAATGGTGCTTATCTGGCGATCCTTGATCAGGTCAGACATGGCACGGCCACTTTCTATCAAGGGATGGACAAGAAGGCATGCCGCGTATGGCTTGAATGTGTTGTTCAAGATCTCCCAGCCATCGTCAAAACGGATTGGCTGTATGTCGACCTTCAGGTCTGGAACCAGCGCGCGTGCAAGACCGTCGGCGCTTGGTTCCAACAATTCCTTGCCGGCTTCAAATCCATTGGCCGCAAGTTGGGCAGCCAGTACGCCGTCCATTGATGCTTTGCCAGCATGGAAAGGCTTGGACATGCTGCCGAAAGAGGCAACCAGGCCACCGGCAGTTGTCGCGGCCACACCCAGGGCATTGGCGATTTGGCCTTCGTTAAGTTCCATCAGTGCACCGGCTGCTGCCGCCGCAGAAAATCGCCCAAATATGGATGTGGAATGGAAGCCGTTCTTATTCGCGGTCGTTCCCAGGTCTTTGCCGCCTATCCGCGCAATGGTTTCAAAGCCGGTGACAAAAGCCTTCAGCGCCTGCTGATCACCGGCACCTTCTGCAATAGCAACGGCCAAGGCTGCGGCCCATGTGGGCCCGCTGATATGAGCGAGAGAGCCAAGGTGGGTATCATCATAATCCAGGCAGTGCGCGAACGTGCCGTTAACGAAGGCGGACGCGATAGGGGCTTGGCGACCTCCGAAGAATACAGGTGCCTTTCCTGTCGTATTCCAACTTTTCGCGACATTGCGCGCCGCAATCCCTGCGCCCTGATCATGGGCGCCGATCCCTACAGCCAGCCAATCTGCGAGGCACATTCGAGCGGCATCAAGGATCTCAGGTGGAAGCTGACGATCCATGGTTGTTGCGATGTAGTCCGACAGGACTTTGGAATTTGCGGCGATGGTGGTGTTCATTCTCCTATAACTCCTGATTTTTGAAGCTGCTGTACGTCGTCTTTACTGAGGCCGAGTTCTTCTAATACAGAGTTATTATCAGCGCCAAGTCGAGGCGCAGGCGTTCGATGAGCATGCCCGAGACCAGACTTCGCCAGCGTGTTGACCATTTGCGGAATACGGCCCTCATGCGGATGGTCAATTGTCGTAATAAGACCGCGGCCAGCAACATTTGTCGATGCCAGGGCTTCATCTGGCGTGGCAACAGGCGTGATCGGCACGCCATGTTCTGTCATCTCTTCAATCAATTCTACAAGGTTCTTCGATAGACAATAGTTTGCAATAGCGCTGCGGTACTCATCGGCCATTTCGCCATGATCGCTATGCCGAGCATCCGGATCTTCGTCTCGGATAAGGTCATGGCGTCCAATGGCCTCACAGAATGCCACCCAGAGCCTGGTTTCAAGTAATGCGACGGCCACGGCCCGGTTATCCTTCGTGCCGTAAATGCTGTAGCGTGGATTGCCGCCCCAAACCTCGATTGCGGGAGTTCCAGAATGCCCTGCGCTACGCACCATCCCGGCCGTATGAGTAATATTACACATGGCAAACAGGCTATCGAACATGGCGATGTCGAGATAGCTGCCCTCACCGCTAATGCCGCGACGCATAAGAGCCGATAACACTGCAATAGATGCCATCGCACCGCCAGCATAATCGGCTGCTTGGAATGGCGGAACCTGAGGCAATTGCCCGCCTAAGGCCGAAAGGCCGACAAAACCTGCTTGCGCCTGGATAGCAAGATCGTGCCCGGAAATATGCGCCAGTGGCCCGTCCTGACCAAAGCCCGAAATTGAACAATAGACAAGCTTGGGGTTTTCCGCCTTGACGTCATTGTATCCCATGCCGAGTTTGCTGGCGACGCCGGGGCGGAACGATTCAACGACAACATCGGCCGTCTTGATGAGCCGTCGAGCAATATCCTTGCCTTCAGTATTTGCCATGTTGAGCGAGATGCTCTCTTTGCCACCGTTTACGCCTTCAAAATAGGCGCTTGAGGATTTATAGCCTGGTGGATTATGCCGGCTCATGTCGCCGGTTTCAGGTATCTCGACCTTGATGACCCTTGCACCCAGGTCCGAAAGGAGCTGGGTGCACCAAGGTCCAGGTAGAAGGCGACTGAAATCTAGCACCTTGACGCCATCCAGCGGCAGCGAAGGCCCCTCGTTTGTAGTCATGAATTGTTACCTCTTGTCAGTTTATCAGTTCTTGCAGTGGAATTCTGTAGCAGTGAAGTTCTATGGCAGTCGTAGTTTGTGGCGCCGGCCAATTTGAGTGGCGTATTATGATAAAAAAAGTCCATCAGCGCAGCTTGGGTTGTTACGTTTGAATTGTTGGGAAGTCGGGAGATCCCATATCCCTCTACGCTAGGGTTAACAGTGGCTGCAAGAATTGACATGCGAACCTGAAACAGTTTACTTTTTGGAACCTGTCCCGTCTAGTGGAATTGATTGAGTTGATCCAGGATGGGGGTCATGCCGTGAGTCTTCCCGAGACTGGGTTTAGGGTTGTTGCGAGTGAAAATTCCATTGTGGAAAGTTGAATGATGCCTGGGCCGGATGGATGTTTAGCGCGCATCCTGCAGGTAATGGGTTTGCTTGATGTCCGCCTGCTCCCAGCTCTATTGGCTGAGACGGTTTGCACGGTATGTAACGTGGTTTTTGGAATAGGCGCTAGCTTTAGCACTGATTAATCTGGCTATCACGTAGGCGCCGGAATACGAGATTTGGTATTTGGGCCTTACCTAATTTTTGGTTTGGCACATTTGAGGGATACAGAACGGAGTATTAAATGGATCTCGAAATGAAGGGCCGCACGGCGATGGTCATTGGCGGCGCTCGTGGTATTGGTTTTGCGACCGCTAAGGAACTTGCAGCAGCCGGCGTTAAAGTGGCGATTGTGGACCTGGATGGGGAGACGGCACAGAAATCGGCTCAAAAACTAGCTGATGATATGGGTGTCAGTTCAATCGGACTAGGCGCGAACATTGCCTCGCTCGACGACATCGAAACGGCAGTCGGCAACATCGAAGACAAGCTGGGCAAGCTTGATATTTGCATCGTAACCGCGGCAATCGTCGATGATAAATTGTTCGCCGAATCCGGCCCTTCGGACTGGAAGCGTATGATTGACATCTGTCTTTATGGCCCGATGAATGTCCTTCATGTGGTATTGCCTGGCATGATCGAACGCAAGTATGGGCGAATTATCTGCATGGCATCTGACTCGGCCCGGGTGGGACAAGCGCGCCTGTCTTATTACGCAGCAGCGAAGGCCGGCGTCATCGCACTGATCAAATCCGTCTCTCAGGAAGTGAGCCAGTTCGGCATCACCGCCAATGTCGTATCGCCCGGTGCGACCGACACTGAATTGCGTCAGGCGCGCGAAGCAGAAATGCGCCAGCAAATGGGCGACGAGAAATATGAAAAGCGGGTGCAAAAAGTTCTAAGGATGTACCCCGCCCGGCGCATTGGTTTACCTGAAGATCATGCGGGCGTCATCGCGTTCCTAGCCAGTGACCGCGCTTCCTGGATTACCGGGCAAGTGCTGAGTGTCAATGGCGGTTTTGTAATGCCATAGAGAGGCTATTGTGGATTTCCGACTAACTTCCGAACAAGAACTATTGTGTGACGCGACGCAGGCGATGGTCGATCGAGACATCGCACCTGTGCTGGCGGCCCACGATGACGACAAACCGTTATCTCGCGCTGCGCTCCTCAAAATCTTTGAATCGCTCGCCGCGATGGGTTTGACCGCCCCCCGTCTTGCCGAGAAGGATGGCGGTCCAGGTATTTCCATGCTCGACTATGGGCTCATGATGGAAAAGCTACCCGCTTCCATCGGGCTGGCGGTGTTGGCTCAGGAATGTACGGTTGCGCGTATATTTGCCGAAAGCACGCCTGAGCAGCGAGACCACTTTTTGCCAGACCTTATTGCCGGCCGGAAGCTATGCTGTACGGCGACGACCGAACCCAATGCTGGTTCTAATCCGCGAGAAGTCAAAACAACGGTTGTTGAAGACGGCGACGAGCTTGTTATCAATGGCAACAAGATGTGGATCACGATTGCCAGTGTGTCCGATATCATCAACACAACCTGCGCCGATGGCATTGATGAGCGCGGTAACAGCCGATTGCGTCGTGTCCTTGTTGAGATCGACAGAGCAGGCGTTGAAGCCAAGGACATAGATTGCCTGGGCCTCAAGCAGGGACACTTGTGCGAGGTGACATACAACGATTGCCGGGTTCCCAAGTTCAATTCGCTAGGCACTTCAGGTGATGCGGCCAAGGTGCTCACCATGACGTGGAACGGCAATCGGCCGCTGGTTGGCCTAATCGCGGTCGGCCTGGCGCAGAAGGCGCTTGATGCTGCAATCGAGTATGCCGGTGTCCGCAAGCAGTTCGGCAAACTCATCGGCGGCCACCAGATCGTGCAGCAGCAACTTGCTGATATCGAGACGGCTATCGTTACGAGTCGTCTTGTATGTTATTCGGCACTGAATGCCATGGATCATGGTGAGCGGGCCAATGGTTCGTCGGCAATGGCAAAACGCTATGCAACCACTGCCTGCGAACGCGCAATCTCCGAAGCCATGCAAATCCATGGTGCGATGGGTATTGCCCGTGAGACGGGGCTTGAGCAGCTCTATCGCGATGTGAGAATGTTACCGATACCGGATGGCGCCAACGGTATTTTGACACTAATCCAGGGTCGCGAAATTGCCGGAATGGATGCGTTTCGCTGAGTAAAGCACTATCCGGGCAACCGGTCGGCGGCTTGTGGGGTGAGGAGCGACGATGACCGTGAAAGGTGCTCTGGATGGCGTGCGGGTTATCGAACGTGTCGGCCGTTTGGCTGGCAGCGTGTGTGCGAGTCTGCTCGCTGATCTGGGGGCAGACGTCACGTCCGTCATTATTTCTGGTGACCCCTTACCCAATGAACCCATTAGCTGGCGTGCACATCCGTTTGCTCAATCTGGCCGTAGCCGGATTGAGCTTGATCCGTCATGCGCTCTCGATGCAGACAAATGGAATGAACTGGCAGCGCAAGCAGATATCGTTATCGTCACCAGCGATGTAAGAAGCGCCGGTGACAACGTGCACGCCAGCTTGGACCAGCTAACGGGGAACGCGGTCAGCACGGCTAAACAAATCCTTTGTGTCCTGACGGCGTATGGTTTTGATCTAGGCGAAGGCCCAGTTCCAAATCCAAGTGAAATCGAAATGCAGGCCCTGTCTGGGCTGCTTGCGACTACGGGAGACACTAACGGGCATCCCTCCTTGGTCGGCGTGCCGGTTCTTGAAATATTTACCGCTATTAACGCCACGACTGCTATCCAGGCTGCGCTACGCGTCAAGGAATCGGGGGGCGGTGGACAGATCCTTGACATGGCTGTTTTCGACACTGCCTTCGCGCTAGCCGGTACGTTTCTTGGCAACGTGCTTGATGGTAAAACACACGGATTTCGCGATGGCTGCGCTCATCCGATCATCGCACCGTGGAACGCCTACCAGACGGCTGATGGTTGGGTAATCGTTTGCACCTCTAATGACCAGCAATGGCTTAATCTTCTCGAACTAATCGGACGCAGCGATTGCGCGACTAAGCCTCAGTTTGCAACACCGTCATCCAGGGTCGCTCATCGTGACGAGGTCGATGCGATCATCACTAGGTGGATGATCAAAAACTCCACTATGGATGCCGCGGCAGTGATAGAGCGCAGCGGCATTCCAGTTGGCTCGGTCACACCCGCTTCTGATATTGGCGAGGGGCCGAAGCCTGTTCCCTGTCGGCGCGTAACACCAGCGGCGGCAAGCCTGCCGAGGGCAGAGGTGGCTCAATCTAATATCGGTGTTGCAGCCACGCACACTGGAGAGCAGCCACCGCTCTCAGGGATACGGATTGTTGAAATTGGCGCCTATACGGCAGGGCCCCAGGCCGGGCGTTTGTTGGCAAACATGGGTGCCGAGGTCATCAAGGTCGAAGGCATCGGTGGTGAGAATTCCCGCGAATGGGCTCCCATCATTGGTGGGATCAGCAGTTACTTTGCGAACTATAATGCTGGCAAGAAGTTTGTAGAACTTGATCTGCGCAGCGATGCCGGGCGTGACGAATTTCTAGCATTAACGGCGAAGTCGGATGTCGTGCTGCACAATCTTCGCGCCGGCGCGATGGAGCGACTTGGTCTGGGCCCCGATGAGCTTTTTGCAGTCCAACCCCGATTGGTTTATTGCGCGGTCTCTGGTGACGGACAACTTGGCTCGAAGGCACCTGCACTCGATACGGTTATCCAGGCTAAGGCGGGCCTGGTGTCGCTCATCGAATCTACGAGTGGTCCGGTCAAAGCCGGGTTTTCGATCGCTGATCTTGGAGCGGCACACATGGCCGCTATGGAAATCCTAGCCGGACTGCGGCATGCAAAAAATTCAAACCAAGCTCAATTGCTGGATATTTCCATGTTCGGTGTTGTTGGTTGGATGACCGGCTTGAGTTGGCCTAGTGGAGCCAGCGTGCTCGGGCCGGCAACTTTTCTGAAAAGCGCAGATGACTGGGTAGTTGCGATGGTATCGCCGGAGGAATTGGCTGGCCGGGGCATAGGCAAAAACCCTTCAGACCTCACAGCTGAGCAATGCATCCAGGACCTTGAGAAGGTGGGTATCCGTGCCGTCAAGGTTTATGAACTCGATGAAGTGTTTGATCTCGACATCATCCGCCGCCGCAGCCTGCTGAAGCTTGTCGGGGATGGCCAGGCGGCGAGCGCAACAGGGGATCAATTGAGTATTATTGCGGCGCCTTTCAGATTTACAAAGACCCCGACTGTCCACACGGGGACAGTTGGGAAGGTTGGCGCAGATAATAGCGTATAGCTGGGTGATGAATAGCATCTGAGGCTTGAATACAATAAACGTTGCTCGCATTGCAGCGTGTCCAATCCAACTTCAGTTGCGGACTTTGGCATCTGCATAGAGCTGCATCAAGAATGACATGACAGGAAAATACGAATGACCGACGCCAGTAAGAACAAAGGGCACCTGCAAGATATCAGAGTGCTCGAAATTGGCAGTCGGATTGCCACGGGTGTCTGCGGTTCGCTGCTAGCCGAGGCCGGTGCAACCGTGATTATGATCGATCAACCGGTGGTGTCTGAACGGCCTCAAGACAAATGGATGGCTCGTCCGGTTTTCGCAACCGGTAAGCACAGTGTTGTTGCTGACGTTGTTTCAGAAAAACCAAGCATTACAACGAGAGAGCTGTTCGGCAATGTTGATGTTGTCCTTCTATCGAGCGATATCGACGGCATGCCAGCAGATGAATTGATGGCCATCGCCAAGAGTAGTGCCATAGTTTGCGATTTCACTGCATTCGGAAAAACCGGGTCGCGTGCCGGGGCAACCTTCAACGATGCGATGATACAGGCGTTGTCAGGCGTCGCCCACACCACCGGATTTGTGGATGGCCCGCCCGTTACTACCCGCGTACCAATTGTAGAATATTCGACGGGGGTCTACGGCGCAGCAGCGGTGGTGGCTGCATTAATGGAGAGAGATCACTCAAGCATCGTTCAGCAAATCGATATGGCATTGTTTGATTGCGCCTTGAATGCAATGGCAACATTTCTTCCAGCCCACTTTGTCGGCGGAAATCCCGCGCGCGTTGGAAATCAGCATGCAATGTGTGCGCCGTGGAACTCATACCAGGCCAATGACGGCTGGGTTTTGATATGTGCCGCTTCAGATCCGCCCTGGCGACGTCTCTGCGCCGTAATGGGCAGAGCCGAACTTGGCGAAGATCCAGATTTCGCAACACTGAGTGCTCGGATGGAAAACCGGCCCGCGGTCGATAAAGCCGT